>JACLAA010004283.1_pt1 | contig 19522 bp, 16 predicted proteins | sample 8027891 | NCBI WGS metagenome assembly JACLAA01 (sample SAMN15724900, study PRJNA655200) | protist metagenome | isolation source: fluorescence activated cell sorting (FACS) single amplified genomes of... | place: Spain: Blaines Bay Microbial Observatory, Mediterranean Sea | collected 2016-01-19 | reverse complement strand
TGTACCCTGTTTTAACTAGTCCTTCTTCTTTAACTCCTAGACAAGCTGAAGTACAACTAGAACTTAGGAATAGTTTATTGAGTGAAGTTGAATTAGGTAACTCATCAGTAGATGAACCCACTGTAAAAAGACTTAAACACGAAGTAGGGGTTCTAGAAAATGTAGTAGGTATCAATAAAAGATTAGACGCAAATAGTACCAATGTATTCCCTAATTTTAGAAAATTAGATTCTATAACAGATAAAATTCTTTTTGTAGAAAATTTAAAAAATAATAAAGATGTAGATCCTAGTGTAATTACAGTCCTAGAAGAAAATATAAATTTCAGCATCTCTTCTTCTTCAAAAGAATCTGATAACTTTTTATCTAGTATTAATGGGTACGACAAACCAGAAAATATACCGCAGTTAGAAACTTATATAGGATTTTTGGAAGATCAAAAAAGTAGTTTGTCCAAAGGATCTCCATATACAAAAATATACGACAATGTTTTAGGTGTAGCAAAGACTAAGCTACAAGGTCTAAGAAAAAAAGCACCATTTGAGAAAACAAGTCTAGAAGAAGCAGGTCAACAATTAATTACTAAAAGAGTAATTAGAGAAGGACATACAAAGAATTTAAAAGAACTAGAGATACAAAGAACAAAACTAATGTCTGCCACTGTAACAGGAGAAATGGATGCTGCTCAAATAGGTCTTTTAGAAAATCAACGAAGATACCACACTAGTGAAATAAACAGATTAAATACTGAAATAGACAGAGAATCTAGAATCTATAATGAAAGAGTTTTAGAAGACCAAAAAATAAAAGCTGGAAAAGAAGGTGGAAATGTTGCTCAACTTAAAATGGCTAGGACTCAAGAGGCTAGAGATGCGAAAATTGTAGGTTTAAAAATTCAAATAGAAGAAATAAAAGAAATACCAGAAAATAAAAGAACACTTCTTCAAAAACAAAACTTAAAAAAGTATCAAAGAGAGTTGGCAGCAGAGCAAAAAGCATCGGAGGTTTACACAGAAAACAGTTTGAAGGCTATTCAACAGCAACAAGGTTATGTAAAGGAAATGTTTAACTTTGAAGGAGAAAGAGTACTTGTAAAAACAAATACAGATACAACAAATTTTTTCGCTATGCCTAAAGAATTTCAAAGATTTGTTAGCCAAGCTCAAGGACAAGACTCAACTGATACTAGAGATATGAGGGATAAAGACACAAATTTTGAAAGGTTGAAGAGTAGGGGAGAATCTTTAATACAAATTTTAGATGATGAACCAGACGTTATTACTTTAGCAGGTACACTAGCCAGTAAATCAAGTTCAGTGTTAATAGATTTAGCTTCTATATTTGGTATAGAAGAAGATATGACTGAAGATTTCAATGAATCACTAATGACTGAAGAAATGGTTCAAAGATACGTTGCAGAAGAAAGAAATAAAGTTTTTGATCTTATAGGAGACAGAGACTTAGCGAAAAAAGTAGCAGACTACAGATCTAATTTAATTTTGTACACTTATAGATTAGGTGCTTCAGAAGGACAGGCAGGAATGGCTATGTCTAATAGGGACTTTGCTATTCTAATGGAAAGTCAGTCAGGAAAAAGTGCTTCTACAGTAGCAGCTAGAATCAAAGACGAACTTACAGAAAAATCTAAGCAGCTAGATTCAGATATAAGAAACTATAACGCTAATTCTAGAGTATCTAAATATATTAGAACTTCTGGTATAGATCCTACTATAAAATCTAAAGTAGCGAGTAGGTATGAGTACAAAAGAAATTCTGGTCTTTTAAATTTTGCTAAAGCAACTCAGGATGCTAATAATTCAGCAACGAATAAGCTACTGGATCAAATTATAAAAAAGAGTGGTATTAATCCAGAAAGCAAAAATTTTATTTTTGAGATGATAAAAAAAGCGAGTACTCAAATAAAGTCTAATATTAGTAGCGAAGAAGATAAACAAGAGTACATGGACAGAATAATTGAAGAAAAACTCGCCAAAGAATTTGGAATGTCTAGAGAAGATTCTCTTAGATTATTTAAAAGTTTTAATACTTTGACAAACAACTAAAAATAAACTTGTATGGCAGATAATCAGACTCTTCTAGATGAACTATATAAAGATTTAGACTCAAAGTTTCCTTCTGGAGGATTTAGTACCACAGTCGATGAAGACGATGAGGACGATGAAAATACTACTGCAGAAGAAAAAAGCCTTGATACTCTGTATCAAGAGCTAGACACGAAGTTCCCCCCTACTAAAACTACTTCCGTACCTCCTCCTGTACCTTCTCAGCCTTTTCAAGACGTATCTCAAACTTCTCAAACTGCAAAAGGAGAAGGTGTATTTGACGGAGTTGTAGATCCTTCAGAATTCGATAAATCTTTTTCTTTAGAAGAACAAGAAAAACAAACTCCTCTTAGTATAAAATCTTATTCAGATTTAAATAAATATTATTCAAGTATTTCTGGTAGGAGAGATGTAGATCTACTAGATCCTACTACAGAAATGTTTGAAGATCTCAGATCAAAGTCTATTATAGCTTCTCCAGAAGAAAGAGAAGAATTACGCAAACTTGCTCAAGAAAGAAGGCAAGTCTATTTAGATCATCCAGATACTAAGTTTAATGAACTTACTAATGAACCTTCCTATAAAGGAAAAGTTATTCCTCCGTACACTCAAGATGTTACTACAGGGAGCATAGACTCAGGTCTGGGTATTTTAATACCAAAGAAATTTCCTTCTAGTCCATTGGGTGCAGCAGGACAAATAGCAGCAAATGTACTTACAGGAGGAACTAATCAAGACTTACTGACTGGGCCTTTTGATATTGGTAGTGTGGGGTCTTTTGCTCTACCTGCGCAAGAAAGTATTAGGACAGGGCAGAAAGCTATTGCGGAATTAGGTGCTGCAGGAATAGATGCAACAGTAGATTCAGTTTTTGGTGTAAACCCTAACTTAACAGAAAAGGCTCAAAGTATTGTAGAGTTAGATACTGGTGAAAACATAATTGATTCTATTGTAAACGAAGGTGGAGGGATGTTTTTAGGACTAGGAGGAGCAAATGCTCTAGTTAGTTCTATACCTAAAGCAGTTCCAGCTTTAGCAAAACTTTCTTCTAGACTAGCTAAAAATCCTTTCGGTGCAACTGCTGTAGCAGGAGGTAAAAGTTTAGCTGCAGAAGCAGGACTTACTGCTGGCACAAAGTCAGAAGCGGATACATTTCTTGTTGGGGATAAAGCACTGATTCCAATAAGCCAAGGAATAAGCATTTCTCCAGATGATCCAGAGTACGAACAGATATTGAAAAAAAGAACCAATATTCTAATGGATTCTTTAACTGGTGCTAAAGCCCTAGAATTAGGAGCAAAAGGTTCTTGGTTCGTAACAAAACTTATAGGAAAGACTTTTATAGAACCAGTAAACTTTATGTTTAGTGCTGCTTCTGTAGAGGATAAACAACAAGATTATATAATACGGAGCATTTTAGACAGATTAATAGGGAAAGATCTAGGGACTACTCCAGAGCAATATAAGGAAGCTGTAGAAGAAATTATTACGTTAATAGAAGCAGGGGCAAATATTAACGTAAAAATTCCTTACGAAGCTATTGATGATATAAATGTAGACGTAGATGCTATGTCTGCAATTGTACGAGCATTATCAAATAGTCCTAATGCTGATCTTAAAGCCTACCAGATGTTAAAATCTCACGCTTCTAGTGTGAGAAAAACCATAGAGCAGACAGGAGTTAAAACTGCGTTAACAAATCGTGCAGCTACTGATGCAGTAGAAAAATCACTTTCTCAAACAGAAGAATTATTAGGTTTAAACACATTAGGTACTCTTAGAGGAAGACCTACAGCAGAAGGAGAAGACTTTTTCTCTATTAGAAACATAATGAATTCTTTGCAAGCTGTAGCTGAAAATGACATAGCAGCAAGAAATGAGTTAATAGGCAAATTAGAACAGAGCAAACGGAACATTTTAACTGAAGTAGAAACTAGAATAGCTACAGATAAATCTATATTCGGGCGTTTACAAGGATTATCAGAAGAGGTGGGTCTTGATCTAACTGCTCCTAGTATTGAAGCTGGAAATACTATTTCAGAAAGACTATTCAAAGCTCACAATATAATGGACGATACTAAAAATAAACTATTTGCTGGTATACAAGGAGGAAAAGTAGACACAGACAGGTTAGTAGATTTTATGGTGGAGATTCAACCTTCTGTGTTTGATATTATGAAAACTGGTGGCAATAACGTATACAATTTAATTTTTAAAAAAATAGAACCTTTATTAGCTGATCCAACTTCAAGTGAATTAAACGCTACAGTAAAAAAAGATTTTGCAGAGTGGGCTAATTCGTCAGGCTTAGACTTTAATGTTTTGTACACTAAAATCAGACCTTCTTTAGTAGACTTAATAGATGACTTAGAGCAAGGAACTGGAGTAGAAAGAAATACGGCAAGAGTCTTAATAAAATTTAAGAACTACATAGATGAAGATGCTATTGAATATGTAAAAAACACTGGAGACAAAGACATAGTAAATGCTGTAGATACAGCTATGGATTATTTTAGAGAGAAGTATGCTCCTGTATGGAGAGGTAAAACTCCTTTATCCCAAATTGCTAAATTATCTAGGGAGACAAAAAGTAGAGGTATACGAGAAGATGAGTTTTTTATAGGAGCAAGATCTGGTATTTCTAATGCTTTGACGATTAAAAATCAAGAATATGGAAACACATTAATTAAACTTCTAAAATCAAAAGAAGGAGGATCAGATGCATCTGTAGTTACAGATTTTATCATTGGCAATATTTTTAAAGACTTACATGAAGACTCTATAAAAGCAGGAGGAGTTACTAAGCTAAAAGTGTCTGATTTTAGAAAAAAGTTAACTCCGTATGCTTCCTTTATAAAAGATAAATTTAAAAGTGAGTACGCAAAAATAGAAGATTTATTTAGTTTTCTTAAAACTAATGAGGGTAAAGCTGATAAATTAAATGAAAGAATAGTTGAAGCAAAAGAAGATTTACAAAAAGCAGAAAGAGAAATACTAGCTGGAGCAATGGGTAAGTTTTTTGACGGCAGACTAAATTCTCCTGTGTCAGATGCATTTACTGTGTTGAATAGAATTTTTAATGACACAGCAAACGGAGCAAGAATTATAGGAGAATTAAAGGACGTAGCTAATGATGATAATCTTATAGATTATGGTTTACAGTCTGCTTTTTTACGGTGGATGAAACAAAATATATTTATCCAGACTAGAGATGCTTTTGGTGCTAGAGTTCTAAGAGCAGGGGTAGAATCTCCAGATATGGCATTAGGGTTTGACAATAAATTAAAAGTGCTGCCTAGATACGCTTCTTTAATTTTTAATGATAACCCCGAAATGGTGAATGCTTTACAGAAAATGGTAGAGGAGACAAATGTTGTACAAAGAGTTTCCAATGCCAAAGTTTTCCCAAAAGACTCTTCTACTGCTGTTCTACTGGAAGAGCAAAGAAGATTTAACAGTGGTATAACTCAGATATTTGGAGTACTTAGTAGGTGGGGAGCAAGGCTAAGAAATGTAGCTGGAAATGCTATGACAGAACAATTTAATAAAACACGTTATACAGAGATACAAGATTCTCTTTTAGCAGATCCAGAAGCATTTATTGCTGCAGCAAAGAAAGTGACTAAAGATAATAATGTAGTAGACAAGAAAGAATTGTTTAGATTTTTTGTACACGTTGGTGTGTACAGAGAAGATAGAGAAGGAGAAAAAAAATTTAATAGAGAATTAGACACTATTGGAGGCATAAACAATTCTACACCTCCAGCTAATGTCCCTGAGAAATCTATTAGGTCTGCAGCAGAACAAACTGAAGAGTTTCTACGAGGTATAGTGAAACCTATACAGCAGTTTATGAATTGACCGTTTCTTCCTATTCCTCTTTTACAAAAACTAGATCCACCAGTTTACCCTTTCTGTCCTTTATTTGATTATAGGCGTACTCCACTCAGTTATCTTTTCAGTTAGTTTATCTAAGCTCATAGTAGACTCGCAATTCCTGGTATTTTAAAAGATATGTCAAAAACCCTGTACCAAAAGTCTATGACATATAATAGTAAAGGAGCAGATGCTAATAACATACTAGCTAAAATACTCCAACGAAATAACATAGTAATTAAATTCATGCTGCCCATACTGTGCTCCAACTTCCTGTTAGTGCTCCTTTGGCATAGTCCACACTTTTATTCTCAAAAAAGTTAGTGTGGGTTACTCCTAACATTCCATCTAACCATGTTAGAGGGTTATCTTTTTGTTTAAAAATTCCTTTCATTCCTAAAGAGATTAGTCTTCTGTCACATATATATCGTATGTATTTTTTTACCTCCTCTTTTTTTAGGTTTTCCAATTCAAAATTACCAAAAGACAAATCTATGAATTTATCTTCCAGTTCCACCATTACCTTTGCTACATCGTAAATTCTTTTCTTCGTAACGTCATTCCAAAGCGATAAATTCTCAGTGATGAATGTACGGAATAGTTTAATCATACTTTCTGTATGTAAAGTCTCATCTGCAATACTCCAAGCAATGATCTGCCCCATACCTTTCATTTTTCCATGCCTAGCAAAATTCAGTAACATTGCAAAGCTAGAAAATAACTGCATACCCTCTGTAAAAGCACTAAAAGCAGCTATATTTACAGCTACTTGATTTTCAGCCTGTTCCTTTTGAAGTTGCTCAAAGAATTCATGCTTCTCAGCAGTTTCAGCATACTCTAGAAATTCATTGTAGATACTCTCAGGCATACCTAGAGTTTCAATTAAATGAGAGTAAGCAGCTACATGAATCGCTTCTCTAGCAGCAAAGCTAGATAACATCATTCTTACTTCTGGCGCATTAAAATTAGGTAAATAGTTTTTAACGTAAGCACCAGATACATCAATATCCCCTTGAGTAAAAAATCTAAATATCTTAGTAAGAAAATCTTTTTCATTTTCAGATAATCTGTTCTGCCAGTCTTTCACATCCTCGACCATAGGAACTTCTGTCCAAAGCCAATGCATTTGTTCTGACTGTTGAAATGCCTCAAAAGCCCAAGGGTATTCAAAAGGTTTGTACGATGATCTTTGTTCTTGTAATGACATATTATTTTTAATTATTTTTTATAGAGATATTGAAAAGATTCATTCGTTTTTTTACAACGAACAACCTGGAATAAAAAACCTGAGTATTCCTCTGTATACTGTGGCCCTAGAGAAAATAATTTTCTGCTTAACATTTTTTCCGCAGTTGCTCTTCCAATTATCTTATATGATCTCATATAGTCCCTCAATTTTTTCTAAGTTTGTAAATTATACCAAGGTTTATTGTTTAAATATAATTGTGTTACGTTTTCAAGCATTACCCCTCACATGCTACGCAAGACTCCTTTTCTTCTTTATTTTCTTGTGCTAACTGTTGCATCGTATAAGAATCCCCGTCTTCAATACGATTACGTTTAATCTTGGTACTTACAGAATCAGCTTTTCTAAGTTTGTCACTTCTACAGTAGTACAGGCTTTTTAATCCGTTTTTCCATGCTAAGAAATGACACCCATGTAAATACTTGATGTCTACGTCTGGAGTAAAGAATAAATTTATAGACTGGCCTTGGTCTATGAATTCTTGTCTTTGTGCTGCAAGATTAATGACCCAAGTCTGATCAATTTCGGGTGCAGTCTTAAACACTTCCCTAATAGTTTCTGGTAGCTCTTCTGTCAAGTGTTGTACAGATCCATTATTTGCAGTAATGCTGCTCCAAATCTTTTCTGTATCTAAAGAGTTTTCTTGTAACCACTGCTGTAAAAACTTATTGCGCTGAATATATGCCCCACTAAGAGTATCCTGCCTGTAAACATTAGCTCTGTAAGGTTCTACAGAAGGAGAAGTATTACCCATTATCAAAGAAGTAGAAGCATTAGGAGCAATAGCTGTGTGGTGTGAGAATCTTCTGTGCTTACCAGAGTCTTTAGCATCTTCACACGGGCCTCTTTTCATGCAAAGTTTACTGTCTCCTCTAATGCATTCTTCTTTTATATGTTTGAAGATCTTACGATTCAAAGACACTGCTGCAATGCTTTCAAAAGGTATTAAATTCTTTTGTAAGAGAGCATGAAACCCTAATGCTCCTAGTCCAATAGATCTTTCTTTCATAGCAGAGTACTTAGCTCTTTGTACGGAAGAGTTGGCTTTCTCAATAAAAAAGGTGAGCACATTGTCTAGCATTTCCATAATGTCAGGAATAAATTCTTTGTTATTTTTCCAGTCTTCAAAGTATTCTAAGTTTACAGAAGACAAGCAGCATACTGCTGTTCTTTCTCTATTAGTGGGTAAAAATATTTCTGTACAAAGATTAGACCCATGTATAGATAACCCTTTATCTACTAGCCAAGAAGGTAATTTCTTATTTGCTGAGTCAATAAATATTATGTAGGGTTCTCCTGTCAGCATCCTAGTTTCTAATATTTTCATCCAAAGATATTTAGCTGATATAGTAGAAACTATTTGATGTGTATTTGGAGAGATTAAAGGCCAAGTATCATCATGTGTAGGATCTAGCATAGATTTACGGACATGTTCCATAAACTCATCACTTATATTTACTCCATGATGTAAGTTTAATGTTCTATAATTCTGATCCCCTGTAGGTTTTCTCATCTCTAAGAATTGCGTAATATCTGGGTGATTTATATCTAAGAACCCAGCATAACTACCTCTTCTTGTCTTTCCTTGTCTGTAAGCTAAAGAAGACGCATCATATACTTTAAGATGAGGCATTACGCCAGTACTTTTTTCATCCACCTCTCTAATTTTTAGATGTATCCCAACTCCTCCCCCCAACATACTTAGCCAATTTACTTCACTGAGGGTATCTACTAATCCTTCTGCACTGTCTTCTAAGTAAGAAAGAAAACAGGATATTGGTAGACCATTTTTTGATCTTCCGTAGGAAAGTATGGGAGTCGCAAAGGAAAGCCAATGCTTTGAAGAGTAATCATATAGTCTTTGGGAATGCGATGAATTACTACCAAAGATATTAGAAACATAAGCAAATCTGTCTTGTGGAGATTTTTCGTCACCCCTCATATAACTTTCTTTTAGTCTAGAAAGTCCTAGTTCATCAAATAAAGAATCTTGAGAATAGTTTTTTTTAATATCATTTTTCATTTATGTTTTTTTGTAGGAGTCTTACTTTTAAAAGATTTAACAATATTTACACTGGAAGACGGTAATTTTTCTTCTAACCAAGAAGCATTCACCCATTTATGAGAATATGTAAATTTATTTTTTTTACACCAGTCTGCGTAAGTTGTTCTGCTTCCTTTGCGTAGACAGTTGTTAGGATTAGAGAATACAAATCTTAGGTCTAGATCTGGGTATATCTCTCTGATTAATAAGTGTTTTTTCCGGTCTTCTAGAGTAAATCTTCCTTTTGTTTCTATAACTATTCCGTTAGGCAAGACGTAATCTGGGGTATAGTTTCGTACTACAGCAGGTACTTTGTACGGAATTCTTATAGATTCATACTCTGCTTTAACTCCTAATTCTTTTAACTGGTTATCTACTTTCATCTCTAGCCCAGAACGATACCCAAGCTGTAAAGCTCTATGATTCCTATAAGTCTTCAATGTTTTCATAGTAAGAGTACCAATACGATTTAGGATTCTTTGCTTTAGACTGAGCTTGGGTTCTGAGTTCTGCTCTGGGCCAGCAATGTCTAATAAATTGGCAGAAACCACATACGGCAGATAATCTTTTGTTACCCGTTTTCTTTCCATTAAAAGTTTCCTCAAAGTCTTCAAAACATTTTGCAAAAGGCTGATTTTCTTGAATTATTCTGGTATTTGTACGGCATTTCTTGATAAATTCTTTTACCTCTTCTTTTGTCATGTTGAATTCAACTACAGTAACTTCTCCAGTAGACTTATTAAGGACTACCCACCCACCTGGAGGTTTACCTTGAGACACTGAATAACTTAGCAACTGACCTATGTACCCAAAGTTGTCTTCTTCCGCAATACTAGAGCATCCTCTCAACCATTTATGCTCATATGCCCAAGGAGAAGAAGATTTTATATCATAAACTTTACCGTCTATTTCAATATCATTCTCTCCTTCAACTATGGGAAGATCAGCAGCTAATTTCCATTTCACCTTAGTCTTAGCACCTGTAATATTTGCACCAGACAATTTAAGCATTAGGTTTAGCAGAACTTCAGATAAATCTCCTAGCATCATCCGCATAATATGATTATACGGCATAGGGTTCTTTTCTACCCCTGCTGCTTCTGCTTGTAGTTGGCAAGAAGGTCTTCCTACATTACTAGAACGTATTCTAAAATCTTCTTTAGTACGGAATAATTGTTTTCGTATATAAGAATCAAATTCTTTTGTAGCTTCTTGGATGTATTTTTCTACTTGGTCTTCTGGTATTTTATGGATGTCTTCGTAATTGTTGTTAGATAATTTCCCTAAAAAAGATCTTAGTTTTAACTCTAAAATAGGTATGTACATATAACCTTTAGTACCTTTAACACTATTAAAACTAAAATGCCTACGGACTAGCATATGTAGTTACGCTGCCATAGGCATAATAGTGAGTAGGCTATTCTGTAGAAGACATTAACGAATTAAACGCTAAAGAAGATTTAAGATCTTGATCTATTTCATCAAAATCTAAATCTGACCGTTCTACATAGCCTAATTTAGTAACTTTTCCTCCTTTCTTTAAATATTCTTCTACTTGGTCTTTGTAGTCAGTATCTCCTTCAATACCAGAAAGAATTTGTTTAGGAAAATTAATTTTAGTCTTTAAAATTTCATCTTTCTGTTTTTTTGTAAGCTCTTTCTTCATCCTGTTGAATTCAAGAGCTTGCTTTGGAGATCCTGTACTCATTTACTGGTTTACTACCTCTGCATACACATCATCAAAATCTTCTTCAGAATCAAAGTCTTGATCTAAAGCAGCTACAGCTAAATTATCTACAGCTTTCTGTATCCCTTTAGATACTCCTAATGACTTATTATATGCTGATTCGATTTTCTTGTTCTCATCAGCCACCATTTTTGCAAAATGCATCATAGTGTTGATGACAGGCTCATCTAAGGTCAAAGGAGCAGCATACTCAGGGTTAAATCTCATAACATAATATGTTACAGATCCATTCTCTCTCTCCTCTGCTGTGACTTTGATATTGTAGTCATAGAACTGCTTGCCTTTTGGCATAGTCTTTTCTACGTCATCATTAAAAGGATTAAAATTAGATCCTTTGAGCAGCAGTATGCAAGGAACATTTTCTAAAGTAACTTTCTCTTTATCTGCCGTTACTCCAGAGTACGAAACAAGACCTCGCAATTGTCTAAAACATCTAATGTCAGAGTACTTAGCCTGTGCAGCTTTAGGTAATTCTCTAAGATCCTTGCTTGTAGGTTTCCCACATCTCAAGGTTCCCTTCATATCTCTAGGCTCATGCCCGAAATTAGGGATTAGAATAGTCTTGTTAGCTACTTTGTTCTGCTCTGGATCATAATAAATCCATTGAAACAACTGGCTTAATACACGCAGATTAATTGATTCTGCATATACTAATTCATTCTGACTCTCTATACCTTGTACAAAGAAATGTCCCTCTGAAACTCTACGATTTTGCTTATCCTTTTTCTTGGGGTTTATTTTTAATTGTGGAAGTCTTTCAATAGTTCCAGCACTGGTTGATGAACCTAATAGTTCACGCATTTTATTTAGCACATCAGCAGAGACTGCTGGTACATTACTTTCATTTTCTTTCACTTCTGGCATTTACACCTTTAATAGTATAAGTAGTTAATATTCTAATTAATTTTGAAAAGAAACTTCTTCTGTTTCATTCCAATTAACCCCTTTAACCATTTCTACATCTAGTGGCAGACATAAATCATAGTTAAAACGATTCTTCATTTCCTTTCCTATGGAATAACTCATTGCATCATGCAGTAACCTGTACAGGTTATCTTCTTCACCTGGGTAACAGTCCACTACTATGGAATCATGCACAGTAAGTATGAGCTTACTCTTTAATTCTCCATACTCCTTGTTATCCAGCATTCTCATTGCTCTCACACATGCTAAAGGAACTATATCTGCCGTAGCAAAACTCTGTACAGGATAATTCACTACAGCAGTAGCATTAGTTATCCTGCCATTAGCAGTTCTTTGAGCATCTGGAAAACAAAACTGTCTACCAAAAGGAGTCTGTACAATAGAAGTCTTTAAAACTCCTGACATTAACTCCTTATGCCATTCACCTAATCTGCCATATATATTGAAGTACTCCTTAAAGTACTCTTGTATATGACTAGGTTCATTTGCTCCTTGTCCTCCGTAGAGTGGGGCAAATGTAAACGCCTTAGCATTCTGGCGCATATCTTTGGATACATCTTCTGGCTTACACTGATTTATAATACAGGCAGTCTGAGTATGTACATCCTTTCCTTCTAAAATATCTTTTATTATTTGTGGGTCTTTGGACAATTCCCCAGCAATACGAAATTCCAGTCCAGAGTAATCTACTTCAATAATTGATCCTCCTTCACTGGCCCACCTAGACACCACGCACTTCCTTACAGGAAATTTCCTTCCTTTTGGCTGATTTTGAAAATTAGGATTAGAAGAACTGAGTCTTCCAGTCCGTGTCACTGTCTGATTAAATTGAGCATGTAATAGCCCAGAATCTCTTCTCCAATACTTGATTCCTCTTACGAATGAATCTAAGTATGTGTTGACTGCATTAAGCCTTGTCAGTCCTTTTAAAAACTCTAAGCCAACAGACGATTCGTCACCTCCTCTTCTTTCTAATTTATGTATAAGTTTAGAAATAGTAGCTTTGTCTGTTTTAAAACCATTGGCACTTGCATCTTCTGAAGAATCTGGACTGAGTCTTAATCCAGCAGTAGCCTTAGTTTTTACATACACAAAACCAGAACCATTGCATTTAGGGCATTTTGTTTCTTTTTTGAATGGGCTTCCGTCTTTCTTAGTCTTTCTCCATTTTCCATAGCCTTTACATTCAGAACAGTTGTAAGCAATGGTCTTCTTACATACCTCAGTATTTGATCTGACTGCTTGTACAAATTGTTGTTGACTCATGTGAGGAGGACGTAGGCTCTTCCCTCTGGAGTCTGTACCAATATTGAAGATCTCTTTATGTAATCGTTTATCTAGTATATTCCTAGAATAAATAAGAGAAGATACATCTGCCCCACTATTTAAATTAATTGGGGTATCCCCCATAACTTGCTTGGAGATATGGTTCAACCTGAGAAGAATGTTCGATTTCTCCTCCAGATACTCTTCTTCTACTTTTGACAAAGCCTCTAGATCAATACAGATACCATTCTGCTCTATACTCTGTAGAAAAAGCAGCATGTCGAAAGATAAGTCTAGTATAGGCGATAAGGACTTATTCTTCTCTAATGTGAAATCCTCTAATTGTTGAAGGAAAACTTCACATGTAGAAAGGACATCTGCATTTGCGTATTCAACTACAACTTGTAAAGGCATCTCATCAAAACCTATTCCAGACTTAAAAAGATCCTTTACTAATTCTGTTTTCTTTAAAGAAACTCCTCTACGAATACAGGTATTTTCTAAAGAAAGAGGTGTACGAATCCCTTTAGCCAAAATATATTCAGCTACCATAGTGCAATATATTTTTTTGGGATTTATGTACTTGCGAAGTAACTCATCACTAAAACATGATTTAATATATGCTAAATCATACTTAGCATTATGAGCTACAAGAGTTGAAACCCCAGATACATCTTGTAAAAACAAAGACAGATCTGGGGAAGTCGAAGGAACTTCCTTATGATGAAGTACTCTGTAATTTGCTGGCCCTATTTTTCCAGCCTTTGAAATTACTCTCCAATGTACAGAGACTATTTCATTGGCTGGATTATATGGGCTATTGTCCTTTATGTTGTTATCTGGATCATGCTGAACAGTGGTTTCTAGATCTAGTATAACTGCTGGAAGAAACGATTCTGGTAGTAACTTTTGCATTCTGGTTCACCTTAAAGTATTTCCAGAGAGATTCTGGAGTCCTCAGATTCCTTGGATTATATATACATTTAAATTTCTGAGGTTTCTTCAAGAAAGTTTTTTCATGTCCCTCTAAAAAATCTTTCCTGGTGATCCAGCCTTGTACAATGTACAGATGATCACCATTCTCATCCTCAACCTCAGAAATCAGAGAGCACACATCAGAACAGAATTTTTCTGGTGTGTCAATAATTAAATTACCTTGTGTTCCATAAATTGTTTTTACCTGTACAGAAATATCCCCTACCCAGAAATCTACCAGACCGTCTGTAGCTACTTTGGAAGAGGGTTTTGGTAAGTCATACAAATAACTAAATGCTACTTCTCCTTTAAAGCCTGTAGAAAAAAGATCCTCACATGTAACTGAAGGATTCAACATGTCAGGTTTCATAGTTTCTTTAACTGCAGAAATATTCTCTCTTATTATTTCAGCATTTTTAGCTCTTACTTCACATTCATGTTCATCAGCCTTATTTAAACGTACAAATATCCAGTCATCAATAGAGTTGTTTCTATTGAATAAATTTTCTTTGGAAACCATGCTCCCTCTTATAAGTTTCTTTAAGTTTCTTCTAGTTTTTTTATTTAGAAAAGACTAACAGGGATTCCCCGAAAGCTCTGAGGCGAAAGCCTACACCATAAATTTAGTTTTGTCTAGGCAATTAAACAGGCAATTTGACAGGCAATGCGTTGCCTATGATATTGCCTGTCCTTCTTAAAGATAAAACTATACTATGTACCTAGACACCTCTGGTTCTATTTCACAAATAATAGTACCGTGCCAACCAGATAATTTGTTTTTAGAAACAGTTAGATACCTTGAATTATCTATTTCTGTATCATCAACATCTCCAGCCTCATGCTTTCCTATACCAATAATTAAATCCACTTCTGAAGCTTTACCAATTTTAGATCCCTCCATGTCAAAAGGAGATAATCTGGTTCTTCCTTTAGCTTCTGCAGACGCTTGAGAAATAGTAAGTAGAGCACAGTTCCTTCTTTTAGCTACTTCTCTGAGATTCTTAAATAATTCTCTTAATCGTTCATGAGACGCAGAGTAATTATTACCTATATGTATTTTGTCTCCTTGATCTAAAATCAATACGTCAGGGCCAATATACTCGACATAGCTTTCTATTCTTCTCAGATCCCAGTCCTGTACATCATTCATAGTCAAGAGGTCTGAGATATTAGAAAACAATTTCTTGGCTTTCTGAGGATCATGCGTGATCTCTTCCATAGTCATACCACTATAGGACTGTATAGCTCTAAGCATCATCCTTTCAGATTTTTCTTCATTACCTAAATACAAGACCTTTGCCCCTTGGTCACAGAAACCCCCAGGAGCACAACATAGAGAAATAGCAAAACAACTCTTCCCTGTTTCTGGCAGAGCAAAGATTACCCCGAATTCTCCTCTTCCTATTCCGTACACATGTTTAGACAGAGTTTCTAAATTAAAAGAGAATCTGTTCTTGTCATCACTGACACTCAGCAGAGATTCAATATCTTTTGTAGTAGGTTCCCCAAAGTCTGTAGGAAGAAACCCACTTCTTTTATCATCAAGAAGCTTCAGAATCTTTGTCATAGCCTCTGTATCTCCTTCTGAAAGGCTTAACCCTAACGTAGCTATAGTATGCCCTACATGACGCTCCCATAGATTCTGTATATAGGAAGTCATTACCTCTTGATTTATCTTTTCATGGCTACTTTCAAAGACTTCATCCAAGTACATATCCATTTCAAGCTTCTTCGCTTGAGAAGCAAAAGGGTTCTCCATGTCCCAAAGCATCAATAATTCATTTTTATTCACGCTTTCTAATTCTGGGTATTTCATATAACTCTCTACAACTAAATCGTATATTGTAGAAAGACTTCCCCCAGAAAATAACTCACTGGATAAGTTATTCTTATTGTTACTAAAATTATCTTTCTGGCATATTGCTTTTAGCACTTGGTGTTCTAGTAGTGACATTTTACCTGTTCCTTTAGCTCTTTCTTAGTTTCATTTTAGATAAGTCAGAAATTTCATTCCCTCTTCTTTCTCTGACAGTTACAGACATATACTTGTACTCAACATGTTTTTGATTCTCCATAGAGGTATTCATAAACTTGAGTAGCGTTTCCTGTAGGTCATATTGCTCTTTTTCAATAGTGGTATTAATTTCGGGAGATGTGTTTCCCCACCTTCCGTCTGTATCGAAATCCATAATAACGATGTATCTAGCTTTCATCTTGTAATTCCACCTATAAATTCATGGCTATAGCAAAGTCTGTCACTATGTTTAGCCAAATGTTCTTTAGAATGTTTTTTTTCATCTACGCTCATTGAAATGTAGTCCTTTCTTTTCTTTTTATTTTTAGATGTGCCTTTCCACAATACAGAGTTTTCTCTGTACTCACCCATACGAGGATGTGCAGTTTTGGAGAAATATCTACATCCTTGCTTAGTGAATATTTCCCCCATTAAGTCTGATATTCTTACTCCAAAGCCAAGACCTTGGTATTCTGGTAATACAACGGTTCTATGTTCTCTCCAAGCATTTTTAATGGTTCCAGAAGGTTGAGCTAAACAAGATGTAAACCCGATTACAGTTTGTTGTTCTTTCCAGTAAATTAACCAGCATCTACTACTAGAGTTGATTTTTTGTGAGAGATAATGATGTGGGCTGAAGTTACTCCATGCTCTGGCTGAACATGGTACTGCTTCCAAAATGATATCGGGTCTAAGACACCTTTCTGTGGACACCTTATGTCCCTCTTCGTCAAATTCCATTGTATTCAAGACCCAGTCAGGAGATAAATACTCTAAAATATCGTGATGACAACTAGAAAAAACTATATTTTTTAGGTTCTCTTTTCGTATGTATCTTGATACTGAATAAGCGCAAGCTACTGCTACTTTTCGGTCTACTACACTAGTAAACTCATCAATTACAGCATTGTCTTTTAATAGTCTCGCTATTTTTGCTCTAAACTTTTCCCCTTCTGACAGAACATGATACGGTTTCATCCAAGTAGGAATACTGTTGAGTCCAACAGCACCTAGTTTCTTTTGAGCATCCTCTGCAGTTTGGAAATGAGAACAAATAGCTTTGTCTTGACTCCAAGTTAGTTCCTCCTCTACACCGAAATGTTCATTTAATATGGTGGATTTACCAGATCCTGACGGACCTACTATTAAGCCTATTTGAAATTCTGGATCTAAATCTTCTTTATCAAAATTAGGGGCAATGAATTCAGAGGTTCCGTTGAAAGAATAATCAAAACTGGAACTTAACTTTTCTGTAATTTCATCTGTGATGACTGTACAGGTTCTCTTTATTTGTTTTTTCATGGTAATGCTTATGGTAGTAATAGTTTGTGGACTTGTGAAGAAGACAAATGTTTAATGTCTGGCCCACTTAAAAGTCTAATATTAATAGGTATTCTAGGTATAGCTGCTTGCAATTGAATTTTGATTTCAATAGCTTTTTTACTAGCATCTGCATCTAGACAAATAATAAATTTATTTAGATTAGGTTCCTCCTTTTTCAGTGCATTTATACAAGACATGGATAAATTAGTTCCTAGTAAAGCTGTGCCTACTGCCCTAGTAGGCAGGTCTATGTGCTCACTACAATGCTCATAGACAGCACAGGCACTGAGTACATCTTCAACCAGTACCATTGTGTAAGAAGAAGTAGTTTTTCCTATAGAGACAAAAGGCATGTCTGCTCTACTTCCGTACACTAACCATTTAGGTTTTTTGTACGGGTTAAGAGTTCTACCGATTCCTCCAGTCATCTTCTGATTACAAAAAACTATTCTCTCTTGCGTAGGTTCATAGAAAATAGGTAAAAGGTGGTCTTCATAGGCTTTGTAGCTATTGTTCTCCTTTAAAAACTCAATGGTTTCTGGGTGATGCTCCAGAGAAGAAAGAATCTCTGGCATAGGGTTTTTAATTACCTCCTCCTTTTTTGATTCTGTTGTATTTCTACTTTGGATTATCTGACGTAGAATCTTAGGATTCATATCTTTCTTTGATCCTCTAGTTGAACATCCAGCCTTGTAACAATTCCATACTACTTTTCCACTTGAAGGAAGTCTGTTAATCGTCAAAGTATTTCTTCCCCCACAATACGGACAGTCTTGCCGCATGGTAGCAAATAGATCATTCTCATCTAATTTGCTGATTAAATTGTTTATTTCATCTTTTTTTTTAAATCTATTATCCATAGTACTACCCTCTTTCTTTTATTCTGTAGGTACTGTCTACACATTGAGAAGAGCTTCCCAAGACACCGGATAAATCTTCTCCATTTGTGCTGACACCGAAACAGCAATAACTCTAGTTTCTTCTTGTGCATGGTCATCCATTCTTAATAAACACATATCTGCAAATGCATCGAGACTCCCACTCCAGATCCATTGGGTAAACATAGACTGAGGAAGCACTAATCTAGCCTGTTCAGCAGCTATTCCCCTACTGATAAGGTCATTATACGCTACTAGGCATTGTGCATGGCTTGAAGAGACTGCTTTTTGTAATTCTTCTGGAATAAATGCAGTTTCTCCGCTAGATCCCTGCTTTTTATTGTCTGCTTGTAGTCTCCATTCGTTTATTGAAGGCTCAAAAAATGTTGGAGCAGTGCTGACATACCTTCTTGAGATCTCATTCCACCTTAGAAACTTGTGCTTAACCAGTTGTCTAGCTACGAACACTGGGGCATAGACATGAAAACTAGCGAAACAATGCCCAAAAGGACTAGTGTGCTTGTTCCTTGCTAAATATCTAATTAGTCTGGAGTCTTTTTCTTCATCAAAGACTTCCTTTCTTTTCCCGAATGAAACTCTGGCAGCATTGACTACAGTGAGGTCATTGCCCATAGAATCTAAAAGCTCAACTCCTAGTGTCATGGATTCTCCTGTTTGTTGGTTTCATTGCTTTTACTTGCCCGTCAGATATTAAAATACGAAATGACACTAGTGGATATTCACTGAGAAAGCAACAGGTATTTGTAAATATATTTTAGAGGTTGACAATGATTCTTAAAGTGAATACGGTGGGGTCTGCTTTGGATTCTAGATGAATCGTATAGTCATAACAGTAGCTCACGTGTGAATCCTTTCGGCATGTGTGAGTGAGGTAGTCTAGCGTTGTCTTTACCTACCTGTCTCTTTTCGTATTTAATAGTCATATAAAAAGAGAATATAAAGACAAAGACGTAGATTCATGGACTCCTGACGTAGTGGTAACTTTTACCTCTTTTAGGTTGCCACTAAAAACAGTTGTCGTAAAAAAATAACCCCGATATTCCTGCCACTCGCCAAAGTTGAGGGATATTGGGGTTTTTTGCTTTAATTTTTACTTGCCCGTCAAACACAAAAAATACCTGTCTACATACGCATACCTCTTACTT
>JACLAA010007305.1_pt1 | contig 19560 bp, 8 predicted proteins | sample 8027891 | NCBI WGS metagenome assembly JACLAA01 (sample SAMN15724900, study PRJNA655200) | protist metagenome | isolation source: fluorescence activated cell sorting (FACS) single amplified genomes of... | place: Spain: Blaines Bay Microbial Observatory, Mediterranean Sea | collected 2016-01-19 | reverse complement strand
TGTTCTCAATTGGTTTCGGTTGGATATAAAACAACTCCTCATATCTCGCAAGTCTCTTTACTCTCCAAGTCCTCTCGTTCTCAAATCGATCTCAACGAGCGCGAGAGCGTATTCCAGAGCACAAACACAGAGCGAGCGTCGTCTGGATATTCTTTTGAGCGGATAAAGACGGGTTTTAGAGACGAAAAGAGCGCGTTGAATTCCTTCGGAATTCGACGGAGAGAGAGGTCTAAAAGAGATCGGCGGGAAAGAATTCGGAATACTTCGAGCGGGTCTTTATCCCTTTAAACGCGTTTTAAACATAAAATGAGCACCCAAAACGAAGAAAAAACGTCCTCTCGCGTCACGTTTTGCGAAGATGCGCCGACGTTTCGTCCAACTCAGGAAGAATTTTCCGATCCTTTGCGATACATTTCATCCATACGCGAACAAGCGGAGAGGTTTGGTGTCTGCCGAATTCAACCTCCAAAAACCGCGCGGGAGTTTTTCACCGATGCGACACTCAATACCACCAATAAGAGCTCGCACACTTCAAGATTGGCGATTGATGCGTCGACTTTTTCAGTCCAAACCAGAGTGCAGACCGTGAACGAACTCAACGACTTCGAAAAGGACGACGACGACGAGAAGCGCGACAGCCCCCAAGGAAAACGAAGGAAAAATCGAAGCGGATTTGGACAGAGTGAAACCCTAAAATTTCGCCAAGACTATTGCCAAAAAATGGGCACACATTTCAACCGACCGATCGAACGGTGGCCGACGTTTTTAGGGAAGAAGTTAGACGTACAAAAACTCTACGAACTCGTCAACACCAATCCTTTGAAAGGGTTTGAAACGGTAAAAACGAACAAGCAGTGGAGAGATATCGCGAGGGTTTTAGATCCCGGGATGACGCAAACGCGCGAGAACGACGGGACGTCGAACTCGTTCTCGCTGAAATGTTTATATAAGAAGTGGGTGTTGCCGTTTGAGAAGATGAGGAGGAAAGAGGAGGATGAGGAGAAGAAGAAAAACGAGGAGAACGAGGAGGAAAGAGGAGGGAAAGGAGGAAAAGCATCATCCGGGAAAGGAGGAGGAGCGGCAAATTCAAAGGAGGAAACGACGACCAAAGAGGAAGAACCGACGGAGGAAGAGAAGGAGTTGATCGGGGCGATGTTGGATTTAGAGTTTCGATGTTCCAGACCGGCACCGAAAAGACCAAAATTGGAGAATGGTTTAGAAGAAATCGCAGAGCAGTTAGAGATTGAACGCATGACGGCGCAGTCGTGCAAGCATTGCGGCCAGAGCGGGCACGACGACGAGGAGACGTTTCTCGTGTGCGACGGATGCGACCAAGGCTTTCACACGTACTGTTTGTCGCCGCCACTACTACTTTACAAAAACAAAAACCCAAAACCCTACAAAAAAAAAAAGGTGCCGAAAGGGAAATGGTTTTGCGTCGGATGCGAAGCAGCCGCGCGGGCTGTTGAATTCGAAGACGGAGCAGAGTATACCATCGATGGATTTCGAGAGGCGTGCGCCGCGTTTGATTTAGCGTTTTTTGGTAGGAACAATCCGCAACAAACACAGATGCTTTTAGCGCAACAACAACAATACGGTTCGTTCACTATTCCGTGCGGAGACGTGGAAGAGAGTTTTTGGCAGATGGTTGAAGAAGGGTCGCACGAGAACGTCGAGGTTCGATCCGCGGCGGAAATCGACACCACGAGACGAGGCTCCGGGTTCCCGAGGATGCGAGACGCGCCTTCTTCTTTTGCTACAAAAAAGAAGTCTGGCGGCGGTGACGACGAGGAGGAGGACAACGACGGTAATAATGATAAAATGGAGGAAGAAGAAGAGGACGAAATGGTTGCAAAGATGCGAAAATCGCCGTGGAATTTGAATAACTTACCGGTGTTGAGAGGTCCGGGCGAACACGAAAGTCTATTAGCAAGTTTACCGGAACACGTGGCTGGTTTGTCGCAACCGTATTTATACGTCGGGTCGACGTTTGCCTCGACGTGTTGGCACGTGGAAGAAAATAATCTGTATTCAGTCACCTATCAACACGCGGGCGCCGCGAAAATGTGGTACGCGATTCCCGCGGCTTCCTGCGAGGCGGTGGAGAACTCGTTCAAACGAGCCGTTCCGGATTTGTTCGGAAACCAACCGGATGCGATGATACACGTAGTCACGATGCTTCCGCCGTCTACTTTACGAAACGACAACGTGCCGGTATTTCGCGTCGAGCAAAACCCGGGTGATTTTATCGTGACGTTTCCAAAGAGTTACCACGCGCAAGTCGATTGCGGGTTCAACGTTAGCGAGAAAGTAAACTTTGCGCCTCCGGATTGGTTATCGCACGGCACCGACGCGGTGGAGCGATATCGATCGTGTCGAAAACTGTCGATGTTCTGTCACGAGCGGTTGTTGTGCGATAGCGCGGATACAACATCACCGAAACTTGGTGCAGAAGACGAAGATAAAGATGAAGGAAAAGAAGAAACGACGACGATTAGCGAGAACACCGCGAGGTGGTTGTTACCGGAACTTCGAACGATGATGAACGAAGAACGCCAAGCGAGGGAACAGCTCGCCGCGGATGGGACCGTTAGATCGAAGTTAGTTGTCGATAAGAAGAAGAAGAAGAAGTCTTCATCGTTGCCGTCGTCGTCGTCGTCGTCTGAAGCCGAAGCTGTAGTTATAGTCAAGAAACCAAAAGAAGCTCGATTGCGAACGTCGCCGCGAACCGCCGAGGATGATCCGGAATGTACCATCTGTCGCTCCATATTACACCTCTCCGGCGTCGTGTGTAAATGCAACGTCGGGCGGAAAGCGTGTTTGAGGCATTGCGCGGAATTATGCGAATGCGCGGCGGACAACAGAGTTCTTTTCTACCGCAAAACGTTGGAAGATATCGAGAAGCTCGTTTCGACGGTTGAGAAATCAACCTCGGCGGAGCATCGGAAACAAATCAACGCGGACTTCAAACCAGTCGCCTGTGGCAAAGCTAGGATTACTAAAGCCAACGCCTGGGTAAAGAAAGTTAAACAAGCCTTGGAGAAAGCTCCGATGCCGGAAATTGCAGAATTGCAAAGTTTAGCAGTCGCGGGAGAAGAGTTCGTTTGGGGCGGAAGCGAGATGGCGGAGACGCGCAAGTTGTCCGCGAAAATAGCGCTCGCCAAGAAGTGGCAAGTCGACTTGACGGTTTTGAAAGCTAGAATGAACGGTGAAGAGTTGACGGTAGGTGACGTCATGCTCGAGGACGATCTATCCGAAGAAGAGGACGACGTAGAAGGAGGAGAAGAAGGAGAAACAGAAAAAGAAGAGCGAGAAGACGAGGAGGAAAAAGACGCCGAAGGAGAAGCTGCTGAAAAAGCGCCAGCCGGGGCTGACGACAACGACGCCATGGTTATCGACGGAGAGAAGAAAGGAGACAGAGAAGATGCCGGTGCTACGGCGACTACGACGGCTAACGTGGACGACGAACAAAAAGTATCCAAGAAGGACAGAATTGTTCCTCGAATGAAGCTGGACCGATTGGAAGAACTGTTGTCGACGAAACCGGTCCCGATGACTGCGGCGGATTTGAAATCGTACACCAACTTGAAATCTGATGCCGAAAACATCGAAAAAAGAGTCGCAGACGCTTTGAAAGAGCAACCTTACCCTTCCCCGAGAACGTGCGAGAAGTTGTTGAAAGATTCTACGAAAATTTCCGTGGAGATTCCCAGTCACCATCGACTGTTCGAGCAGATTCAAAAAGCAACGAAATGGGCGGAAAAAGTTCGCGCCGCGCTCCCTGGTCGCGCGGGTCGTACCGGCAGAGGTGGTGGTCGTGCGAGTTACGAAGACCATAACGACGACGGCGACGATACCGCGGCAACTTTAGTACGAATTCATGATCTCGATGAGCTCGAAAAAGAATCGCACGGTTTGCCGGTATCTTCGATGGAGCTGCAAACGCTCATCAAGGCGCGCGAAGAGACGCACACGTGGCGCGCTCGAGCCATTTCGCTTTTGGATACCATTAATGCTCCCTTGTACGACGCGGAAATGTTGTTCAACGAAGGCAAAGAACTTGGTGTGTATTGCGACGAGATCACCACGATGGAAACCGCCGTCGACGACGCGTACGCTTGGGTCAATAAAGCGCTCAAGATGGACACGCCGATGACGTCAATCGATGAATTGAAGACACACTTGGAAGCTTCGAAAGCGCTCGCAATTACAGTTACCGAATCGACGTGGCTTAAGAACCGAATCACCGTTCGTCAATGGGCCGAAGACATTAAGAACATGCTTCTCGTGAAAGACCCGATCGACGACGCGATTAAGGCGGTGAAAGAAGGCGAGGAGTTACTCGACTCTGCAGACTACGAAGTCGCTCCAGACGAAGAGAAACTTTTGATAAGTTTGAAAGGCCACGTAGACGCTGGGAAGAAATGGGAAGTAAAAGGTCGTCAAGCAGTTCAATGCGCGAATTCTAAGAGAGAAGCGGACAGGAAGTCTCTCGATGAAGTCGCTCAAATTGTGCGCGAAGGCGCGAGCATCCCTCTCAAACTCGAAGGGTTCGATTTTCTACAAGAAACTGTCAACACCACCAAAGCGTGGCTCGAACGCGCGCAACCGTGTCTGAAAGGTAAACAGCTCACTCGACGTGGGACGGCGCAACCTCTACCGACGTTGGAGGAAGCGGAGCAGCTCGTCAAGGAGGCGCCGGACTTGCGCATCTACGTGAAGGAAGTCGCCGCTTTGATCGAACGCGTCGAAGACGCCGAATCTTGGAACGAAGAAGCGGAAGATTGTGTCTCGCGATGGCGCGAAGAAGGTGCGGAAATTACGTTTAAAGAGTTGGAGTTATCGCACGAAGACTTCGGTTTGGAGTTACCAGCGATGGCTACGGTGAGAAAACGATTACGCGCGTTGGATTGGGAAGAGAAAGCGAGAGAGTGCTTTGCGTCTATTCTTGAGAGAATCGAAGGCACCGCCGGGACGTCGGAGAAAGGGAGCGGCAAGTCGTCGAAAGCATCAAAGAAACAAGAGGAAGAGGAAGAAGACTTACCCGAAGATGCCTTATTGGACGAGCTTCACGAAGAAGCCGAAGACTTGGACGAACTCAATCCGAAACTTCTCGAAGAAGTCAACAAACGATGGAAACTCGTGGACGAGTGGCGTCAAAAAGCAGACGCAATGTTGAATCCAGAGTTGGATGAAAACGGCAGGCCAAAGCAAACGATCGGTCCGGACGAGTTGGACGCTTTGATTTCTGAAGGGAAAAACTTACCGGCGATTGTCGCGAAAGTGGACGAGCTCGAGGCGAACTTGGCGAATCACCAAGTTTGGTTTACAGCGGCGAGAGAGTTGTTGGCATCGGCTCCGGTTCCAGTAGCTGCTGCTGCGGGTGATGATGGTGCAGCTGGTGCGAAAGGAGCTGACGACGATGGTAAAGAACAAGAGAAGCAGAAACGACGCCCATTCTCGGACTTCAAAGATTTGTTGAAGGAAGTCGAAAGCGAAGGAGACGCGTTCATGTGCCCAGAACGAGCGCAATTGACTGCGGTTGTCACTCGATGCGAAGAGTGGAACGACAATCTGCGAATGGCTTTGTTGCGTCGTCCGGTAGTTAACGCGAGCACCCCTCCCACCGTTGTTGGCCCTGCAGGAGAAGAGAGCAAGCAAGAAGAGGTGCAACTGAATTCCAAGCAAGTTCTGCAAACGATTTTAGAATCTATCCACGCGGCTATTTTGGACGTCACCGGGACTGGTATTCCTCCGGAAACCGAAGACGGTCAATTTTGTCTCTGCAGACAAGCCGGGGGCGTACAAATGCTCGGTTGCGACGATTGCGGCGATTGGTACCATTTGAAGTGCATCAACATTTCTGCTTCTGCGGCAAAAACGATGAACAACTACGTGTGCGCGCCGTGCGTGGCAAAGAACGGAAAGCCGAAAGCGCTGTCCTTGGAGACGTATAAATCGGTCCATCGAACGAAACGGCCGAACATTTTAGCGTTGAAAAGAGCTTTGCAAGAGTCTGTGTCTTTTCCGTGCGAAATGCCCGAAGAAGAGTTGATTATTGAAATCGTCAACGCGCACGACGCGTGGTGCTTGCGCGTTCGCGAGTGCTTGCACAATCACCACGTCCTCGAAACCTCCACGTCTGCGGAGACGCAAGCCGCGCATATTGCGAGAGCAACGACCAGAAGAGAAGCCGAAGCGAGAGCGAGAAAGGTCAACGAGGCGCAAATGCGCGGTGCAAACCCGCACAACGCCGAATTGACGGCCATTCAGCACGTCATGCTCATGGGCCAATCTGTCACCGCCGCGGCGACGCAACGCACGATTGCTTTGCAAGGCGCGCAAGCCAATCCAACTTTACTCTCCGAAGAGTTGAAGAATATTACCATCAACCAACTCACTTTGCTGCAACAGTTTGGCGTTCAGTTGGCGTTGTGTCAAGCGCAGTTACACATGGCGCCGGCGATTTCGCACCCGCACATTGTCCACGTCTTGATTTTGCGAGATCGACACGCGAAGCTGATGGAGCAACTCGCGGTAGAGTTGAAGAAGGACGACGGGGAGCAACAGATATTGGCAGCGATTACGCAAGCGATGGATCCGAACGCACAAGTTGCGGTTCCTCCATCTGTTGCCGCCGCTAACGTCGAAAGAGAAGCAGCAGCAGCAGCAGCAGCAGCAGCAGCAGCAGCGGCAAAGGAGAAGGACGATTCAAAAGGAAAGGAGGAACCTTCGCCCGAGGAGGACGTGAAAAAGGAAGCCGGAGAAGCGCCGGCTGCCGCGCCGCCGCCTGAGAAACCAGCACCCGCGGCAAAAGGAGGCAAGAAAGGTAAAGCTGCGGCAAAAGGTAAAAAAGGCGCGAAGGGGAAGAAGGTTGCAGAAGAAGTTGAAGCTCCCGCGCCCGAAGCGGCGGACAAGGAAGAAGAAGCTGTGAAAGAAGAGGACGCGGCGACGCCGATGGATGTAGGCAAAGACGCGCAAGCCGCGCAAGCCGCGCAAGCTGCCGCCATCGCAGCGCAAGCCGCCATGCAGCAACAGTTTGCGCAGCAACAACAGTTCCAGCAACAGCACGATCAACAATTTCTCGTTCACCAGCAACAGCAATTGCAGATGATGGGTGCGATGCAACCGCAACCGGGACAAGAACAAATGTTCGCCGCCGCGACAGCGCAGCATCAACTCAGCGGTACCGGTCCTGATGGTACGCAGCAGCCCGTCGGAATTGACCTGAAGAAACAAATCTTTGCGGGCATGAAAGGTGCATTAGCCATGGAACTGGAACCGGTCGAGGAGACGTTAGCGATGATGAGAGAAGTGTGCGGCCCGGCGTGGCGACAACGCGCCACGTCTTTAATGCGAGGCCCGCCGTTCCCAAAACTCATCGAGTTGCACGAACTGAAAGAGACCGCCGTAGCCGCTGGCCTTTGTCCAGGAGGTGGTGTCGATCCATTAGCCGATCGCGCTTTTGCCTTAGAATCCGCCGGTCAACTTTGGCTCGAACACGCCGCCACCGTCGTCGAAGATAAATCCATTCCAATCGAAGCCGCTCGCGTTCTTTTGCGCGAAGGTCGAGCGTTACCCGTGCATCTCAAAGACGAACTGGAGGAGTTGGGCGAACGATGCGAACTCTATTGCGTCTGTCGATCCGCGTACGATGCGAAACGATCGATGATTTGCTGCGACCGATGCGACGGCTGGTTTCACTACGAGTGCATCGGCATGCAACCGCCTGGCTTGGACGAGCAAGAAGAGGCGAATATTAAGTTTGCGTGCCCGCAATGTTGCGAAAACCAAGGGATTCCGTACGTGCCTTTCAGACCTCTTCGGTGATATACACCGCGAAGAGAAAATCTTATCTATCTATCTATCTATCTATAACAACATTTAGCATTAACACAACAGTGATATAAAACTACGTAGCTTACAACTTTTTAATTTAATATACAAACTTGAATATCTAGTGCGAGTGCGTCGTCTATCTCTCTCTTAGTCTAAGAACTTCCCTCGTTTTAAAAGTTGCGACGGTTGCAAAATTTCTTGGAAAGCAACGATATCCTCGTGTTCTTTTTCGTCGTCGTCATCGTTGCTTTTCTTGTTGAAATCATCGTGCACGATCGTTGTTGTTGTTGTTCTCTCCTCCCCTTCTTCTCCTTTCTTCTTTCGTAATCTGAACCGTTCGATTAACCCTTTCATGTATTTTGGCCTAGAATAATTCGCGACTGAACGACTCAACCAAATCGCACGCAACAAACGTTCCTCGTCTTCGCTCATGTCTCCTCGTTGTTGTTCGTGCGATGATGATGTTGATGATGCTGCTATTCTCTTCTTTCTATCTTCTGTCGCGTGATATAGTAAAAGAGCCGCCGATACGGATAAATTAAACGACTCCGTAAAACCCGACATCGGCAAGTAGACTTTCCCGTCGGCCAACTCCTTCGCGGTTTCCGAAACTCCATCCAACTCGTTACCGAATATCACAGCTGTTGGTACCTCTGCCCAATCGTACTCTCCAACCGATTTTGCTTTCTCGTTATCGAAATCCGTCACCAAAACTCGAAAGCCTCGCTTCTTCACTTTTTCAATGCACTCCTTTGTGGATTCGTACTGCGAGATGTGCTGCCATTTCACGGCGCCTCCACTCGTCCGTCCGGACTGTTTAAAAACCAAACCTTTCTCTGCGACGACGCCAACCGCGCCTATACCCAGCGCTTCCGCGGATCGACACACCGCTAAAAAGTTCCCGGTATCGTACACGTTCTCCAATATCGGGAGCACGCTAAACACTCTCTTCGATACCGTCTCCTCTACGCGCCGTATTCGATCCGCGCTGATCATATCGTTCCCGACGACAATCTCTTCGATTTCGTGTATTTCCGCTTCAGCGCCTTCAAAATTTAACCCGTTCTTTGTCGTGAACGGGAATATCTTTTTCTTCATCTGTTTCTTGTCGTCTGAATCATCATCCTCATCACCTTGATACACTCGCTTCCTCCCGTGATAGAGGTACTTTTTATCGTACTCAACCGTTTTATCCATGAAGCCTCTTCGAATAGCTTTCGCGGAATAATACTTCTCCTTATCATTCTCAGCATCGGTATCATCGCGAGTACTATCGTCTTTCTCGTCTTTATGAGAAGAAAACGTTGAGGAGATGTGTCTTCCTCGTCGTCCTCTTCCTCCGTATAAAAGTCTTCCGTTTTTTGACGGCTTGAATTGGAAACGATTTCTGTCCGAACAAAAAGGCGACGAAGAAGCGACTTGAACACCACCAACTCGAGGCTTCATCGTCGCTGAGTGCTGAGGCGCGTTCGTGCAGCCGCTGATGCGTGGAGAGAAGTGCTTGATCATTTTTATTACGCTTCTTCTTCTGATGAGTCGTGGGAGCATAGTTTTGACGAGAATTCCCTTTTTGGTGTGTTGCTTATTATCATCATGTACTACTTACAATAATGTCTCTAAATCTACATGCTCTAGTATCTACTTTCTCTCTATATATATATTAAAAGTTTTCTTCGGCGTACTTTTTGACGTCGATGTCGTTTTCTTCGCACGCGTGCCCGGGACAACATATTCGAATGGCGTTTTCCGGTGTCTCCGTAACTTCGTACGCCATCGCCTCTTCGGCGAATCTTCGAAACAACTCTCGGTAGTACTTTAATCGCGCTTTCTTGGTGAAGTATTTCTGGGCAAACTTTTGACCGTTTTTGGCGATTTGTTGCATCTCTTCGTCGTGCGTTCGCGCGTAGTGTAAAACTTCTAAAACGTCCTCTGGTTTCTCGTCGTTTTCCCAAAACTCCAAGTAATGCGTCTTTGGCTTTAAAAATGTACTGAAATACGTCTGGAACAATTTCTTCTCGCTGACGACGACGGAGTTCAATCCGAGCTTTTCCTCGAACTGAAACGAGTGGCCCTGACCGTCCAAGTGTAAAATGTATTTGTGTTCCATGTGTTCTCTCAGGGAGATTTTCGAGTACATCTTCACGTCTAAAAAACCATCCTCCAAGGAGGTTCGATTTTCCGCCCAATCGACGAAATTTTTCCTCGCTCGAATCTCCGCGTGCCGCCCCAAGCGAGGGTACATGCTAAACCTTCCGACTAACTTCTCGTTCTTCTTCGACCACGGAAAATCTTCATCGAACTCTTCTTTTCTCGCGTACACGTTCTCGTCTATCTTGTTGTACCTAAACCCAAACCCAGGGTGTAAAATGCACCCGGTTTCCTCCGGGAACTCTAGGTCGCGGCAAAAGCAAAGCACCGGAAGTCGTTCCTCGTCCGGAGGGTTGTAATCGAACGTCGATAACGCCATTTCCATCGGCGGCAACTTCGAACCATCCTCGCTGCTCATCTCTCCATCCTCTTCCCTCGTTTTTGTCTTTCCAAAAACCTCGCACAAATCGTAAAAGTACTCGTACATCAACATGACGTGGTGTCCGTTAAACTCTCGCGAAGGTCTTCTCGTGGCGAGAAACAACTCGTTTTTCACCCAAACGAATCCGAACGCTCGGTGGTTCTCTGTCCCGTATTTCACGCGCGCTCGATTGGTCATTTCTCTGGTGACTTTATTCTTTGTGAATGGTTTTAAATCTTCGGTTATTTGCGCGTAGAGTAGCGATATATCCTCGTCGTCGTCTTTGATATCGAAGTCATCATCGGTTGCTTCTGCGGGAAAAACAACATCGGATTCGATTTCTCGTTCCGCTTCCTCCGCGAATTCCAAGCGCGTTTCCAAAGAAACCACTCCTTCTTTCTCGCCACCAATACCTTCCTCCTCGATATTCGCGTTCGCGACGTTGAGTAAGAAGAACAACGCCGTGACCGTGACGAGTACGAAGAGGAGGGGAAAACGCATTTTTTTGTGAAGTCTTGTCTGTGGAAAAGGTCAACGAAATTGACTACTCTCTCGTTGTATCAAAAATCTATCTGCTGCTTTTGCGTTTTTCTCATTATTCGATGTCATCTTCCTCGGAGTCTGTTAGCTCCTCCACCTCGATGAACTCGGCGTATTGTTCGTCCGTTGGTTCCGGGCACCCTTTTTCGAGCAAGTAGTTTTCGCAGTCGGGGTGCTGGTAGTAACGAGCGCAAGCGATGTCTACCCAGAGGTGAAGAGGCACTTTCGCATCTTCGACTAAGTATTTGATGCAATCAAGTTGGCCATACCTTGCAGCGGTTGCCATACAGTCGATCTTTACTGCATCAGATATCTTTCTTTCTTCGACGAAATATTTCAAGATGTCCATGTGACCATGGCATATTGCCTGATGTGCCGCTACTCTTTCCGTCTCTCTTGAAGGGTTCACTTTGTCGAAAAGAAATCGAACACAGTCGAGGTGTCCTTCAATAGCAGCATTAAAGCACGACTCTTCTTCATCACACGGGCAATTATTAGAGAAGCAGTATTTCAGCATCTCGAGATTGCCTATAGCTGCTGCATTAGCAATCGTCCATTCATTCCACTCGCACTGTTTCACTTCTCTCGCCCACTTGAGAAACTCGAGTTTGTTCGTGAGAGCAACTCCCTTGCAAAACCAGGCTTGGTCTATCACATTTCCTCTATCATCTTTCTCTCCCCAATCCATGTCATTCCACACCCATTCCAACGTCGAAATGGATGAACATTCGCTAATATTCCAACATAATTCCAAATCGTCTACCCCGGCATACTTAAGCACTTCCCAACTCTCTGGATTCACCTTTGAAAAGAAATTCCGATCTGTCTCATTCAATTTCGACAAGACATGCGAGACAAACACATCCTTATGGTGCAACACCAACCCGGTCCAAATCGCCGTCGGAGGTCCGAGCTCCAACCTCTCCGCATCCGCCACAGCCTCTTCTCGATCATCCCCTCTTCTTCTCTCTCCTTCTCTCTTCTTCCCATCCATTATTATTATTGTTCTTCTTCTTCGTTCCCTCGTGATAATGAATGAATGATGTGTTCTTTTTTCTCCCTTTCTAAAAAAAAGCCGTTTTGTATGCAAATATAACAGACTAAAATTTCCTCTTTTCTTCTGTCCTCCTCATTATTTTGAGAATTAATTCGCCCTTTTGGACTTTCGATTGAATTTCGAGCGATTCGTGTCCCTCTCATAACAACAGAAGAAGCTTAAGAAGAAGAGAGAAAAGACTAATAAAGAAGAGAAAAACCTAAAGACTTTACAACGACTATGTTTTTCTTAAGCTCCTTCTTCCGAAGCAAAGTTTGTCTTCTGTTCTTGACGACGACGATGATTTTGACGATTACATTTTGTACCCGAGAAGTTGACGCGGCGATTGGGAATCACGGAAGAGGAACAGGAGGACGGTCGCCGAGACGAAGTTCACCAAGGAAAGCATCTACTTCCTCGTCCCAAGGAGGACAACAACAACAACAACAAAATCAACAAGTTCAACCACCGCAACTCGAACAACCACCTCCAAGAAAACGAACGTGGATGAACCATTTCGTCGTCCATAAAGGGTGGAACTGCACGCAAATTCCCTCGAATCCAGTCATCATAGGCGGCGACGGCGGCGGCGCGGGGAAGTCTTTAGAGAAGTTTTTACTCGAAGCGAACGCGGTACAGTTCGGTCCAGTGGACGAGGACGGGAATTCTGTGGCACAAAAAGAAAGTGGGGTGGATACGATGGTTTTAGACATCATGGAGTGGGCGAAGAGACCTTTGTACGATCCGAACGATATGCCGTATAAGTTGCAATACGACGTGGCGGACCATTTGTGTAGGATGTTCGCGAGGCAGGAGAAGTGGGTGCACCCGGATCAAACGGAAACGTACGTGTCGAAGAAAGATATTCCGAGGTGGGGATGGAAAGACCCGTACGCGCAGTATTTGTTGCCGTTGTTTGCGGATACGTATTTGAGGAAAGCGACGTACGTGCATTTGGTGAGAGATCCGAGGACGTTTCCCATCGGAGGTTTACACGAAAAGGAAAGACGATTGCAACAAAAATATTTCGGCGAGGAGAGATGGGAAAAGCTGACGAAAAAGTTTGAACGAGAGTGGGAACATTTGAAAAAGCACAAGCAAATGCGAAACGTGAAGAAAGAGGACGTGATTGACTTGTTGAGAACAACCGCGCATTGGACGGCGGTGAACTTTGAAGTGGCCGCGTTCGCGCTCGGACCGTATCGCAACCACGCGATTATTTTAAAGAGCGAAGATTTGGTCCAACCTAGAAACGAACACTGGAAGTTAGTCGGGAGCGACGGAAGTGCAAAACCGGCGCACATGTTAAGAGTGCGACCGCTGAATAAATTGATTCAGTTATTAAAGTTACCGGCGGATACGGCGAACGAAATTTCGACGTTTCAATACTTGCGCTCGAAAGCGTCGCATTTCTCAAGGCACGAGAAAGATTTCGATTACCGCGTCAACTCGCCTTTAGTGGACGTTCAAACGCGAATCGCTAACAGGACGTTGACGTTACTGAAATACCCAACCGACCCGGATTTGTTCGTCCCGGACCACCCGGACGACGACCACCCGCTCGCGCACGGCCACAGAGTCTCCGAATCCTACGTCGACCCCGAAACCAACGAACAAGACGCGACCATCTACGCCCACCCGGAGCACCGATACACGGACGAAACAACCTTTACACATCCAGACGACGAGCACGAAATCGACTCCCGCACCGGCCGCATCAAAGAATACGAACACATGCTCGGCATGCAACTCAAACCGACCGAGCGAAGAAACGAACACGAGAGGAAACAAATCCCGCCGGAAACGGACGAACACCGACGGATCAAGAAAATGTTAGACGATCACGTCAAAAAGAACGATATCTTAGATAACATGGTCGTCAGAGGACAAAAAGTGAAAGATTTGATGATGCAGTATAAGAAAAAAAAGAAGATGTAGAGAAGTTTTGATGATTGATGACGACGAGAGAGGAAAAGACGAGAGAGAGAGAGATGTTCACGTCAGAGACTTTTCGACGACGATCATGACAACAAAAACTGTAACAGATACCCAAATAATACGCACAACCACAACAACACGCGTTTTAAAGTATTTAACGTTTTAATTCTTCTTCTTCTTCTTCATAACTTCATCGTCGTTCCTCACATGTCGTAAAGTACTTTTGTCACATTTTTCTCTTTTGCTCGATTTTTGCTTTCAAATTCCTCAGAGGAAACAGACGAAAAGCACTCTTATTACATAACAACAACAAGAACAAAGAAGAGAAGCGAGATGAATACCAACAACAACAACAACAACATTGATTCTTATTCTTTCATGACCGAGGATCAGATTAAGTGTTACGAACTCCTCCAATCCGCGCGCATGAAAGACTTCATCGACGTTTCTTTCGTTCGCATTTGCCACCAAACGGTCGCGAATGCGTTTCCGGATGTAACGGCAGAGTGCGGTGGTTTTCGCGATACTAAGAGCGATAAAAGCACGAACGATACGGACAGATTGAACGATATATTCCGCCTGTGCGTACGAATTGGATTAGCGAACGTGATCGTACATTTTATCGATGAGATTTCGAACGACGCGAATTGCGTCTCGGCGGACGCCGTGGAAGCGAGGTTGAGGGACGGGGAGAATGTCGTTCAATGTATGAAGGGTTTAATGGAAGAAGAGAAACAAGAGATGAGTAAAACGTTGAAGAGCAAAGATGGTGGAGGAGATGGTGATATATCCTCGTCGTTGGCGAGGTCGATGGCGACGTTTCAATGCGCGCGGAGGGCGTTCGAGACGCTCGGCGCCGAGGACGGCGGGAGGAGAAGGAACAACAACAATAATAATAATAGCAAGAGTGGTGAAATGATTGAAAAGTTGAACGAATTGCGCGACGAGTCTATCAATTTAGCGAACAAAGCGGAAGCGGCGATGTGGGCGGTCGAGGAAGGGTTTTTGAAAAGAGGGCATTTAGGGAACAAGTTTTCCGGCGCCGCGAAGTGGTCCAACGAAGTAAAAGAGAGGCGAACGAACGCGAAGAGTGCGTTCGGGTTTGATAATGGTAACGACGACGACGATAGTGATGAGTGTTGTTTGTTCGTGGACGTTTTGTTGCGATATTTGAAAGAGAAGAGCGGGAATGCGGATGTCGCGTCTTACCCGTTCAAATCCGTACCGGACGCGTTGAATGCCATCTGGGGCGGCAGCGGCGGCGATGGTAGTAATAATAGAGGAGAAGGAGGAGGAGGAACAGAAGACGAAGAGGTTTCTCAAATCGTAAAGAAATCTTTGTTTCTGTATTACGTCCTCGACGCGGGATTGCCGTGGAAAGACGCTCCAGCTCGGTACGTTCGCAACGCTCGAATCGGTTCCAAGACGTACTCTGAAATCCGATTGGCATCTTTACTCGACGAGTCTTGGACGTTCGCGAACGATCCGTTAAAAGATATCATCACGAACGAAGCCTTGCCGAACTGCGCGACGTTATCTGGGCGCTTCTTACCGTTACAATTTGTTAAAGTCGTGCACTTACGAGGCGAAACCTCGGCGGCTTTGCGAACGCTGCGAGCGAGAGATCGAAACGATTTCACGTTTGAAAGCGTCGAGAAGGCAACGTTGGAGGTAGAAGTACGAATTGAATTGGGGTTAGTCGCGGAGGCATTTTTATGCGCGAAAGAGCAGTTGAGTTTAGCCGTGAGATCAGGAGAAGAAGAGTCGATCGTCGTAGAACAATTGGCGAACATCTTGACCATGAAAATTGCAGAGTACTGCGCGGACGTTCGACAACTCGATCAAATCATCGCCTTGCCGTTGCAAAACACGGCACTGAATGGTTGCATGGAACGCGCGTTTTTATCCTGGCTTTGGGAGAACAAAATACGCGAAGATGTGAGCGCAGAGCACACGATTCTTTACTTTTTACAGCGAGGTCGCGCGACGGAAGCGGTGGAAGCGTACGCGAGGATTCTCGATTTAGAAAAACGAGGCGGCGCGATCGCTTGGGGCAAAGCGAAAAAAGAAACGATTGAAATGTTAGAAGAGCGAGTTAGAGATTTACCGGTAGTTTTGCAACAAATGTCGACGGATAATTTAGGCACCGGGTCGGTGAAGGGCGGAGAAAAGTTAGGCCGCGAGATGGAGAGAATGAAAACGGAGGATAAATTAAATGCGGACGTGACGGTATTAGAAGCTGTTTCTGCGGTGGCAGAATCGTCGACTCCAGATTTTGTATTGAGAGCAGCTGGAAACTCCGAGGTGCAACCGAGTCCGTTCTTGAGACCGTTGACGACTTCGCCGGCATCTGGAGACGAGTTTCCTCGCGAAGCTTTGCGCGCGTCGCAAACGCACCGATTAGCGCGATCGCCTTTCGATATTGCCGCCTCGGGTCATCGACAAAGTAGAAGAACTGTCGCACGAGCGGAAGAAGACGCGAATGCGATGCAAGTGTCGGACGTGGGCGCAAACAACGTTTCGTTCGCGCGACGACCGAAATTGTTCGTCCGATCGGAAACTGCGATACTCCCTCCTCCAATGAAGAAAGCAGATTTGCCGCCGTTGCCGAGTCTGTCGCCGCTCACCGCGAATAATAATAATAACAACAAAAATGGCGCCGCAGGAGTGAGCATCGTGGCGCCGTCGCCAACCAGAGCGTCGCCTCGAACGCGATTGTCTAAAGGTACGCGTAGAACTTAGATTGATCGATTGTATTTTTGACGAGTAATTGCATGTTGTATCTAATAATGCTCCTTCTTTTTTTTAGGTATTCGCTCGCGGTATTACAATGATGAAATGTTCTTTTTTTAGTTATCCTTGTCCGTCGTCGGCGGTAACTTTCCTCCCTCGGACCGATTTCAGAGCGCCAACTTTCAAATCGGAGGTGAAAAACTCGTCGATGGCATCCGCGGTGACTTGCGGGAAATCTTCTTGCGGCATGTGTCCGACTTTTCTCAGCGCTTTCTCGCTCGCTCGAGCGTCCGAGGCCCAGCTGAACATGGGCGCTTGGTCAAGGTATTTATCCGCGACGCCCCAAACGATTCTGGTTTTCGGCATGCCGCCCTGGAAGTACGCGTCTTTTACTTTCTTCTTCAAGTTTTTAAAGTCTGCGTTCGCGACGGTCATTTCAACCGCCATTCGCGCGTTTTCCGCGTCGCTCCCGACGTACGCTCTCTCGTACTCTTTCATATCATCTCCGCCGATTGCAAACTCGTTCCCCATGTAATTCAACGACACCGCATCGAACGCTTTTCCTTTCCCCATGCCAAACATTTGCGCGTACGTCGCCAACGGCGCTGCCAAATTGTGATTCCCGTCCAACGGCATGTTCATTAAAATTATTCGGCGAAACAAATCCGGTCGCTTCCTCGCCAACAATATCGCGTATTGCGGAATAACGTACCCTTGCGCGACGAGATCGACTTGTTTCCCATTCGCGACTTTCTCCACGTACGTCTCCATCGCGTCCACGTACGACCGTTCGTCGTACTTAAATCCTCCATTCGAGGAGGGTTTTTCCGAATCCCCGTGTCCGACCACGTCCGGCGCGAACGTCTCGTACCCTTTCTCTTGCAACAACACCGAGACTTGTCGAAACGTGTACGCCCTCGAACCTAAACCGTGGATAAACACGACCGCGTTTTCCTTCTTCTCTTTATTCTTTCCCGAAGGTGAACCTCGCCGTTGCGTCCACGTTTGTCCGTTCACTTCTATCTGTTCGATCGATTGCGTCAGCGTTTTCACCATCTGCCCGGTGGAGGAGTTGAACGTTTCTTTATACGTCGCTTTATCTTCTCCATCTTGTTCTTCTTCTTCGGCTGCTCTGACGACAAAACTCCCGGCGACTTTTCCCCTTAAAGTAGTTGCTCTTCTTTTTGTTCTTCTTCTTGGCAAAACTCCTCCAAACGCCCGCCCTCGAGTAGTAGTCATCGAAGACGACGATGATGATGTTCCGATTAGTGTTGTTGGTGGTGTTGCTTTCGTCGTCATCATCATCATCATCTCGAAAGAGTATTATTCGTAATGGTCCTGTGTGGTATATATAAAAGAAATATACTACTATGTAACAAGGACAACGAGACAGAAATAATAGAAAACTAATACGTCTTTTCCTCTTTTAACTCTCTTTCTTGATGAGAAGAATGAATACACAAAGTAATCAAAGTCGCTTCTCTTTGTGACGCACACTCGATGTTCAACTTGTGGAGAGAGACTGTTTTTAGGGTTTCAGACCATAAATACAAAAAGCTGAAAAATTTTCGAATCTTTTCAAAGAGCGAATTCCTTAAAACAGACAGACGCGAGAAGAAGACGTTACAAGCGGTGAATACTACTACTCATAACAGAATATTACTAAAGATGGCGCCTAATAATAATCCTCCTCCTCCAAAGTCAAAAGCGAATAAAAATAATAATGCTTTGTACAAACAAAAGAAAGGGAGAATAGCCAAAGCCTTTCCGAAATCGTACAAGAATAAAGCGAAGAGTTACGAGTTTATGATGATGCATCGAGAACAACAACAACAACAAAAGATGAACACTAAGGATGACGATAAAAACGATGATAAAGATGTCGCAAAAGAACAAGGTTCGATGATGAAAACGAGCGACGACGACGACGAGAAAAAGAAGGACGATGATGATGAAAATGATGAGAAACATTACGTCTTGGATTTAGGAGAGATGCAAAGACGCCTCGCGAGCGAAAGGAATACGACGAATACGAGAAGAAGTAATACTACTAATAATACTAATAAAAGAGTAGGCTACCAATCCGCGAAAGGAAAACGAGGCGGCGGACGAACAATAAACCAGAACGCAAACTTGGCGGATTTAGATTTAGCGGACGAGGAGACGGTGCGCAACGCGTTGTCTTCCTTGCCGGTGTCGCATTACGAGGAGAGAAAGAGGAAAGCGGAGAGTTTGGAAATGAGGTACCCGGAATGGTTTAGGTATTTGACGCACGATTTTTCGGTGTTATTATATGGGTTTGGGTCGAAGAAGCAAGTTTTAGAGGATTTCGCGAGGAGGTATCTTCTGGACGGGGCGGTGGTGGTCGTCAACGGGTATCAGCAAAGAGTCTCGGCGCTGGCGATTTTGAACCAGTGCGCGTTTGCCTTGTCGGACGAATCCGAGAATTTGATGCATCATTCTTCTAATAATAATAACGGTGGGGGTAGTAATAATGGTTTTGCTGATGTCGCGAATAACGCGCAGGCTTTATTGAGACGAATTGCAGAGTTGACGACGGATCATTCCGGAGGAGGAGAAAAAACAAACGAAAACGGCGATGCGATGATGATGCATAACATCACGAACAACACAACGACGACGACGACAACCGGAGGAACGGCGGCGACAAAGAACACGAGAGGCAGCAGACGAGACGGAGGCAGTGGTAATAACTCCGCTGCTGCTCTCGCGTCGTTGCGTGATGCGAACGTCAACGCGTCGTACGAAAGAGACAAAAATCAGTACCAATCGACGGCGTCTTTCAACGACGGCGGCTCCGCGTCTCGGTTGTATCTCGTCGTGCATAACATCGACGGCGTTGCTATGCGCAACGCGGAAACGCAATCGATTTTAGGCGAGCTGTCTTCGTTCCCTCGAGTGCACTTAATCGCCTCGGTCGATCACGTCAACGCTCCTTTGTTAT
>JACLAA010001732.1_pt1 | contig 19565 bp, 17 predicted proteins | sample 8027891 | NCBI WGS metagenome assembly JACLAA01 (sample SAMN15724900, study PRJNA655200) | protist metagenome | isolation source: fluorescence activated cell sorting (FACS) single amplified genomes of... | place: Spain: Blaines Bay Microbial Observatory, Mediterranean Sea | collected 2016-01-19 | reverse complement strand
CGCAAAACACACCAAGCACGAACCCTTACCAAAACGAGACGCAAATTTCGCCACTTTCCCTTAAGTCACGGTCGTCCAGACACCCCGACAACCCAAAAGTGTGATTTGCCCTCCCGTCATTTCAGGCACGAACTCCCGTGCGAGTTCCCTTAAGTCAGCGAAGTTTAGACACGGGACAGCGGGTCTAAGCAACGCGGTTGAGAAACCGAAAATCAATTAATTATAAAAACTAGTGATTGTGCCGTCATCGTGGACGACACCCTTATTGTATAAAGCGGAACTTCTTCGTGACCTTGGGAGTGCGCATGGAGAACTTTTCATCCATAGACAGGTGGTTCATTTTGGGGCAGAGAAATTGAACCTGCTTCTGCGTTTTTTCGCCTCCACGAGCCATCGTCTCAAAGTCTTCGAAGGGGAGATCCTCACCTCTACTTTTTTTGTATCCTTTACATTTTGTGATATCCTCACACCCCTCTTTCCTGAGGCAGTAGAACTTACAACCACCCAAGATGAGCGCGTCGAAATGGAGCATCCCACCCTCCTCTTCTTTAAGTCTCTTTACATCTTCCTTACCCCACCCACAATCCTTGAGGTGGTCGTCGGCTTCATTCTTTAGAGACCCGAGGGCATCACCACAACCATCCCACATAAACTCCTCCATCAGGTCGGGATAGTCATTCAACTTCGCATCGGTGATGACGGAATCAGTATCACACATGAACACCCTCTTACCCTTGGACTCGATGCCGTCGATTAGAGACCACAGCCGACACCTCGAATACGACGAGATGGCTGAAGCGACGCCGACATTAAAGTCCTTGATCGGGAGGTCTTTCAAGACACGAGCGACGCCGTACTTACCAATTTCGGTGTAGTTCAAAAACTTACCTCTATGGATGTATTCGTGTATATCACACGCACCCTTTTCCTGAATAAGCACACTATCCTTGTCCTCCACCCGGATACCCCAGAACCCGTAGGCTGAGTTGATGATGATTTTCCACACCTGCGCCAGAGCCTTGTTCCCAGCCTTTTTAGCCTCGGCTTTACGCTTGAACGCTTCCTCGAAAAAGCGTTTCATCCAAGGCGCCGATTGAAACGACCAACCACCGCCTATCTTATACTCGTACATACCGCTCTGGATACCCAGCTTCAGCTCCTCGCTAAACAGATTCATAGGAGTGAACTCCTTGTAGTGACCGAACTGGAACTTACCATCCACCATCAAGCCATGAAGGGGCTTCTTTTCACCCACCATGCTCGGACGACTTTTGACTTCGACGGAAACGAAACCGTAAAAGTTTTTTGGATCAACCTTTTCGACCCACACAGGTTCGCCGTACGGTAAAGACTTGGTCCCAGCCCAGGGATACAAACTGGTGAAGTCGAGGTAGTACAGTTTATCACGAGGCACACGACCCATGTGAAAAATTTCGACACGACCGCCACGATAGAAGTCGCGAATGAACTTATCGATCGAGGGGGCGAGTGTGTAAATTGGATACTTCAACTGTTTATGTTTCGCAAAGATGGTCTTCTTCGCTAAACTCGCACCCGTGTAGCATGAGGTCATGTTTATACCGAGCCTACGACCAGGGTCGAAGGGCATGGAAACGGATATGCCCACGGCATTACTCACAAACTCGGGAAGCGCCTTGAACTTGACCCAGTATGAAACACGATGGAGCTTGATTCCGTGTTGTTCGCACAAAAGCGTTTTTTTCGCATCGTCAGCTTGAAGCTTTTGAAACGCCTCTTGCGACTTGTGGAACCAATTCGGGAACTTGAAATGTTGTTCGCCGTCATACTCGAACGCAATCTTCAACTCCTCGCAGTACCCGTCCAACTCCAAGCCCTCGAGAAACTTTGGAAGAACCTTGATGAAGGGACGACCAAAGGCACTCGCAAAAAGTTGGCGCACATAAGCTTCGCTACCCTTGAACTCGTCCTCAGCGGTGCTGTTGAATACCTCCTTACTGAAACACGCCAGACACTCGAGAAGCCCTTTACAATCATTTTCCATAAGGATGATGACGAATTTCGGCCAATTTTGGGTGAATTCTTCCCCACGAGCGCGTGATTTTTCCACACCATGGAGAAGTCACGGGGTCGCTCTCAAAACGCCGCCCGCGCGCGCCACGTCGAGGTACAGGGTTTGAAATGGTCGATGTGGCGACCCTTTCCCGTGACTAGGGGCTGCGTCGCGGCTCACGCGCCAGATCCCCCGAAATGAGGACCTGGGAGGCAAGGTTTCCACCCCCGCCGAATCTGCAACTCCCTCGCATCTTTCGTCCCTAGGGATTCGCGTTCAACCTCTCGGGGAGTTCCCAAACTACGACCACGTCGCCGTGGGCACCGGCACCGTGGTCAACATACCCGCCATAGAAGAGGAATCGCTTTATTTTACTCGCGGTACTGAGTGAAGCCAAAGAAGTGTTTGATGTCTCAGAAGTTCTTGATTTCACTTGGTTCACATGCGAATGTACATTTGTATTGAGACACGTGCATACCTGCATAGTGGCCGCTAGGTTTAAAATCTTGCCCGACAAACATGGTGTGTTTGTCATCATCGCCAATAGGAAAGCCACGGCAGAGGGAGGATCCGTATCGTTGGCACCTTTCCTCAGAAACATCGTGAGTGATAGCATTGCTTGAAACAAGAGGCCAGACATACTTTGCTAAGAAAGACTGATCTTCACCGCGCATACCAGTGATGCCATTCGGTTCTTGTGCGAAAGCCGAGCTCAGAAGGTCAGCCATGGTGGTAACTTTACCTGTGAGAGCCCCCCGCCTTATGCCAAACATTCCACCGAGAACTGGCACGTCATGTTGATCGTGATCCCGCATTACATGAAAATGTAATCCACTGGATATCCATTCGTTTACAGCAAACAACTCTCTCGGATTAAACCTGCTATCTAGATCTCTTGAAATCAAGTACATCGTATCCGGGTCATCATAGCTTAAGAACCGCGCTGTCATCTTCCTGGAGGACGAGACATCCAAAGGAGTTGAGGCCCAACATCTTACGAGTTCGGCATTGTTTGAACTTTCGAGCAGCAAAGCTTCAACAGTTTCATTTAAACCAAAGACGTAAATTCGAACTACCCAATCTGGGTAATACAGCTTCGCCCCCTTGATATTATGCAATGCCCCTTCCAAATACCAGCTGAAAGAGCTCTCAGATTGAATGTCCGGAAGCTGTCCACTCGGATTCTGGTCATCAAACAGAGCAAATGTTATTATTTTCTTATTTTTATTCCAAGCTTGCTTCTGACCGATGGACTTTTCGTCGCAAAAGGCGGAGTAGTTGTCAGGGAAATCCGGAGACGACGTAACTCGCGCACACACGTCGGCTTGGCTTGATGCATTGCGTCCAATCCAAGCCACAATACCTGCATAGAAGCAGGGCAGAACACACAGTGTCAGCACAGCTGTTTTCATTTTCCTGTGCATCCTTGCGTTGAACAACTTCAGTCCTTCAAACTGGCACTAGAGTGTTGTCTATTACCCGATGAACGCGATAGCAGAAAATACAGCGGGGCGTGATATCGGTCCAAATACAAGCCGATTGAACTTTGCCGAAGATAACGCGATGTGCAAGACGTTTCCGGTGCGACTGACACGTCGCTAGCTCGGTCACCAATAATACCAAGCACCTTATTAAAAAAAGACGATTTTTTCATGGGCCAAGACTTGAAAACGTCACACAATTTGACCCATCCGCGAGCCATAACCTCAGACGGGTTTTATTCGGCGAAGGGTTCTAGATGCTACCTATTAGTAGCTTAGCTAGCTTAGCTAGCTATCTAACACGTCGATGCTAAGATGCGGCAAGACCCTTAAGTCGGCACCCACCTTCTGAATGCGGTCCAATCTGATGAGAAACAGCCCCGTAGTGGCGACGTCGCGCCCGACTAGGGTATCGAACCAGCGCCGCTTCCGCAGTCGGGGATGGTCGACGCTGGAATGACATCGTCCGGGGTAGTGGTTAAACGGTATGCGCGCACGGTTTAGCCACACACGCGCAGGCATCATGCACGTTTTTGTGAGGTGCAAGGAGCTCATCTTGCCCGAGAGATGGCGGGAGATCCTAGGAAAAGAGCGGGAAGCGCGCGAGCTTGACAACCTGTCATCTTCATGAGCGTACCGATCGATTGAGTCTACCAGTAATTATTAGACTATAGGGCTGGGCCGGGCAAGACTGTCCCGTGGTGAGTCCCAAACTGTAATTCAGCCGATACGACGTCGATTTTGACGCTTGAAGAGGCGAGTTTTACCAAAACGAGGGTGGTGCCTTGTAACGTGCCGTCGATGGGGGGCAATCCGTGACGCGCGCGCTTCCAATGGGCGCGCGCGTCTCCGAAGGCTCTTTGCGCAGGGCACGTGCTGACGTGGCACGGTGTCGGAGGGGCGTATCGCTATGTACAACGCGACCTACAGCGCGATCACCACCCCCTGAGAGCGCACAGGCGCGGCCCGACGCGCGCGTCGCAACCCTACGCGCAGAAGGCCCACTCTTGGTCGAGGATACAGCGGTGCGTCTTGCACTCCTTGATGAATTTGTCCACGGAGGCGAATCCCTCTTCGAGCCTCGCGTCTCCGTCCTCGTAGCCGCACAGCCCGTGCTGTCTCGCGTACGCCCGCCCCCACTCCCGCGTCCTTCGCGCGAACCCGAAGACGCGCGGCAGGTCGAGGCTCTTGAACGCCTCCTCCACGTTCGCGCGGAGGTGCGCCGCGACGCAATCATTGAGCTGACGAAAATCTCGCTTCGCCTTCCCCCAGGAATACTCGATTCCTTTCCCGGCGAGTTCGGGGTGCGCCTTCGGTGTCATGACCAGCAGGTGACCCCGCTCCGCCAGCAGGTGCTGCAGCGCGGTGAGCTCGTTGGCGAAGTCTGCGCACATCTTCAGGCGCGCGCGGCCCTCTTCCAAGGTGAGTTTCTCATCCGGCTGCCATAACCCGCGTTCCCACAGAATCTGTCGAAGCCCCTTGAGCTGGCCAACGTGTTTGTTCTCCTTCACCAGCGTGCACTTCTCAGCGTCATGTGGGTTGACCCTGTCCCCCTTTCGGAACGCGAAGTGTTGCACGCCTCCCACCTCCAGCAGGGCCTTGCCGCCGCGAGTCCCATCGAGTTCCCCGCTCTTCAAGCACTCCGCCGTGATGTTCGTCGAGCGCATGGTGCCTTTCTTCTCCTGCGTGCCGCCGGGATGGAGATTTACGTCCGCGACGTACAGGCCCCACGGCATTTTCTTCGCGTGGCCCTGCGACCAGTCGACCTCGAGGACGATCTGGTGATCGGGATACAGGAATTCGATGCAGTCCAAAAGTGCGGCGACCTGGTCGGCGAACATGTCGTAGTCCCAGTAGCCTTCTTTGTTCTTTCCGTATTTCAGAAAGCGCTTCCCCGGCGACTCCTTCAGCTCTGGGCGTCCCGCATCCTTACGAAACGCGTTCACCAGCTCCAGCTCCTCCTCCGTCATGGGGAATCCAAAGCCGCGCACTTCGTCCTGCACCGCGGAAACCATCTCCCCTGGTCCATCGGACTTCTTTCGAATGGAACGGACTCCGCAGATTACCCACACGCCATGAGGCAAACAATACGCCTTGAAGATGGCCTCATCGTGGCCGAGACGGTAGACCGGCATGTGACACCGACACACCTTCTTTATGCAGCCGCGGTCGCACCTCTCGGCCATCATCCCCGCGTACGCCGACGCGTTGTCGACCGCCTGCCTTCGCGCGGTCGGGGGGTTCGCGACGCCCGCGGCGGGGGCGGGTTTGAATCGCGCCGAGACCACGTGTCGCTTCTTCCATGCGTCGCTGTCGGTGTCGTCGAACTGGTCGACGTGCACCTCCACCATCGCGTTCCCGTCCTTGTCGAAGAACTCGTACCTCGGCACCGCGTCGCGCCACCGCGCGGAGCCCTCCTGCCCGTCCTTCTTCGTGGCGGCCTTCTCGTTGTGCGCCTCGACCATGTCCTCGTACTCCGCCTTCGGCAAATGCACCCAGGTGGGCTCGCGCAGCTGCAGGGCCGCGCACAGCACGAGGTGCTCCTTGCGGGCGGCGTGCACCTCCGGCTTCTCGTGCACGTCCGTGTACGTCCCCTGCTTGTGCCACGCGCGCGCCGCCCCCGCCTTTCTCATCCAATCGTGCGCCGCCGTGCGCGAGATGATGTACGAACCGTCTTCCTTCTTCGCGAGCATCTTGTCGAGGAGATGGGCGACACCCCCGGGCCCCGCGTCCGCGGCGAGACTCGGCAGCAGCTCGGAGTTGACATAGCGGTGGAACTTGTCGACGTTGAGGCCGTTCTTGCCCTCGTGCCCCGCCTTCTCAAAGAGGAATCGTCTGACGCGCTGCAGGACGTCCTCTTCGTCCAAGAGGTGAGCTGGCGAAGCGAGTCCGCGTTGGTCAGGTCGGAAAGATCCCAAACTCTGGAACTCGGCAACCCATCTCCGCACCTGGCGCCCAGAAACGCGCATGGCTTCGCCAACCTCAGCGGCGATATCGTGCTTCAGGTCGTAGGCAGCGTCGTCGTGGTCGCTCGATAATTCGGCATCGTCCACGGGATCGCCGTCGCCGTCGCCCCCGCCCCCTTCCAAGGTGGCGGTGGCGGCGACGGCGGCGACGGCGGCGGCGCGCGCGGCGTCACCGCTGCTGCGCTTCACGGCCTTGAGGATGTTTTGGATCAGGAGCGCGCGCTGCGCCAGTTGGCCCGACCTCTTGCGCTCGCGCCGCGCGAGCTTCATGTAGTAATGCCTGCACGCCATGCACTGGTCTCGTATTCGGATCTGTTGGCGCACTACGGACACGCTCTTGGACTTCAGGCCCATCCTAATCTTCAGCGCCTCCAGGAGATCGTGCTGGTAGATTTTCTTCACCGCGGCGGTGAGTTGCGCCACGTACTTGTCGTACTCCTTCGCCTTCTTCTCGTACTTCTTCGAACCCTCCAGACTCCGCCGTTTCTTCCGAACGCCCGCCTGCTCCTCCGATTTTCTCTTGCGCGCATCGTTGCCCGCAGCCTGCCTCTCGAGCTCGACGCGGCGCCGCGCCTCGTCGCTCATCTCGGAGATGAGCTCCGTCATGTCGGGGAAGGAGAGCTCCACCCAGAGGCGGAAGCGCAGCTTGTGGGAGGCGGCGGTGACCTCGTTGTCGAACACTCCGGCGGCTCCGCCGTCGTAGAGCGTGGCGCCGTTGGGGAGCTTCGCCTGCTGGCTGTTGCTCCGGAACTCGTTGGCGCGTCCGCGGGTTTTGACCATCACTCGGAGGTTGAACTTTTCAGCCCCTCTTTTCTGCGCATTGTACTTGTTGATCCCAGGCTCCGCGCGCGCGCGTTCCCACGTCCCGTCGCTCAGCAGGAGCTGCTCGGCGCGTTGCACCTTCTCCTCGAAAGTGGGCATGACTTCTGCGGATGCCGGAGGGACGCGCGGGGGGTCAGAGGAGGGTTCGTCGTCAAGATCGGGCGAGGAGCGATCTTTGCGCACGGTTTGCCGCGTCAGCACGACGTCTCAGGAGAAACCAAGACCACGAGCGCACTCCACGCGCCGTGTCCTTCACTGAATGGGGGTGAATGGCTCGACGTCTTGCCGTGCTCGCACCTCCGTTTGGTGAGCGTCACCACGAATTAGATCGCCAAAGTGCGAAACTCGCGATATCGCGCGTCGCGCGTCACTCTCTGCGTGTCCCTACGGGCGGGGCGACCGCGCGCAGGCGACTATGACACCACGCGGAGCGCCTCGTGTTTTCAAAAACTCGAGCGGCGCAGTCGTCGATGCGCACGGCGTCGATCCGCGCGCGCGGCATCGAACGCGAACTTGGTTGATTGGAAATTCGATAGGGCGGTCGAAATCGATAGGGTCGTATTTTCACTTCACCGCAGGGGTCTAGTCGGGGAAAAACGCTTTGAAAGCAAAAAACCAATTTTCGGGACAGTCTTGCCCGGCCCAGCCCTATAGCGCCTCGGCACATGTGTTTCGGTGTATCCCTCAGCCAGGTTAAAGCTGAACACCTCACACACCCAGTCAGACTCCGGCGTGGGACGATAGAACTCCACGAACTTGGCGGTCTTCAGGTCCCCGTAAATGTTGTGATACGAGTTAGGCATCGATACGGACTTCACACACACTCGGGTCGTACCAGTGATACCTTGTGGAATTTGAACTTTGAACTTGGCGTCGACGCTGTTGTGGTTCTCCTTGGAACTGTCGGTGATGACATACTTGTGCTTCATTTACAATAAGACTCTATTTTATTTTGATGTACCCCACGCCGTGGATGTATCGATACTTTGGGGAAGGCAGGCGAGGTTCTTCATCTTCACTTTCAGATAGGGGTTCGGGTTCAGGAGGGGCTTTTACAGGCAAAGATTCAGAAGGAGGAGGAGGGGGCGCTTCAGGTTCAGTTTCAGGTTGAGGTTCGGAGGAGGAACCTTTTCTGACACAGGTTCAGGTTCTTGAGGAGCTTCGTCTTTCTTCGCCAGAGCGTTTAGTTTAGCTCTTTCGGCGATGACGATCTTCGCCTTCTCACGGGCTTGGGCGAGGACGGCGAGTTGCGCGGGGGTTCGCTCTTTGCGACCACGGGACATATTTAACTTAAGGGAACATTTTATTCACAAGCAGCTATGAGAGCTCCGCGAAACAGCTGTTTTCAGGACATTCATAAGAAATCTCCATACATGTGATGCCATTTGATATTGACGTGAAAGTTGCTCCGCAACGCATGTTCTCGAAAGCGATATCCTCGTTCTTCTAGGAACGCTATCATGGCTTGGTTCTTCAACGGATTGTGACCATCAGCTTCATAAAAGATTACACCAAAGTCAACCTTCGAAAAGTCGATCGTCTTCAGCACCTCAAATTCTGCCCCCTCGACGTCCAAGGACAAAAAGTCAATCATCTCGGTATTGATGTTGAGTGAGCTTTTCTCCAAAATATTGCTAAGAGGCTCACAACGGATTTTTGTTTTGTGGGAGTCCCCGCTGCTGTGCCAACCAGCGATGAAAGAAGGTGCCATAAAGTCGAGCACCCCTGTCACCCCATGGTTTCCAGAGTCTATAAACGTCACCTCAGTGGACTTTGAACAGACGGCGAAGTTGAAAGTATCGTCCACCGGTCTGTTTATTTGTAAGGCTGCAAAGCTTGATGGGTTAGGCTCGATGAGCACACCTTTCCAGGCAAGACCGTGATGGAAGAGATGAGAGTTCGAATACGTCACACCGTCCAAACCCCCAAGCTCGACATAAGTGCCTCCACAAAGTCCTTTGAAGAATTTATTGACCAAGAATTGGTCCTCTTTATCTTGAGACTTGCTGTGACCTATGATATCTTGAAGATCCACTTCTGGACTGCAGTGTCGAGATCGAGTGACGCGGAGTGGGCTCGACGCCTGTTTCACCAACACATTCGAGATGTACAGATATGTACAGATTGCTACCACTGCGAAAGTAGCATACCACGCTTGCTTGTTCAAAAATCGCCCCATGTTACGGTATCTCCCTTGACGTCGGAACGGGCGTTTATTAGAGTGGCGTCGTCGTCTCTGTGAGAGGCAGGTGCGGCGGCGTAAAAGCTGTCTGGATCGAGTGGTATGCGGCTACTTTCGCCAGTGTGGTATTTGCCTTGCACAGGCAAATAATAAACTTTGGATGTACTATTAATTATTATTATATTATTAATTACACGCACGTAATAATTTATCCCTAAAAAATAAACGAACAACTAAATAACGACATAAACGAAATAAATAAAGCCGCACGGCAGCAGCAGCGCAGCAGCGGGCAGGCATTATTGCCTTACATGAATCTGTCTAATTCTGTTCATGAACGTCTATTTGCCTGGCGTACCCTGCTGTATCGAGTCGAATAAAAAGGGTGTAGCCATAAATACGCGAATAGCAGAGAGACATTTTCAGCAGTCATCCATGTTGCATAGACCGAAGCAGCGGTATTTTTACTTACGGAAACATGTCCTATCGTTTGGCGGCATATGTTTTTCCCTCTTTTTTTTAGTGCCTTCCTCGTTTTGGCCACATTCGCCTGAGCGCTTTGGCCCAGAGACGTTGCGAGCAAGAGATGCCGAAATTTGCAACGTTGATAAATTTCGGTTTCCCCTTGGCAAAGAACTCACGAACATCACCGATGTATTTACAGAAGATGACGTACACGTCATCGCCAAGTTGAGGCACGCGGATTACCAAAAAGCATTTTCTCTCACTTTCGAGCCCACTGAGAGTTTCTCAAAAATATGCGAAGCGTTAAACCCCAACGTCTGGATTGAGTGTTCTGAATCATATAAACGGAAAGAACAGATTGTATCTACTGGCAGGAAGCAAGCCCGTTTTTGCACATCGAACTCTTACGTCATAGAATTCCCTTGCATGTTTGTTGAAACTTGGGGAGCTGTCCACGAAGCTGTGCCAGGCGCGTTATTCGATGTCAACAGGGCATTTACTCATCAGCATTATGTGCGAGCGCCCCAGACAGGGGTCGTCCCAACAGTCATTTCTCAACATAAACGTTTAGCCGTAGCACTCTACCCATACCTGGGTGCTTCTGGTCACTTTCCTCACGAGACGCTCCCAAAAGTACTGTGGTTATTGCAGACACTTCCAGAAGATGTGCCTGTCCTAGCACCTGTTACAACATGGACCTTGCGATACTACAATGCGCTTGCTGCACAAGGGATCAATACTTCCCGAATCATACCATTTAACGCTGTCTCTAACTCGATCATGACTGCTGAGCGCCTCTACACGGTGATCGAGTGGCCATTCTGCAGACAAGATGGGAACCCAAATCATGGTGGTGAGCCATCCGAATTTCCGTATGAAATCATGAGCTTGTTGCGTGCAGTGATAGTCCCACAAGCTTTGAGAATGTCGCCAGCGAAATCAATCTTGATAATTGATAGAGGTGAAGGCACGCGCGCATATGTGAGGCACGCACAACTCGTGGATAAACTTACCGGTTCACAACGAATTCATGGCTTCAACATAGAGGTTTTTGGTACAAGCGTGCTGAACGCGCCTCTCAGTGAGCATATCGCAATGTTCAGTCGGGCTGCAGTTGTCGTAGGGCCTCATGGGGCTGGTTTCTCTAACCTCATATTCTGTCGTGAGGGAACTGCCGTCATCGAGATAGGCTATGACTCACCGGACGTATTGCAACTTGATGAGATGTATTTCCAGCTATCCCTTGGATTGCACTTGCGTTATTGGTTGGTATTGGGGCAAGGAAGTTATGTTGGTACAATTGACGCGGAAGAAGATGAGATCATCAGTATCATATACGATTCCCTTGGGGTTTAATCTTCAGGAAGTTAAGTCCACAGTCTGAGTTGCACACTTGAGCTCCTGCAACAGAAGTATACCTCTTGATACCGCAGCGTATGAGCTTGCTGAAGACGATTAGCTCCCTGAGATCTAGACTGAAGTGGACATTGAGCTTACTCTTGCGCACGAAAACTTGATGCAGAGGAAGGAGGGAGCGAGCGAGCGTGTGGAAATAGTAAATACGAGGTGCCCTGTTGTGCGCTTCGCGTGCACACGCAAAATCATTTTTGGGTTTGTTTCCCAAAGGCGTTTTCGGCGCGCCACAACCGCAGCTTGTTGGGCGCGGTTCGGCGCGCATGTGGCGATTCGAACGTGCGCGACGGTCGCAACACATCGTCAAACATCTGAAATCGCTGTCTCACATTGAAAACGCGCGCTTCGAAGTCTCCGTCGCTCACTCGGCGCGGAACAACGCGTTGATGGCGATCGCGAAGACGCACACGCCGTTTCAGTCAGAAAAAGTCGAAAACGGTCTCCATCACCGCAGCTTGTCGGTCGCGGATCGGCACGCGCGCGGCGATTCGAACGTGCGCGACAGTTGAGAGACCTCATCCGAGGTCTAAAGTTGCCGTCTCGCATCGAAAATGCGTGTTTCGAACGCGGCGTCGCTCGCACATGCGACACACGCGCGTTTCAGAATTGCGCGTTCTTATTGGCTGGCGAGTTTCTGAGGAGCGCTCTGGTGAGGGCATTTTGGTTTTTCTCAACGGCTTCTTGCAAATCGCTCTCGTGCGAAAATGCATTTACAATAAGACCAGGTTGCCTGTGGTGCGCTTCGCTGCACCGTGAAAATTATGAGCCTTGGCAAAGTTTCGCGTCACGTTGGCTTTTGCTGCTCTTTCTACACAACCTGTTTACCCTGCTGCCACTCTTTGAGCCTCTCGGCTATCACCCTCTCGGGCACTGAAGGACCTACAGTCATAGGGCCTTCCCCCTGCCAAAACCCCCCGACCATCTTCACCCCGTACAAAGATTTCAAGTTGTCCCTCTCCAGGTCAAGGTCGCGCAAATGCTTGTAATGTGCATCCTCAAGCTTGTTGAGCCGCACCTCCACTCTCCGCAGACGTCGCAGCGCTTCGCTCGACCCGCTCGCCACCGCATCGCGTGCTTCGCGTTCAAAGTTGCGAGCCTCAAGGGCAAGCTTTCGCGACTCGCGCGCCTTTGCCTCCTCCACGCGAGCTTCCTCGTACACGTATGAGCTGATCTTTCCGTCGCCTGCATGAGAGACCGCCGGCCGCGTGATCTGCGACAGGCTCAGCCGCAGCGAACTCGCTGCCGGCCGGGTTGCCGAACTCGCCGCCATGGCTGTCCCCTCGGCTGATCGGCTCCACGCCCTCGGTACAGAGTCGGAGGCGCCCCGCCGCGCCGCTCGCCCGGCCGTTCGACAGGGCGGAACGCCCTCGCGGGCGCGCGCGGACAGGAGGCCGCCCCGAGCCCACTCCGCGCGCTCGCGGCCGCTCACGATGCACGCCTCGAACGACCCCAGGCGGCCCTCAGCGCAGGGCCCTCGCACCGGAATATTTCCTATCGTGACTTCGTGAGCAAACGGACGAGACCCGGATATAGTCCTAACCGCAAACACACGCAACGCAACGCGAGTCGAACAAGTATCGTCTGAACATGATGAATTGAATGGGTGTCACTACCAGAAACCGGCTTTCACGTAAGATTACTCTGGGCTTCTTGGCACTCGTGTCAGTCAGTATCGTTGCCATCTTCGCTGTCTCTACGACTTACCACCAAAACGTTACCGTTTGTAGAAGCGAAGGGACCGGATGTGGAAGTGCTGAGGGGGAAGTGCGAGCTGTTTCGGGGCTCGATAAAAAAGACAACATAAGTGACGAGGAGCAGGACGCTCAAGTTCCATTTGAGAGCATATCTGCGGACTATTCCTTGAGACAGGAGTCGCCTTCGCAACCAATCGTCGTTGCGACGAACAGTGTCAACAACCACAACTTTGAGGGGAAAAGAGCGTACGCTTTGTTGAGCTATGGTTCTGCCAAGTCGCTGCACTGCGCGACGATGGCCGCTGCTATCGCATGCCGAGATGTGGCTACACAACGCTACGAGGTGATCATCTTGCGGATTGGAAAGCCACTTGATGAGCGTGACATTCCTCATGGCGTCACTCAGAAGCTGGTTGATTTTCCCTCGACGAAAGAGGCGAACGGCAACGGCGCGAGGTTTGGGAAGCTTTGGGTGTCTGCGCTGTCGCAGTTCGACTCCGTCGTCTTCATCGACCACGATGTTCTCGTTCGGAAGCCCCTGGACTTCTTGTTCGATATCGCCGAGCAACTTCCAGATACTCTGGTGGCACCGCGAGCCTACTGGATACCGCAACCCTACATGATGTCTGGGACGTTCGCTCTGTCCAGAGGTTCTGCGAACCAAACGATTCACCGCATCATATCCGAGGTCCTCCGTGACCCAGAAAACGACTGGAGCCAGGAGAAGTGGCTAGGGGACATGCATTGGTTCAACGGCGCTCTCGATGTCCGTGATGATGTCACGCTTGTTAGTGGGTTTTACACTCTTTTGGTAGGGGAGTTCTATCCGAAAGATGCCATCTATTCCTTTTGGGCGAATCGATTCGGGTGGACTTCAGCTCGCGTCCTCGATGAGGCGCACATGATACATTCATTTCATTGCAAATTGGAAACCGTGGGGATCGGGTATCAAGGAGGCTCGAGGGAACACGACCCCGAGCTGGAGCGGGCATTTTTGCAGTGGAACTCGTTGCCAGGCAGAGTTTGTCGCAGATGAAGTCTTGGAATGTTGAAACGATAGACATCGATCGGCCCGCGGTGCAAGAAGTGGGTGAAAGGCCGGGTGGTAAACAATCCAGATATCTTCTTGGGGCAGGGTTGTCTGTTGGAATGTGCCCTCAACGTGCCCTCCACCGTTGAGAGAGATGAACAAGAGATGTTTCCTCGTGCTGGACGTGTTGCGCATGAATATGCAATAATGGTTTACGACGGGCAGTACATACTACTGGTTGGACCTGGAAAATATGTGGAAGTCCAGGAAACATTTGTTGCAGATAAATTACATGTGCTTCAAGAGTTCTTGCGTGGCATTGGACGAATTGACATTGCTGCAGCCTTGCAGATGGCCAGCCGCCCAGTTTCGGTGCACGTATTTCAGAGAGCTCAAATTGAGTTAGAGGTGTTCCATTCTACGGAGTACCACCGGACAATATCGGGTTGTTCTCATCAGCTCAAGGACGACGCGCCATCAACTAAGCGTTTTGGCTGAGTGGTGAGGTACTACTAGATGGATGCGTTTTTGGGGACATCATCGGGGACATCATTATCATCATTTATTCGGTTTTGTGAGACGGATTCTTTCGAGGTGACAACAACACCAGCAGACAAGGCTCTTGGTTACGACACGGTCAGTACATCTTCACCGGGCACGAAATTCGTGTGATTGGAAGGCTTTAGGCGCAAGGTGATCTTCTTTGAGCCTCCTGCCTGCAGCGACCGCAACGAAGCGCGCGTTCTGCAGTGTTGGACCAAGGGACGATTGTGAACTCACCAGCGCTGCAAGCGAGCAGCCAGCTAGCTAGCTTGCTAGAGCTAGCTATCTACAGCTAGTTAGCTGAGCTAGCTAGCTAGATCCAGCAACTAAGCAAGAAAGCATAGCTAGCATAGAGCTGGAAAGCCACGGTGGTGACGTGCGTGGTGGACACCATCTGTAGCGAACACTTTTTTCAAATGCACCCGGTTGGAATAATGTTTGACGAGTCCCAAATTACTTTTATGTTTCAAATATGTTACTTGCTCACTTGTTGCTTGTACAGCGTATAAGTACTGCGTATTCTATTTTGTGAAGGTGTCTAATCACGAGTATGGGGTCAATGTCGGGAGGGTTCGGCACACGAACTTTGGCTATCCATTTACTGATTTTTCAGAGGAATTCGTGGGTTTGATAATCATACCACCCCTTTCCTTGACTATTTCTGCGACAAGCGCACTGTATCCGCCTCCACCTTGAATGAATACGCGAGCAGAACACAAAAGGGTGAAGTCGATGTCTGGAAGCCCCTTGTCTTTCACACAAACATCAAAATCGTGTGTGCGAAAAAACTGCGCTATGTTTGCAAGATATTCCTCATCCACACTGTAATCCCCTTTCCTTGGATCAGGTGTGCGAGTCCAGTGGTATTTGTCGCCTACTATGACTACTTTTGAAACTCGTGTCGACTTTAACTGCAGAACTACAGTTTCATACCACTGCTGGGAATACGCATATTGCTTAGTGACGCTGAGGACATTCGAGAAGCAGTCCCTGTCGTTATTCCAGCAGTCTGGTTTTGTTTCTGTCACCCCCCGGCATGAAGGATCAATTCGGGAACAAAGGCCGTCACCAATTCGGACGTGCAAAGCTGCTAAGTCGGGGTCTAGTTGTTCAGAATGTTTTATAAGAACTCGTTTCAAGGCTGAAATATCGTCCTGTTCATCTGTCTCACGGGTATATTCACATCCTATGCTCTGTGGAAATCTCTCACAGCCTGGCGCATCAGTACGTAAAGCTACAATGTCGCTGATGCGATAATCGTTCCACCATGCAATTTCATCAGCAGCTATTTCTTTCGTGCTCGTGTGGCAAACTTTAGGTATCGTTTGGTCCACTAAAGGCCAAGCTTCTGAGTCCACGACGTGTTCTTTCTCGAACTTAGGAATCTCTAAAAAGTACCAAGAAGTTACACTCACCAGAATAAATAGCAGCATACGGATGCAGTTGTTTCGATAGCGGCTAAACACAAGTTTCACGATCGAGACAATCGAGACGTCCCTGCACATGTTTGCAGCTAGATGTTGCGTGATTTTGACTCCTCCTTAATCTTCAGTACCTCGATTGTGAAATAGCACATTACCAGATGGATATGTCTATGTAGTCTACTAGTTGCCTCACATATTATTATACATACAGCTAGCTGGGGATAAATATTATTCGGTGATATCGAGCTGTATGTACCGTATGCTAAATCCACAGCATCGTTTCGAGTCCTCACGAGATGAAGGATCAAATAGGTTGATTGAGAGACACGAATAGGCTCGTTTTCATCACGCCCGCAGATGAGAAAGGTTCCTAATTGTAAACGTAGGCTCTTCAGAAATTGCGTGAAGTCCACTTTTTTCTTGTTTTTCACTGCTGGTGTCGCCCTCTCACTCTCACTTTGCTTTTCATATGAGAGCTGTTCGAAGGACACCATTCCAAATGTAGAAAGGCAAGGATGTGAGGTAAGTAGTCTACTATTTATTCGTACTACCTTCGTAGCTAATTACCTGCTGTGTTCTCTGAGTTCCCTCTATATCATACACAATTTCTAAAGTTCATAGTGGACACCTTTCCCTGCCTTCAGGAACCTAGCGCAGCTCTGTTTCTGCACGTAGGTCTCATAAATCCAAGAGGGGTCCTTTTAGCTGTGAGGTCTATTCTAAACAGCATGGGAACGAAACGTAATCTCTGCAACAAGTATTATACAACTTCTGATGGCCGCTTATCTGAAACTCTGAGAGCAATACTCAGCTCTCACGGTTTCGTCCACAAACCAGCAGCACCTCATTTCGATAGACTTGTTCGGAATGAGACCTTGGTTTACGAATTTCCAACTCTTCACCAACTGTGGCTTCACTGCAAAGAAGATAGTCCAATAACGTCTGTCATATACATGCACACCCTCGGGAGCCATAAATCGTGGTCACTGAGGCGCCACTTGACACGGAGGGTGCTGCAAGGCCAGGTTCTGCACGGTGGGGGCATGGAGTGCGCGGACTTGCCCGGCAAGTGGCACTGTGGCCCGAACCCAAACTTTTCGCGGTGCTGGGAGCACTATTCCGGAAACTTTTGGCGAGCCTCGTGTTCGCACGTGAATTCTCTTCGGGAACCGACGTTGGGCGAAGCCGGCTTCGTGCAGGCCATGCAAATGGGATCTGGACACGGTGACTCTGAGAAGTGCGCTCCGCACGGTCCCCTGGGGCGGTACTGGGCTGAAGCTTGGATCGTCCATGGAGGAACCTCCGATCGTAGCAGAAAACAGCACTTGACCCCAATACGTGGTACTGGTGACGCAAGTGTGTTTCATTGGCTCGTGCATCAACTGTTCTTCCGATACAGAGTAAACGTCGTATATCTTATTGACAAAGTTGCATTTCTTGCGGGAATTTCGTGGTAGCTAACAATGTGGATGTTGACAAGAACCAGATTTTGCATCAACATCAAATCAAGCAGGGAACAATAGTAGCACATTTGAGTTTACCATTACGCTTTACGTACGTCTCTGCCAAGGAGTTGCACAACCGCTCATTCTCGTCTCATCACACCCAAGAATGCGCCCGAATGCCTAGATTTCGAAGTTGTGAGAACATGGCATAACTTCCTACCATGTCACCATCCATACCGTAACCTGCCCAACTTGGCGACAATCCAGAACCCCAAACGTGGTGTTCGAAGTAAAGCTCGTCGATTAGTTCGGACAATTTCACTCCATTATCTTCATCTTCAACAGAATCCATGATATCATCGTCCAAAAGCAGTTGCCTCATCAACTCGATCTCAATCTTAGGTGTATCAACATCTATTTTCACCACGACGAAATCCTCAGGTCTTGCCAAGTCCCTTACGTATCTCCACGGATTATTTTTTCCGCCTTTGGTGTCCTCTACAGGAATATTGAAGTATGATATTGACGTCATGAGATCGTTCGGCATGCCTTCAAATATTTGTGCCGGTTTCACTTCTGCGGCTTCCCAAGCAAAGACACGCTGGAACTGTAACCCGGACTGCCTGCGTAGAAACGGACGAACGAATGAGTTGAAGCGGAACACCTCTTGGGTCAGAGAAAGTCGCATGCAGAGTCAAAGGAAGAACGTGGGAGAACATTGGTTCAATATCAGTGACTGACACCCCGGCATACCTGTACGTATCTATGAACCATCTTAAGCTTGGTCCGCCGCCTCCTGCGTCGTAGGTGCTGGCGCCTAGATCGAAGAAAAAAGTACGAGGGGGCTCAGTCAAATTATGACTCGCCATGAAGTGAGTCCGAGAGGAAGGGAGCAAATACTCTTTGCTAAGAAGAGAACGTGAAGGTCCCCTTCGCGGTACGGCTGACATGAATTGACGCAGCCTGCACAACGGGTTCGAAACACATTGGACTTCATCTGCATCGCAAACTGCGTGTGGGTGTCTTAAAGTTCCGACTAGTGGTTCTAGCGGAACTCTAGCCAAGACTCTTTTGGTGCAAGAATCAATATATTCATGGTACGAGAAGACTGCTTCTTCCCACGCGCCTTTGTCTACTTCTTTCACTTCCCGGCCGAAGTTCTGGGATGAACTGTATCGCAGCCAGTGTTCCGTGTTGTTTGCAGCCTGTCTCATGGCAGCGCATCCGCGAGTCCAAAAGATATCATCACTCTGACGTTTGTGAATGTCGTTCCTCCAATCTTGTTCCCAGGCTGACGCGTGATACACCACACTGATTTCGCACGGTTCCCCACCAGTCTCGATGGTTCTCGTTTTTGGAAGTCCATTTTGACGCGAATCAGTGACCACGCGTCGAGGGAGGCCATCGGTAAGCTCGATGGCGCGCATGTCGAAGTACGAGTTACGTGAAGCGGCACCGGGAGGATTACGTTTCAATTCCCTACAAAACTTGTGGCAATGGACGAAAGCTTCCAACGCACCTGACAACGAAACGAGGCAAAGAAAGCATGCTGCACCCGCTGCAGTCCTAGCCAGGCGCGCAGCGCTATTTCGACATCGCGCTTTTGCGCTGATCATCTCCGTGCGCATCCAGGGCGACCCCGACGCAGACGAAGTGCTTGGTCCGAGCTGTGTTCAGGACTGCTTCGGTGTTTGAGGAGGCAAGTGAACAAAACCTATTTATCACTACGGGGTTTTTGTGGAGCCAAAATCGGGTCTAAAATTTTACACCCGATTTTGATTTTACACCCGAATTCGGGTGATCTCACACCCGATTTTTGTTGGTTTCAGTAGTCAACTTACTTGTCATATTATTTAGGATATCGGCGTATTTATTTTACCTATCTGTACACATATGGACATATTCGTTCCGTTGTTTTAGCGATAGACTCAAGTACCTACATACTGAAAACAACCATTTCAGTGTCAAGCACGACCGAGAAAACTGGTGAGGGTAGGAACAAACACCATCTCGCTGCAAACATGACCATAAAAGTCTCGATTGTGAAACAACGCCTGTTCAGGCGTAA
>JACLAA010005857.1_pt1 | contig 19569 bp, 8 predicted proteins | sample 8027891 | NCBI WGS metagenome assembly JACLAA01 (sample SAMN15724900, study PRJNA655200) | protist metagenome | isolation source: fluorescence activated cell sorting (FACS) single amplified genomes of... | place: Spain: Blaines Bay Microbial Observatory, Mediterranean Sea | collected 2016-01-19 | reverse complement strand
GATGGGAAGTAGCCTAGGCGGGTAATACAAGTACGGGTTGTGCTTGGATACGTCTCAGTTGAACCTTGGGATCCTACTAGACGTGTATTTCCATTGCACTCCCGGCGAGTCCGAGTCGGACTCGGAGCAGGCTCCTACTAGAGTCTTACTAAGTTAGGAGCTTGTTCATTTTTTGGTCTTCCTTTATTTACTTATCTATTGCTTTGCTTAGAGCTAGGCCGTGATTTATGTATTTACTTATTTCAAATCTGCCCCGGCTTCGCTACTGGCTTCGCTGCGGGGCCGGCCCAGACTCCCGTAGCTAGTCTGTTCAAGCACTAATACATGTACTCACGTCACTCACCACGGCACCTAGATATGTAAGCGCTGGACTTGAGCTCAGCCACCAGATTGTGCTTTCAATTCATTTCGCCGAAGGATCTGCTGTATGGTATCATATACAGCAGATTCGCCAGTTACTCTGTTCAATCGCAAATCCATGCTTATCGAAGCCTAGAACCAAAAAGCAAATCAGGGGCTGATAGTATTGATGAATTACCTCATTCTCTTCCATCGCTTTCGCGATGTCGTGCAGGTCTCTGTTGGTGAGTTCATTACACGATAGGTCCAAAGATTCCAGAAGTAAATTGCCTTCAGCTAAAATGTGCATCAGCATTATTGTAGTTTGCCTTGCAAGCAAGTTTCCAGAAAGGTTCAGGTGAATTATTTTACAGGTATCGCAAAGACCTTCAAGGAGCATACGCCCTCCGTCATCCATCAATCTATTAAGTCGTAGGTTCATGTCTACGAGAGATTCATTTGCTCTTAGAGCCCGCCCAAGGTAGCGACCACCCTGTGGAAAATATTAAAAGTTGGTGTCAACTGACTCATACATGCACCTCTGTGTTGATCTGATTGTCTGCAAGGTTCAGGCTTGTCAATACGCTCGATTTGTCTAGTAGCTTTGACAGTAAACGTACTCCATGGTTTGTTATCTTGTTGTGAGCAAGATCCAGACTGGTTATTTGTGAGCTCTGAGATAGTGATATCGTTGAAGTCAAGAATCGATAGCTACCTTAATGAGACCAGTCATCAACATTCTGAGTAAGTCATCATCAATTAAGTTTGACTGGAGGATGAGCGTCGTGAGACTCTCGGATTGAGAAATACTTTTGGCAAGACAATTTGCATCAGATACCTGGCTTGAAAATATCATAACAACAAGTCCGGAGCTGACGAGCAACCTTCATTCCGAAAAGCATTCGATCATATTTCATGCCCAATTTCTTCGCACTGTACTTCATTTCAATTTTTGTGAGGTTGGGTAGCTATGTGGATCATTTAAAGCGACTTCACAGCGCATGTTGCACACCGCTTGGCAAAGCAAATCTATATTTGGATGTCCCAGCAGCTGTTGAGTCTATACAGCAGACACAAATTACTGGAAAGTAAATCGCTTGGCTCAGACCTTGAGGGTAAATGTGTAATTTTGGGAGTAACTGGCTACTGACAGAAGATCTAGTCCGTGTCTTCCCTAATTGCGTCATAATTGAATTACTTTGTTGGCCAGGTGCACCTCCAATTCATGAGAACCAAGCTCTTCCAGGCACTTTGACAAGGTAAGTAATTATGGTGGCGTGTCAAAAATTGGCGTACTTGTTGAAGATGTGTTTCAAAAAACAACTGTTTCCAAGTTAGCCCGTGCTCATTAATTTGATAATTTTTAGGTAGAAGCTGATGGCACCGCTGCTTCCAATAACTCTCATCAAAGATAAATTCAGAAGCAATCTTAAGGTCTAGGTCCCCCACGAGCCTCGAGGTTATTTCGCGCATACATCTAGAAGACACGCAGTCAAATGCAACCACCGCGCGACCTTACCCTGCAGGTACATTTTCATGCACAGGGTATCTTTCGAAATTGCTAACAACAACAGCCACACATCTATCCGACAGACAGTCACGGATTTGACTTCTGCATATATTGTTGCCGTTCTCGGACATGTCTTCGCCTGAAGGATGAGTAAGATGCACAAGTTATGTTTCAAACCTTTTGGGTTTACGCTGCTCCCAGGGGTCCTGGAACGGTATCTAAGACAATCCTCCTCATACAAGTTCATCCTCTCATTAGATACCTTTGTAACTGGTCAACCAACGATGATCCCTCTGTTGATGAGCCGGCTACATTCATTCTTGTTTGTGCGCTACCGTATTAGTCGTGATATGAGATGATATGAGAAGATATGAAGCTTCTTTTGAAGCCAGTGCGCTTCATGCTAGTGCCTCGATCAGGCCCGGAAATAGGCCCCTTACAGATCCACTGGCGGAACACGATAAATAGGCCTACGCCGGACCGCTGGGTCCAATTAGCCTCAGGCTGAGGCCCGGGAGTCCTAGATTCTGAGTCCCGGGCCCCGGGCCGGGCCCAACTTATCTCAACTCGTGCCACGGTGTGCTATCCGAGTCTCCCGCATATCATGATACTATCGCCGACTTCAACTTGGCCGGGCGAGCTCGCTCACGATCCCGGGCCTAAACTTGAAGTGATAACTAATGCTTGCCCTAGCCGGCCCGGACATAGGCTAGTTCTTTGGCGGACTGTCTCAGCCGCTGTACTCCAAAAGGTGCGTACCTTTGGTCTTGCGTTATTCGCAGAGTTGCAGGCCGCGGCCCGGGCTACTAGAGAAAGAGACAGATGCACTATACCTGAAAACTCTGCCTCTAAAGGAAATGTCGGAGCTCCATTTCTCCTCCGTTACTAGTACAGACCCCCCCCACATACTCTTATTAGTAGCCGCGGTTGTCACGGTCCCGGGCCTGGGTAGCACTCGAGGTAGTCTATTCTGGCCCGTGGATGATTCTGGTTCATCACCCGTGGTGTTATGTGGAGTCCTAGACAACTTTCTGCAGCCATAGAGGCTTGACATAATGGAGAGCTTCTTGCTAGTATATCAAATGGCGCAATCGAACCATAGGGCATTGGTGCGTACCGCCTCGGGCGTCGCATCGGCTCCGCGTGACATTCCCGTACGTGCCAGAAGATGAGAATGTTGTTGATGAACTCTACCCATATGCCACGACAGCCTGAGGCGCGGCCGGGGCTGCCTCAGGCTCGGGCGTCCGAGTCACGGTCACGTGGGGGTCGCCAAGGCTATACAGCGAGATGAGCGGACACATAGCGCCCGCGTTCGAGCGCTCGATGAGCTCACTGGCGCACCGGATCACGCTGTGGTACCCGCGCGCAAGGAATCGAATCCCGGTTAACCCGGACCTCTATATACCCACCCTATATTTTATCTATCAGCCCCAGGGTAGAGCTAGCTTGAGGCGGTATGGTCCATCTCCCAATATAATTACGGGGCTAAGCAAACGTGATGATGGCTGTGCAAGCACAGCGAGACGTAAGGCCAAAGACGGCGGAGTCTCGCGCGACGCACAAACTAAATTTTGAGTTAGCCGCCCGACGACTTATGGCGACAAATATCTCTGACGCATTGCGTTGTGCAACTGACATACGCGAAAGAATTGTAAGTTAAGGAGCCTTTGGACGATACGCATAATTTAATGTTTGCAGGAGATCGTACACACATCTGAATATGCGAACTTCCTAAGGCATCTGTTTCCCGCTTTTCGAACTATTCTCCTGCGCAGCCCAGCTACGCATCCTGCAGATGGCGTCGATGTAAGATTCCGCCATCTTGTGCTAGAGATCATGAATAGACTTCCAAATAATGAAGTTTTGCGGCCATATGCGCCAGAGCTCCTACGAATTGCCACAGAAACATTATCCCGCGACACAGAGGAAAATGCCCTCACATGCCTACGAATTATATTTGATTTGCACAAAAATTTCCGTCCTGCTCTAGAGGGTGAGGTCCAGTGCTTCCTTGACCTAGTGCAACGCATCTATCGACTTCTTCCCACATCAATCAACAAAGCGTTTTTTATCTCGCTTCCAGATCAACGTAGGTTGCTCAGTATTTTTTTTTTTTATGTATTCTCATTCTTAGGTTCACCAGCAGTGACTGCGTCAGGTGTCTTCAATCGCCCTGGTCATCTTCAGAAATGTGAGGCATTCTCTGTTACACGGACAATACCTGAGCAAACGGTGACTCTTGAGTCTGCTCCACGTGCGCAATCGGCGGCGGCTATATCAGCTCTTCAGGGTCTGGACTCTTTCAAAGTACTAACCGAGTGCCCGCTGATTGTGATGCTCTTATTTCAACTATATCCAAAATATATCCAAGAGAATATTCCCTTGCTCACACCGCTGATGATGGGTGGTCTAGCACTACATGCGCCTATTCTAGCACATAAACTTCAACGTAATCGATATAAAGAATTCATTGCATGTCAAGTTAAGACCTTATCATTTTTGACTTACTTGCTACGCGGATTCTCAGAGTTGATGAAACCTTACGAGGAGGCAATTTCAAAGGCTGTCATCACTCTGATGATCGCATGTCCCGGCGATGCGATTTCTACCAGAAAGGAACTCCTTGTTGCTACTCGTCACATTCTTGCTACCGAGTTCCGTCGAGGATTTTATCAACACATAGATACCTTACTCGACGAAAATGTGCTCATTGGCGTTGGTCATCCAAGCCGAGACACGCTTCGACCTCTCGCATTTTCGACACTGGCAGACTTGGTCCATCACGTCCGTGCAGAGCTGAGCATATCCCAGCTCTCATGTGTAGTATTGCTCTTCTCGAGAAATTTGCATGATCCGGCACTTCCTTTAAACGTCCAAACAACATCCGTTAGATTACTGCTGAATCTGGTCGATTTTATTTTTCATAGCGGTGGGTCGGAAAAAGCTAACGGAAAGCGTTTGCTGGTCCACATTATGAAAACAATGGTCGCAAAGTTTGATACCCTGCGCTTTCACATGATACAGATCAACTATAGTGTGCAAAGGCCCGGATGTAATATGATGTGTCGTCAGCTTAATTTTAGCAAGTGCAATAGTACCACAGGTAGGACAGAAAGCTCTCCAATTACTACAACATCTGATTCTACACCCACTGATGGTATGGCAGACGTGCGACCACTGATCCAAACTTTAATTCGGGGCTTGAAGACTGTTATTTGGTGCATATCACACTACTCACGAAGCTCAAAGCCCAAGCCCAATAACCTGTCTGAGCAAGGGAGTGGTAAAGGGTGGGGGGGTCGCCTGGCGAATCAGATTCACATGCGAACATCAGCCAACAACGACTTCTCGTATTCCCTTTCCCACGACGAGGCCGAAACTATTAGTCTCTTCTTCTATTGGGGATTAATATGTTGTCGAGTGATTGCAAGTGGAAATAAAGTACAGAAGAAAGAGCTGAAGGAGATTCTAGACAATTTCGCTAGTGCATTTACTGTCCTTGAACACTCCAATATCCTGCCCACCGTCGGTCAGCACGTACCAATGTTGTTTGATGCCATGCTAGAATCTCCATCATTACTAGCAATAACACAAACTCTTCTTGCCAATTCCAATGTATCAGCAACGTTCGCTGATATCTTGATTCGATACCTTATGGGGAAGCTTGGCGAACTCTCAGGTTTTGAGTTGTTTAATGACCATTCTGTTCTCATGTCGCAATCACACGGTGGCCTAAGTCAGCCGACGCCAGTCTATAAAGCAACATCTAAAGATATTGTCAATAATGCTGCCAGGGTTTCTCCGCCCGTGCGCGCATCAACGGTCTTGCGTCTATTTCGAATAATTCTTGGCTCAGTGGCATTGTTTCCTCAAAATGAAATCATTCTTAGGGATCGTCTCCGCGTGCTGGCCTGTGCCTGCTTGCAGCATGCCGTGGTGGTAGACGAGCCCATGGCCTATTATCTCCTGCTCCGTTCCATATTTAGGTCGGTTTCAAGCTGCCTTGCCCCTGAGGTCTTCGAACTCAAGTCTAATCAGGCACAATTGGGAGAAACATCCGCCTTTGTACTCACAACTTTGATTCGACAGCGCTCACATGTGGAACGGTCATCTTTGATTTGCTCGATTCTTACTGAATTATGCATGACAGTGCCGATAGCTCTAGCCAAATTGGTTCCATTTTTGCCGCGCCTGCTCCCCCTCGTCGCCAATGCAGTACAAATTCAATCCGGTGATCTCCCTTCATTGGGGTTGAGAACCTTTGAATATTACCTGGATCACTTGGGTCCCGAGCACTTGATTTCTTTGATGCGCGGCCAACCTCAGTTACATGCCTTGACGATGCTTGGTGTCTGTAGCCACCTTCGACCTGCTCCCTATGCACTCGGAACTATTGCACTCCGCATACTTGGGAAGTTGGGCGGACTGAATCGGCGATTCCTAGAGCCCTCCAGTGGTTTGCTCCCAAGTTTGGCACCCGCTGGCAGTGCTCATCGTGGCCAGACTCGCTGCAATGAAAAGAACAAAAGCTTGTCAATGGGTGTTCTTTTGAGATGGCGAGGATTCCCCTGTGAATGGTTGGGTACTTCCAGTCTAACTGAGCTACCTCCGAGTAATGGGAACGAGAAGAATGTGCCTTTTGTGCTTGGTGTAGAACCCTATGTTATTCACGTAAGCGAGTTGCTTTACTCACTTATAAGATGCGGTTTGGAAAAAAAGACTGGTCCAACTACTGCTGTTGTTGGTAATTTAGCATTAGTACATCGATATCAAATTCTATGTTTTCGCCTGCTTTCATGCATCTTATGCTCTTCGTTTGAGCTCCCAGTTTGGCCACAGCATTCCGATACATCCCATCGAGGCCTTTCATCCCCAGCTAAAGAACCCACTTACAACAAAGAGTTTGGCAGTAGTGATCTGCCTGCAAATCCAGGATCTAATACACAATTGTGTCGCTTAATATACTTGATTCTTTGTGCTGCAGCACATCCCAAGCTAGAACTAGAGGGGACTCCCTTGCTACAATCCCTTAGCTTCATATTTGCGCTCTTATTGCATTCTTCGTACGATTGTGGAAGGGAGGCGACCGAGACAGCAATCGTACGAAGCGCAGGAGATAGCACTCACTGCGAAGCTGCAGAGAAAAAAAAAACTATCCCCTCGAACGGAAGAAGGAAGCGCAAATATCTTTTGCCAGTTGAAAAGCAGTCAATGTGCACCTTTACATCAGCCCTGCTTGAGGCCGCGACAGACCGTTGCTTCAGGGTTGCAAATGCAGCTCTTGGTGCTCTGAACTACCACATGGGTTGCGTATACTTCCTTGAGTTACGAACGCCCAGGGCAGTTTCTAAGCCTAGCTCGCAACTCATCACTGATCTTATTTCGCGTATCTGTCTTTCGCTTCGTGAGTGGGATCTGCCATCTCGCAGAAATGTTTCTCAGATATTGTATCAGCTTCTCACCACATTTGGGCATGCGTGGGCACGTCCCAACAAGCACATTCTTGCAGGTTCTCTGCTGAGCTCCCTTGCACTTGATGATTTTGGTATAACACTGTTGAGTCAAGGTGGTATTGCGCAAGCGCTTCACGTGCTATTACAAACTGCCTGTGCAGCCACCAACGAGATTCATCTCCTAGTGCACGTTCTCGCTCGCGAAATAACATGTTTTGATCCAGCTGTGCGTCTGGGGGCTCAAAGTGGACTCTTTGAGCTCAACAGATTAGCAGGGCTGCCCCTTATGTCGTCCAACTTTATGAAGCCGATTGCTCCCAAGCTGACGCACATTTTAATGACTTGTCACCTCAACCCGGAGATACGGACTCATAGCGCTGTAGGTGCTCTTGATGCTCTGAACTACATCATGTCTTTGGAACCTTGTCCAATTCTGCCCAGCATCGAGCTGCAAGATTGTTTGCTACAATGTATTCAAACGCATTGCTGCACATTGGACTGTACCTCCAAGTATGCAGATGAAAATCACGGTCATTTTGGATGGACATCACACTCCGCGCGGTTTTGTTCTGCATTCAGCTCTTGCTTATTGTACCATAACACGTCTTCTTCACTGACCCATCCTGATCGTTTACAGGCAGCCGCTTTAAGGGCAATTCATAGTATGGTTAGAGCAGCTAAACGAATAGCATCGGGTGCAGTAAAGGATAGTAGTCGAAGCCAAGATGTCGGCAACGATTACAACAAATTCATGCATGAATACATACCACCTAATCGACAACGCAAAATAATCGAAGTGGCACTCATCTCAATGACAAATACCTCGGTGAATATGATTGTACACGCCTCTGTTTCCTTACTTCAAGAAACACTTGCACTTGGCAAATCCTCTCATGCAGAAACGTGTGACAGACATATGAGTACGTTTATAGTTCAGGTGCCATTGAGCTTGACGAGAATTAGCCTCTGGTACTTGAATAAGCTCAACAAGCTATTGTCGTTGCCAGCTGCCCACAAGATGAGTAGGGGCGTGCTCACCTCTTCTTTACTAAGCCTATTGGAGGACTTTTGCCGTCCAGAGAAGATGTTCGCCATCCGATCATGGGCTAGCACTCATCCCCTGGAGCTTGCAGCAAAATGTATAATGTTAATAACGCGCATCAGCTGTCACCAACCACAGGAGGTCGGTATTCTGCCCATGCTGACATCGGTGGTCGTGGTCGTCCTGAGACTTGAAGCTCTCATTCCAACATACTTCCGGGCTTATTTGCAACTTGATGTGACTGGGAACGTAAGGCATTTTTTGTCTTGGCGCGCTGCATATTTCTCTTCCCTAGCTGGTGTTGTTAGGCTTGGATTTTCGCCTTTCCGCGCTCCGCTTGCGCAATTGCTGTCATCACATGCTTCGACAGCAACACAATATTTCCTTAGCTTTCATACTCTTACAGACCCTCATTGTGTATCACTCCTACGCGGCTTACTGCATATTCGAGAAGCAGGTGATTTTAAAGCCCGAATTTTAAGCTCAGAAGGAATGAAATACTTGTTAAATGCTGCGTTTAAAAACCATATGGCACGTATTGCAGATGGGTGCTTTGCTCGCAAGCATTTCAGGAGATACTCTCAAGATCAACAAGGATTCCGATCATGCACGACGAAGAGTCGTTTCTGCCAGTCACATAACTCTGATGCGCTGTCTTTTGCCGGTCTGTCAACACTGCTGCAAGATAGTTCGTGGGCAGACCTTGCTCGAACGAAGGATGTTTCGTCGTCCACAATTACTAACAAGGCGCAATTCCATGGGCTACTAGTGATAACCACTTTGTATCAGTTGGATCCTTGCATCTTTACGCGCCATAGTATCCTCGGAAAAATTCTTGTTTCGATCTGGCGAACTCGGCCACCTTGGATGAGTGAAAAATCCTACGAAAAGATTTGTGCCAGTGAGGGTAGATCCTTGAAAGGCCACAAGCAGGTTTTAAATGCAGAGATATTGCGCAATCACAAAGAAACGTTCTTGATTATCCAAGGCCTGATTGGTTACTGTCGTTCACATTCTGCAGAAATACATGTCTTGTTCGACATGCTCTCTGTTTTTATATTGCCCAGCCCCATTGACTTTACCTTTCTGAAGGACTTTTATTCCAGAGAAGTAGCGCTCACCTGGAGGCCAAATCACAAAAGAAGCATTATGCTATATTTCCTTCGGGTTCTTGCAGATCAGGGTACTATGATGGAGTTAAAAGTGATGGCATTGCGTCTAATTGTGACTCCAATGCTGGTATCAACCTTTGAAGGCAGAAACTTGGCTTCAAAGAAAACTGATATTTTACTTGAGAAAACTAGCATTGTGGATTCGGGGACGATCACTCTATTCATGCGCTGTGCGCTTGACAATACAAATTGCAAGACGCAACGGTATAGTGAGGCTCTTCGCGTCGAGTTACTCAAACTAACAACAGTATTAATCGAGCATCTCGGCCCAGAATTAGTGGAACACAGGAAAGATCTGATCAAGTTTGCATGGAATCATCTCAAATCTGATGATTCGCTGTCAAAGCAATGGGCTTATGTTAATGTGTGTCGATTTGTCGCCACATATGAGACGCCCCCCAAAATCATACTCCAGGTTATCACTCTACATTTACTTCATCTGCCTACCAGTGCTCCTGTAGGTCTACGTAGCTTTGCTGCGAACATTTCAACCTGAGGCACGTAAATTAGTCAAGGTTGCTCTTGATATATTGATACCAGCTCTGCCAAAACGACTTCCCATCAACGATTTTGTTAAGGCAGTTAAGTGGACCAAGAAAATCATGTATGAGGAAGGACATGCACTAGCTCAGCTTGTTCACATGTGGCAACTCGTTGTTCGCCACCCTGGACTATTTTTCCCTTATCGGTCACAGTTCATGCCTCAAATGGTAAATTCATTGAATCGCTTGGGTCTACCACCTAATTGTCCAGTAGAAAACCGACAATTGGCGGTTGCCCTGGCTGATTTGATTATGAATTGGGAGTCTAAGATTGGTCACAAGGAGGCACGTGCAACTACTGCGGAGAAAAATCTAAAGCCTATTGTGGGCTCATCAAAACAATCGCAAATTGACGACGACTTTCATTTGACTATGACGATGATCGAGATGGTAGCTAATTTCCTTGTCCGGTTGGCTCTTTTTGCCTCCGACAATAAAGAACCTGCTGTGCAGCAACTAGCACCACGCTGCCTGCTGCTGTTCGATACCACGTTACGTGCTTGGCCAAATGCCCATATTCGATTCTCTTATTTCGAGAAAATCATTGCTACTTCCAATGCACGTTTGGACGTAACAACGGCAACAGATCCGCCATATTCATCCGCGCTCCTATTAACATGCCTAGAGATCATGCACATCACCTTGGGCAGGAACACCCGGCCTAACACTTTTTTCATTGACAATGTTTTAAAAGCCCAGCTGTTGATTTGCCCTTGTTTTTTTTACGTGCGGAGCACAGAAGTTCAGTTTAAGCTGCAAGGACTTTTGTCCAGAATAGTAGTGTTGTACCCCTCTATAAAGTCCTGTAATTCTACAATGATGTTTTATCAGCGTGTCAAATATGTAATTGAATCTCGACTAATTACTGCAATGGAAAATCATGGTACGTCAAATAGACACGGGGACTGGGCGAGCGCTTCAAGCTTCAAATTGGTAGCCTACGTACTACCTATCATTAAGATTATTGATGCTGCATGTAAGTCTGCACCTGCGTATATACTAAATCATGGGCATCAACTCCTGAGAGTGGGTCAGATTCTTATTTTCCAGCACTTAAATTCAATCCGCAAGAACCCCCCCTCGCAATCAAATTCCTGCCACGCAACGCCGACATTATCCGTCCTGACAAAAACCATTAAATCAACATATGGGCACTGCGCAGGAGAACCAGAAATCACCGGTGATTTTAGTCTTTCACTGGGTGTGATAGATGCAATTCTTATCATTTTTTCGCTTCTTGCGCAAGCAGTGACCGATAGTCTCTTACTAGGAATGCGTCGTGAGCTTATCGTTCTTGTGTTTGTTTGTCTGGAACGAAGCAACTCAACACTACTCGTGCGCAAGGTTTCCAAATTAGTGTCTGGTTGGCTCGTCAAGGTCAAATCACCCCTCTCCAGGAAAGAAAAAACTGCGTTTATCGAACACATGTTGGACATTGACAATCTGACAGATGCGGCATTGCAACCTTTGCACGCTCGTTTTCTATGCACACTTAACCAAATTTCTAAGGGCACTTTTTGCCAAGGAATCGGGTTGTCGGGCACGCAGACTAAAAGGCTTTCTGTGGGGCGGGGGCAAGGTAAAGGGTCAAGCACCGTGGGTCTATTGGCGGTACATCCAGGAGTCCGTGCGACCTTCCGTGGTCTCCTCATGCATGATGTCATAAAGTGTGCCAGTCATCATGTCATTAAAATGTTCGATCTTGATTGGTCTCCCCTTTCTAATCGTTTTTGGCTCGTGATTCTCATTGAGGTAATCCTAGATGGCATAGATGCGGATGGGCCGGTCAGGCTCACGACTCAATTTGCGCAGGCACCTTCGTTGTTTAGCGAATTATTCTTACCCAGGTCATTAGAGACACTTATTTGTCTCGATATAAACCTTCAAAGGCAATACACTACTGCGCGATGTTGCTTTTTACAACAATGTGGAACACTTAAGAATTTTATCGAACCTCTTAAGGAGGTGGTCCACGCACATGTTGGACTGGCAGAGAGGTTTTGGATTGACATGTTACCTCACGTTTGCTGCAGTGTTAAACAATGTCATCAGCGACAGTGGCAAATTGCGCTGACAAATTCAATTTTTACGCACTTCGCGTCATCGCATTCTCATCCGAAGCTACAAGTCCCTGCTATGTTCCCACTTAGTCAAGTATATGCAACCAGCAACGACGCACGATTTCGGCCAAGCGCCTCTTTCTCGAAGACACGGGTTGCAGTGCCCTCCTCTATCGGGTTTCCCCTGAGTTTTACAGACACAGTATTTACCACAACAAGTGTGCCGCGGATTTTGATTCAGGGATGCAAGTTCCCCCTGCCAGGATGCTTGGCTGGCAAACAGAAGGCCCAGGTCCTTGTGAGGATGCTGTCGTCTGCTGCTGCTAGACATAATTCCTATCACGCAGTCTTACACATCATTGAAGAGGTTTTTGTGATGCGGCAAAATTTGACACCGCAGCATGTTTCTAGGTTACCGGAATTGCACTGCGCATCATTGTTTAGTAGTTTGCAGGAAACTGATATGAAGGTGGGTGCTTTAGCCGACGGTTGCACCAACCCCATGTCCTCCATCGCATTTTCGCTTCGGCGATACGGCTTTATTCCTCAAGCTCAACATATCTTTCTTAGTAATATGGTGTCAGCTCTTCGCCAGACCCACCATGATGCCACCGGTGTGAAACCGCTTTCATCCTGCATCTTTGAGGCTGACGTGTGGTGCGCAGAGTGGCTAGCATGTGCTCGCGATATGTCTCAGTGGCTGCTCTTGTCAGATTTGTTTAAATATACCCCTGCTTCTCTCCCTTCAGGGTTGCTGAGACCAACTTTGTGTCTTGAAGCATCCTGGAAATCACACAAATGGGACTATGTTCGGAAGCATCTGAATGGGAGCAAACAACCAGAGCAACTAACACCTCAGGTCAAGCTGTTACAAGCACGATTGGCAGTGGTTGAAGGGCTTTATTCTGACGTCGAAGACCTCTGTGGGGAATGTATCCAACTCGCATTGGAATCATGGAGCAGCTTACCCAGACCGCATTTGGGAGTAGCTGTACATGATCAACTACTACATCTATTTCATGAGCTTATTGAAGTCCACGAAAGCAGCCAACTACTCCACGAGGCATCGCAACACTCTCGTGCCTTTACATATCCTGATCTCAGTACCATGACACATACATGGCGAAACCGACTGCCAAACACCTGGGACAGCATGTCCGGCTGGGATGACATAATGCGATGGCGTGAGCATATTTTCTTGTCGATAGAGAAGGCTTTCGCGTGGGGTGCAGCCAACAAGATTCTCCGACTTCACGATGCACCATGGACATTGGTTACACTGGCTCGCGTCGCGAGAAAGCAGGGGCTACGGGAGGAGGCACAGTATGGCAATAAGGATTTGAATGATATTCAGATGAATATCGATAATGCATTCCACAATGTTCGGGAACGACTTTTGTCGTTTTGCAATGCTGATGATCGTATGTTTCGAAGCACTCAAGCTGGCCTTAATTTCATCGACAATATGGTGATTGAGGTATTTAGCACAGAGCAGCGCGCTGAACTGTTCAGGCTTAAGGGAGTGTTCCTGGGGATGTTAGGAAGGTTTAGGGATGCGCATTGCGCATTTTCTGTTGCTACTCGAGGCTGCAGCAACTACGGGCGTGCCTGGTACTCCTGGGCTGTGTTGTGTGATGTAAATTGCTCGACCGAAGCATCTTTATCTTCAGTGTTGTTAAATCGGCTTGTCAAAAACTCTTTCCTCTGCTATCTCGCGGCAATTGAATGTGGCCATCAAGATGCATCAGTGTGCGGACTGGCCCGTATTCTGTGTTTGTTGCAGCATAGCAAACAATCTGACGAACTCCGTCGCCTGTTTCATATTCATTCGAAGGTGGTACCCACAGGTGCAATGATTCCTTGGATTCCACAGCTCCTATCAATGCTTGCTCTACCTGAAGTAATAACTGCCGTATGCTCACTTGCCAGTTCGACACCTCAGGCAATATTCTATGCCTTAAAATCTGAGACAATACAGGACCAGTCCTGCGCTGTAACGCATACACAAGGAAATAAACTTATCTCCAGCATCTACTCAAATAATTCAGTGCTTGCAACAAAAATGGATACACTGGGTGATGAGATGGTTTTGACCGCAAGACCCGGTCCGAGCGAAGAACTGCTTCATCTGTTGCGTTGTGTTTCTGGAGAACTGTGTGACAGTGCTCGGGATCGAGAATCTAATATATTGTACGTGCTTCTGCACAAGGTCAGTTTGAGGTATGTTGGTTGCGGACGTCTACAGTCGCTAGATTTGAACAGCATATGGGTGGAAACTCCTACCCCAGTCAGAAATGGGCGATCTCCATCATATCACTTATCCCTCACAAGTAATCTCGACACTTTGACTCGAATCCTAGCAAATCGAACTATTGAGGTTGTGTCAACCAGGAGCTGCAAATATCCATATTCTACACTGTCGCGTCTACAGAGTGAGCGAAAACGCACCATTGAAACTCGGCCAGGTACTAAAGGTTGCTTTCTTGAGGTTCCTGGTCAATACACTAGTACCTTTGGCCTGTTTCGGCCGGAGTTGCATCTACCGTTGATACAGATCGATCCCCCTGCCTGTCTCAGAGTAAAGAGTGGAAAGTCAGGACAGCACTTTGCATTTTCTTCCGACGAAGGACAGGTTCAGGTGTTCGCATCTTCTTTTACTCGCTGTAGAAATGCACAGGCAGATGAAAGAGTAAGCCAATATCTTGGTGTCATCGACTTTGCACTCGTTCGGTGCAAAGCTGCACAACAACGTCGCTTGCGAGTGTTACCTTTTGCGCATATTAGATTTGGACCAAACTTTACAATGATGGAAGATAGGTGGTCTTGGACAAGTCTCTGTGAAATTGCCGAGTCAAGGAGCTCTGCCCTCGGTCAAGAAAAAAACGGTCTAGCTTCCTTTGCTCAAATTCACACGCAGGCTCTACTCTCTACAACATTGTCTTTGAGAAAGCGTACTTGTGCGTCTCTTCAGGATGCACGTCGGGCAATCTATAACAAAGTTTGCGCCGGCAAAGTGCCAATGCATGTACTTGCTACATATGTTCGTGCTACTCATGATGGCTTCGAGGGTTTATGGACTTATCGTCGAACATTTGCTACTCAACTTGCGATTCCCTCCATCCTTGGATTTGTTCTGGCTATTGGTCCTGGCGGAACACAGGAAACAATGCTCTGCCATCACACTGGGCGTGTCCATTTCAATGATTTCAGACCAGCCTTTTCGTTTAGTCGGTCTGCGTCCTCCGGATCTCTACCGTCCTCCGGATCTGTACCATTCCGTCTGACACGGAACATGGAGCGTTTACTACAACCTTTCCTTTTGCACAGCATTTTCAAGACAACAATCGGAACCATCCTCCTTGCCATGCGATATACTTTAGAACCAGGCGGGCTCCTAGAACCATATATTTGCCTCTTTGTGGGCGCCGAAATCGACGGTAATAATCATGCGAGGTCACAGGGGTGCTTAACGAAAATTTTCGAAGAAAAGAGGGCGATCATCGACCGTGTGTTGACGATAGCACCACCCTTGAAGTTTTCACCCAGTGGCCTTCAGATTGAAAGTGGCCTAACAAAACTAATTCATCTAGCTCAATCGCCAGACTGTATAGCTATCAACGCACCAAACTGGGAACCTTGGCTATAGATACAAGTCAATATAAGCATACTCGCAAATTCGAGACTCTGGACTGGGCCAATGGGAAAACATTCCGGGGAATACTCACCGCAGGCCCCAATCATAATAGATCATGTTTTTGGCCCAGCCCTCGAAATTTTTGAAGCCTGCGAATTTGAATAATAAATTAAATTTACAAATCCATCTAGGACAGAGGATGCGAAGGCCCGCATCTTGCCGCTTCGCTTCCGAGTCCCCGCGGCTAAGCGGCAAGTGTGGACCTTTGCGTCATAAGGTGTAAACTTCAATGGGATTAGGGCCTTTGCGCCAAATTTGAAATGGGCCTAGGAGGACATGGGGCCTGCCAGTGGGGGGAACGCCAGATTTTGACAGGCACTGGCATAGCGCGTTAAATACGTAGCCCACCCTCGGATTTTTATGAACTAAGGTTCCTTACTTACGTCTACTCCCACCTTTCGACACAAGGGGATACGAAACGGTTAGGATCTGACGATTTTAGGGGCCCCGGACTGCCCCGTCAATGGCGTTTTGTGCCGCGCCGGGCGATATTTTTGACACCCCATCAAGCTAGATGATCTCGTTTGCGCATCAGCTCCACGGAACAGGTACCTAAGGACCCTCGGGAGACTAAATCACCAGCCGAAAACACGAAAGAGGAGGGTCGCAATATGGTTGGCCACACTATGGTACTTCACGTCCGCATCCCAACGCGAAAGTGACCCCTCCCGAGTAAAGCGGTGTCGGGCGTCCTTAGGATGCCCCCGGGTGCCTTCATACCAAAAAGACTGCAAAAAAAAACGCCGCGCTCCTGGCTGCGTCCCGGCTGCGCATGTATGCGCTGTGGGCGTCAAAGGTCAGGCATCCCCCCGGGCTCCTTTTGCATCCGCCATCGAATAGCCAGTGCAGTCTATGTATAAATAAATAAAGGAAGACCTAAAAAAGCAACAGTGACAAGCTCAGCCTCCTAAGAGCCTTCTCCCTACTCAGTACAATCACGTCTAGTAGGATTCCTATGTTCAACTGGGACGTATCCAAGCACAACCCGTACTTCCCATCCTAGCCGCTGAGCCTGAGGTACCGTGACTCCGATATCCCCTTAGTAGGGGAAGTCGCCTCCCACTGGCACTCCTAACTATACATCATCCTGAGTCACTTTTATTGGCGGGCGTATTTCCCGTCACAAGCCCCTCAAGTTGACGTAAGGGTAGTCATAGGTAGCCACGGACCCCCCGCAGACCTCCTCAAACTCACTCCTGCTTCTGCTGGATTCTCCCAGACGCTTCTACTAGTAGACGTCTGACTTAGCGAGCAAGTAGGTCCAGTGGGACCAAGTAGTCTCCGGAAGGCGGAGTAAACTTAAAATCATAGTATATCAAGTGCCCCCGCCTGTCCGAGTCGTGTTCAAGTTATTAAGTGGGTAGATTCAATGAGAACCGTCCTTATCAGCCTGAGCTGTCGCGTGCGAGATGTTGCACGGCACCGACACGACATTAGAGGCAGTACACGTCAATGCCAGTGGGGCTCAGGCTATCTCGACGACTCCGGGGTCTCCAGTGGCATATAGCACAAACTCGGCGTCATTATCTTTTGGCGAGTCTTGCCCAGCGCCAAGATCCGAGTGCCCAGCGCCTTCACTGCCAAGTGACGGCTACTGGGCGATTTTAAAAAATCCCAGTTGCACCAAGTTGTATTTATCAGATTGCTGGATTGCGATGCATATATGGTAGGTTTGATACCGAATTTTTTCCTTCTATGGTGCCTGTTGCATCATTAGGATGGTTCACAACTAGTGGAAGAGGTACTGCCCAACCTTGTTTGTTCTCCTTCATTGTGCTCTTCGATTTCTCTGTAACTGCAATCAGGGACTTTTGTGAATGAATAGCGCCAACCGACTTGCCTGCTTCTGATGCGAGAACTGACTTCACTAGGGACATAGTGTTGTCTGAGCACTCAGCTGGCTCTCCAGAGAGGACATCCAGATCATCTGAAATGGGTTTCATCGCTGATGAAGTTTTACAACTTAAAGACGTGTCGATCGGGCGTTTCAAAACAGAGTCCTGATATGCTTCGAGCTCACAAATACGAGAGCGGACATTTTGTACCAGTGCTGAAATTTCAGTATCATTTATATATTTATCGAAGTCTAGACTGTTTGCAAAACTGAGAAGGTCATCTGCCTCTGCAGTTTCAATACCCCCAGCAAATTCTTTTGCCTGGTCTTCTGTCAGCGCCCACATGGGTCGTGACGAATCTCCTGCAGCGCCTGATGATGCCTCCGGGGATAGTTCAACTTCCATTACAACGTTGTCATTTACTTGATTTTTGTCATATTTTTCTTGAGAGTCCAGATCGGCGCACCCATAGGTCCTGTCATCCCTTACCTTACGAACTACTTCACGCATTTTAGCTTCGCGGTCCATGAATTTTTTGTGCTTTGTCTCTTTTTTCTGAATGTCCTAAGAACTTATCATAAGCAATTGAGTCAGCTATAATCCGCCAGACACACCTTTAAATATTGCATTTCCAGCTGATCCTTAGTTGCTTGCAACTCTGCTAACCACCTAATAGAAATAATAAGCACAAGGTCGTGTCATAGGCGCTGCAGTCAGCTTCCTATGCCGTTGAAGTGCTGTTTCCTTTCTAGAGCACTGGTTGATTTTTGCGATTTTCCCTTTGGAAATAGGTATGGTCGCTCCGAGCTTATTGTCAACCTTCCCGCAAACGAACGCTTGCTTTGCCGGCGCGCCCCCCTTCTTGGATTGGCTCACGGCGCCAACAAAGGGCCTGTTGCATAGCATCACACCCTTGTAGTTCCCGATTGAGATGGCAGGGTCAGACGCCATCCAATAGTTAGCTAAAAGCCTCTCTGGGATCTACCGATACAGTGTAGAAGACCAGGCTTCTAAGTATTCACCCAGTGACTTAAAATAAAGGGCTGGTTCTTATCTACTTCCTGGATCTTATTTTTTCTTGTAACGCCGTAACGCCGTAACTCATACGTTAAAGTTACGGGTCTAAATAACTATACCTACAAGTACCGGTATACAAGTACAGCGAAGATCCTGCCAGTGGGCCGCCGCGGCAGGCGCAAATACAACAGCACGTGCATATTAGCGCCATGATGACCACTGACGGCGGGAGTCACGGTGGAACTGCACATATTTATTGCCAGCCTGAGCCTCAGGCTGCCAGTGAGCCTGAGCCTGAGCCTGAGCCTGCCACAGCCTGGGCCACTGAGTGAGTCACCGTCACCGTGACGGTGCCACTCAGCCTCAGGCTGCCAGTGGCCGCACTGGCACTGGCAGTGCACCGTGACGGCGTGAGCCGTCAGTGGCAGTCCACAGGGTGAGCCGTCTTGAGCGGCCAGGGCCCGGCGGCCGACAATTAAAATTATATTTGTGCATCATGATATGGCAGCGACGGCCGCCCTAGTCTCCACCACTCGTTTAATTCAAGAGTTTTTTTTTTAAATATATTTTACGTACTAAGAGTAATAGACTAAGTACAATGACTATAGCGCGGATATGATTATTATTATTATTTTCCCATTTTCGGGCTGGGTTGTGACGGTCACCCCTAAGGGGCGGCTCTCCTAATCTGAGATTCGAGTTCCTAGCCACTTGGTCGAGCCCGAGTCGAGGGCGATTTTGGCTGCGGGGTCCCAAAGAGTCCCTTTGTACGCCCCGAGACCGGGTTGGGGGGAAGGGGTCACTTTCGCGGCGAGACGCAGTTGCGAAGTTGCCCATCTGGCAAGGGGTACTAAATACAATGGGGGGGTCACCCGGCCTTTTAGTAGGTAATAGTTGAGTCC
>JACLAA010002031.1_pt1 | contig 19611 bp, 15 predicted proteins | sample 8027891 | NCBI WGS metagenome assembly JACLAA01 (sample SAMN15724900, study PRJNA655200) | protist metagenome | isolation source: fluorescence activated cell sorting (FACS) single amplified genomes of... | place: Spain: Blaines Bay Microbial Observatory, Mediterranean Sea | collected 2016-01-19 | reverse complement strand
TCCGTGAGCTTTTTAAAGCTGCTTCTCCGCCACGAAAAAAAGCCACGAGAACCTTCGACGAAAAAAAAGAAAGAAAGAATGTTCAAAGACCCGTAGGCCTTTTCTTCATTCCGGCGACCTTTAATAAAACCTCTTCTTCCCTTTTTTCCACGCCCAACGCAGCGCAAAAAAAAAGAAGAGGACGAGAAGGAAGAGACCTTTTGTTCGACCTTTTGTTCGTGTCTTTGTCTTCGTCTTCGTCTTCTTCGGAGAGAGAGAGAGAGAGAGGAGAAAGAGAGAGAGGTGTCTTCATTCTTTTTTTTTTTTCTCTTTTTCTTTTCTGCGGTGGAGGAGAGACGTTTGACCTTTTTACGTCTCGCCGCGTCAGCAAAGACTTTGAGAGAGAAGACGACGACGAATGGAACTGCCTCGAGGCGCTCGACCGCCACCGGACGAGTATTTCGCCTCGGAGTTTAACGTCATCAACAACGACCGGGGACGAAGAGACAGTGAGGGTGGTGATGCGTCCCCGAAGTGGTCGCTGCGAGGCTTCTTACCGCCCGCGCATTTGCGCATAGAATTGTATCGCTACGCGAACAGAGACGTCCGGCCGGAGGAATCCGAGGAGGAGAGCCCGGCGGGGAGATTGACGCCGACGCCGAGAACGCCGCAAAGACAGATGAACGGAGAGTCCACGGAGATGTTAACGGGAGGGGTGCTGTTGTAGAGAGAGAGAGAGAGAGAGAGAGAGAGAGACGCGCGCGAGAGATTGGGATCGATGGTGGGTAAGATTTTCCCCGACGACGACGACGTTTGGGTTTCGCTTTTTCTCTCTCTTATCCTCTCGTGTAAAATATAGTGTTCAGAAAAAAAGTACTACTACCTACTACGAACGAAATCTACCTATTTTCGCTTTCGGGTTTTGTGTTCTTCACTCTCTCCTCCGCTCTCTTTATCTTTCCCTAACCCCGCTCCCGCTGCGCGTTTTCTATCTCTGTTCTAAATAAGCTCTACTGCTATCGTTACAACCAAACGACTTTAGTGCCCGATCCGATGGACGGCGTCAGCGCGTCTTCCAATCCTCCGTTGTTCCGAGAGGAAGGGTCGGTCATCGCGCGCGAAAATTTCAATTGTAGTTGCTTCAGTCTGGCGGTTTCAGAAGCTTCGAACAACTTCCGCTCCGTCGCCATGTACGCTTGAAACTCATTCACCGCTAATTCCTCGTCCATCTCCGCGTTATATCTCAAACCGACTAAAAAATCCACCCACGTCTTCCTCTCTTCTTCCGTCATCCGTTCCTCCCAAAACCAATAACAAAATTTCTGAAACGTTCTCGAGACGTAAAAAACCCCGTGCATGGCCTCGTGTATCAAAGCATCTTTCACTTCTTCCTTATCCGAACTCGAACACACGGCTAAAATCGCCGATTGCTCCTCGGAACGATGCCATCGATCGTTATCCTTCGCCAAACTCGATTCGTACTCGCCCCGTTTATTCGTCTGTACGATTTTACACTCCATCAATCGATCTCTCAACCCTTTCTCTTCTTCGAACAACTCTTTATTCTCTTCTTTACATCTGTTCAGAAACAAACAGAAACTGTTTACGCGCATGTTGTGTCCGCTATAATTCGCCGCGCCGCCGCTTTGGCCGGACGGAACCGAATGCACAATTTGCCCGTGTAAATCGACATCTTCCAAGAACACAGACGCGCGACCGAGCGCCATTTTTTGAGACACCGGCGTTGGAAACTTTAAAAAGTACAGTCTCGCGTCTTGCGTCCATCGGTGTATCTGCGGTGGTTCAAGCGCGGTGGGTGGAGAGTGCGAGAAACGAGCGAGAGCATTTGTGAGGAGAAAAAGACGGTTACAGACACGAACGAACGAACGAAGAGCGTTTTGGGTATCAAAGGGAAAACGACATCGATACTGATGCATACCTCGACCGCGAGGGGTCTCGCGCGCTGCTGCTGCTGCTGCTGCTCTCGTCTCTTCTCGCACAGAGCGTTCGCGAACTCTTCCAGCGTTTGCGTTCGCGGGGGGACGGAAGACGACGACGACGTCGTCGCGTTCCAAGGGGTGGTGCTTCGACCCATGTATGATTCGTGTTTTGGACACACACAGTAGTGTGAAAAAAAGTCACTCGCCAAGAAGCGAGAGTGGTGGTGGTGGTGTCGTCACGGGTGGTAAAAAAACGTTCGTCGATCGAGTCGTGGTGGACGACGCGTCCCGGAGTGATGCGATGATATATATGTGTGTATCGTCCAACTAAACAACGCAGAGAACACGCAACTTAATTTGACGGAAAAAACCATCGTGTTTTGGGGAAAAAAAAGGTCCGGACAAAAAAGAGCGCATCCTCCTCAACACACCACAGAGAGAGAGTCATCGTCGTCGTCGTCGAACGCTCTCGAACGAAAGAGAGACGAGAGACAGTTTTTGAGAGAGAGAGAGAGAAACACCACACACAAAAAAAAATGACGCCTTCTTCGGTCGTGCACGCGTCCTTGAACGCGTCTGCAGCGATGACCCAGAAATGCGTCGTCGTCGCCGCATCGTCGACACTTTGTTGTTCTCAAAGCCGATTGGTGCGTGGAATGCGACGGCAGATGAATCGCGTTTCGGGGGCGGCTTCTGGGCCTCGATTCCGCGAACGACGACGGTCGACGAAAGCGTCGGCGTCGGCGTCGTCTTCTGCAGAACCGCCGAAGAAAGGCACCGCGAAAATCCAGCGCATATCACCGGAAAACAGCAACAGAGTAAACATTCTCTCCGAAGCCCTCCCGTATTTGCAACGATTTCAAGGACAAACGGTGGTCGTGAAATACGGCGGCGCGGCAATGCAATCGAAAGAACTGAAAGCAGCGGTCATTCGAGACATATGTTTACTGGCTACTGTTGGGATTAACATCGTGCTGGTACACGGAGGAGGACCGGAGATAAACAAAATGTTAGAGGTGGTTGGCATCGAACCAAACTTTAAGAACGGGTTGCGAGTGACGGACGACGCGACGATGGAGGTGGTGGAGATGGTGTTGACTGGGAAAGTGAATAAGGATTTGGTGGCGTTAATTAATAATAATGCCACCGATAGAGGCGATGGAGGCGGAAGAGCGGTGGGGATATGCGGTAAAGATGGGAATTTGTTGAGAGGAAAAGTGAAGGATAAAGAGTTGGGGTGGGTAGGTGAGATTGAATCGGTCGATCCGAAATTGTTGAACAATTTAATCGACGGCGGGTTTATACCCGTGGTTGCGACTGTAGCGCAAGATGCAAAAGGAAACGCATTGAACGTAAACGCGGACACTGCGGCTGGAGCGATTGCGGCGGCGTTGAACGCGCAAAAGTTGGTATTGATGACGGATGTTGCCGGTGTGTGCACGGATAAAGACGATGTGGATTCGTTGATTCGAACAGTAACGTTTACAAAGGCAGAGGAGATGATTGCGAGTGGTATTATTGCAGGAGGGATGATTCCAAAAGTGACGGATTGTATGAATGCGTTGAGAGGTGGGTGCGTGAGTGGACACATTATCGACGGGAGGGCGCCGCATTCATTATTGTTGGAGATTTTAACCGACGAAGGATGCGGTACGATGATTACGAGAGGCGATTACGTTTGATTTTTGTATGTGTGTATTATTCGTCGCGCGTGCGTGTGTTTGTATATATTACACTATTATATAAATGCTACTTATTTGAATCATCTCACTGCGCAGCGGGAACCTCACATCTCATCTCTCTAGAACGATAGCTATCGCATTCGCACGCTAACTTTTTCTCGCCGTCTTTATTCGCCTTACACGTGTTGCAACAGTATATCATCATGCTCGAACACTCATCGCACGCGGCCAAAATGGCGTGACACGCTTTACTCGCGCATCTCGCCAAATGTGGTAGGCACGGCGTGTTGCACCCGTCGCACTTTGTCAAAAGCGCTTTATCGTTATCACCAACGTCGACGCATCCTCGCGCATCAAACACGTAGTTCTTCCCGACAAACCCCTCGTCGCCAACATCTCTCGCGTACGCCACTATCCCACCTTCTAGAACCGAAACTTCTTTTGTCACGTTCAAACTCAACAAATAAGACGTCGCCTTTTCGCATCTTACGCCGCCCGTACAGTATGCGAGCACTTTTTTGTTCTCAATGTATTCCATACCGCCTTTCTCTTCCACCCATTCTTTGAACTGACTAAACCTCCGAAGAGGACAACACACCGTCTTTTCCGGGACAAACCTTCCCATTCGACTCTCGTACGAATTCCTCACGTCTAACACGACGACATCGTCGTCGCTCGATTGAATAGCATCTCGGCATTCACGAGGTGTCAATCGATTCGGTTGTTGTTGTTGTTGTTGTTGTTGTTGTTGTTGTTGAAGATGCGATTCTATAGATGCGTTTTCACTCTTCTTTGACGATGGTTCAAACGGACACACCTCATCGACGATGCGCACGCTCGCGTTCTCGAAAATGTGTTTACATCCACCACCCGATAATAAATGACTCTCCTTCACGTGTTCGCTCTTAAAATCCACTTGACTCAAGTCCAAATTCACAAACTGTCCATCCATGCTTTTCATTCTCCGTTCAAACTCCTTCATGCTACTTTCTCTCCCGCTTGCGGTAGCATTAATTCCCTCCACCGACAGACGTATCTTACCTCGAATATCGAGTGCATTCATCATGTCTTCCATGTTTTCTTTCAACTCCTGTAACTGTTCTTTTTCGATAGACACGTAGCGGTAAAAAAGGACGACGGAATGAGTGTCTTCTGAAGTACAGCACGAACAGGACAAAATCTCCTTCTCGAAGAAAAACTGGTCGCACTGGCCTTTCGGCACGCGTCTTTTTGTCGTTGCATCTTCCGTCATCGCATCATTTCTTGATGTATTTTGTGCGAGCATTTTTTGTAACGAGATAAAATGGAAGAAAATTTTTGTCACTCATTCAACGCGCAGGTATAGCAATAATGACCATCACTCGACGACTCCTATCCACCGCATCTCGAAAGCTTTACTTCTCTTCAACTAGAAAAGACCCAACCGCGACATTAATCGCGCACATTCTCCGAGAAAACGTGCATTCGAACGAACCTAACGCTCCATTTTTGTTTAGTCCAGATTCGTCTGATGCGAGAAAAGCAGCGCTTTCGTTCAGCGATTTTCGCGATCAATCGTACGCGTTTGCGAAAGCGTTAAAAGACCTCGATTACACGAATAAAGATACAAATGAAGAGAATAGACCGCTGGCTATTCGATTGGGAGATAGTCCGGAATTGTTAGTCGCCTTAACCGGTGCGTTGCTCGCAGGAGTGAAAGTTCGGTCCTCAAAGACTTCCCCAGAGTTTTTGGAGGCGAAAAGCTTCGGGTCGCTGGTGCATTCAGGATTTGCAGATAAGGCTGGAGAGATGATTGGAAATCACGAACCGATTGCAGTTGACCCGGCGGGGTTGAAAGAGAAGGTGGTGCATTGGGATGTGCTGATAAATGCGTACAATGGTTATAAGGATGATGGCGATGATGCGTCGATGACTTCGGAAAATGAAGCGCTATTTTACTTCAACTCCACGGAGAAGGGAGACGGGGCGGAGACGTTGTTTAGGTACGGAGAACAGGCATCAAATGCGATGGAATTGGGGAGAGAAGATGTGGTTATGGTTGGAGTGCCATTATTGCACGCAATGGGGTTTGGGTTTGGTGCTTTGGGGGCGATGATGGCTGGCGCAAAAATTATGGTGCCGGGTAAGTGCGATGGTATTGTGGATGATTCAGTGAAGATTGATCGAGCCGATAACGCGAAGAGGGCGTTGAGTAGTGGTAGTAGTAGTAGTATTAGTGGTAATGGTGGTGGTAATAGTAACGATGAGATGGTAACTGCAATGGTGTCGGATATGCACATCGTGAGAGCGTTGAGAGAGGAAGATGGGAATAGGGCGCTACTGAAGAACGTGCGAACCGGGTTGGTTAAAGTCGGAGGCGGTGCGAACGTAGGCGAACACGCGCCGGTTGATATGTTAGGCGTTCCAATGGTCACCGTAGGCAGAATGAAATGATCATGTTTCTCTAGTATTTATTTATTTATTTATTTATTTTAACCGCAATTAATCTAATTTGTGGTTGCGTGCGTATTGCTTTCTATAATTTTTCTACTTTCGTCGCTAACGTCTTTTGAAACGTGTCCTCGTTTTCTTGAGCATCCACTTCTCTTCTCAATCTTTCCTTCATGAATATCGCACCGAGTAAAGTTCTCCATTTCAAACTCGCGTCTTTCAGTTTTTTTAGTTTCTCTTTCTTCACTCTTTCTTTCTCGTCTTCGAACAATTGTTTCCTAACTCTTTCTTCGTTTTCTGCAACGACGACGCAGCCAAGAAAGACGGGAAGCGTCATGCCGCCTTGCCTGTATTCAAAGCCAATCAGAGCAGGAACGGCGTGAATTTGTGGATTGATAAGTTTTCGAGCCGCAGTTAACGCGTTTTTGTCCTCGATGTATGCGCAACCATCGGGTAAGCCATCGCCATTCTTCGTTAAATCGACGTTACCACGGGAGTTTGTAGGCACAACGCCTTTATCTGCTTTAGGCGGGTGGTAGGTTGTGCACTGCCATTCGCCGTATAAAAAGATATCCGCAAACTGTTCTGGGTCGCCACCGTATTGTTTCAAATGCGCTCGTGCTTTGTTCGAGAGTAATTTCTTGATTGGGCTATCTATTTCCGCGTGTTTCACCATCAATCTCTTCTCGGATTTCCATCGCCTGTCCGTTCGAAGTTTCCGAACGTTTTCGCGGGGGTAGACGAGTTTTCCATCGACGCATCCAGCAACACCAGTTTTCGGATAAATGGATTCATTTTGCCGCAAGTGCGCTTCTACGCACCACAAAGGGTGTAATTTGATTTCCGTGAGCGTTTTCGGCGGTCGCTCTGATCTTTGTATCTTTGCCATTGCGTCGCGCTCGTCGATTAACGCCTTTTTCAAGTACATTTGACCGGAACTTTCGTCGTCGTCATCGCGAACGCCGCCGAGATCAATTTTATGCGCCGCGCTAAGCTCATTCCATCTTTGGTCACCTTTCATGCGTTTCTTTAGAGATTTAATGGCAAACTGCTTTTGCGAATACTTTCTCGTCACATCCGTATAGGACAAAATGTTACCGTTCTTTTCTCGTTCGAATTCATCGAAAGCAACGACATATCCTGGGTACGTCGACCACGATTGCACGATATCGTCGACGTCTCCGATGGTAAAACTGGTGGTAGCCGGTGAGAGCGCGATTGGGACGAATTTTGTGGATTCTTTCTTCTTCTTCGTCGTCGTCCGTGTCGATTCCTCGGTAGTATCGTTCCCACCTTCTCTCACGAGTGCTTCTACCCAATGCGAAATCTCGTCGCCATTAACTTCGTCGTTATTCATTGATGCTCTATTTTTTTCCATCGCTTTGAAAATATTCGCCGTTTTACCATCTAACGATCGCAAGGTTGTTTTCTTATCTAAATCCGGGCCTTTCACGTCGTGTGGCAATGGTTTTAAGCTCGCGCACAGTCTCGCGCGAATGCCTAACGCGCGTAAATAAGCGCACAAAAGCGCCGATTTTATCTCTGAAACGTTAGAAAAAGACATTTTGAGCGCATTTGCTCTTGAGGGCGTTTTTCTTACTATTTCGCTCAACTTCCACGCTACACCACCCGCGAATCCAGCTTTATTCGCGCACGCTTCTTTCGCGCTCACGTATGGAGTCCAAGAACTCTCCTCTTGTTCCTCACATGAAGCGCCAATTTGATCCTGAAAAAGCTTCACCGCGGACTGTAACATCATCATCACCACTGGTTTCCCTTCCTTTTTCCCCGGCCTCTCTAAAATCCCTTCGACTAACATTCTCGGCGCTATGCTCAAAGCCAAACATCTCAACAGTTCACTCTCGATTGCTCGATTCACCAAGTGCACCCGCGCAAGACGACACAACAACTCGACATAGTGCAATTCTTTTATCCTATTTCTCTCGTGTCTCGTTATTCTTCTCTTAGCTTTCTTCTTTATCTCGTTCGGGTCTGTTATTTCGTCCACTATTTCGCACTCGCTGTCTCCGTCTTCTTCATTAGCTTTCTCTCCTTTCGGCGCAGCGCAACTCACGGCATCGGTATCATCGCCATGATCTTCGTCCTCTTCTTCCTCCGTTTCCACATCTTCCCACTCTATCTCACTCGACTCTGATTCTAGATCGCTGTTTGAAAAGAAATCCGGGCCTTCTTCTTTCCCATCTCTCGCTGGCGCGCCGCACGCCATCAGCGCGTCTCCTTTCGTTTTCATGCTCTTACATTCACGCACTGGTTTTTCGTCGCTCTTTTTCTTCCTCTTCTTCTTCTTCTTCGCGATAGCGTTCGCGACTTGTTCTTTCGACGCATTCAGCAGCGATACCGGTTCTTTTTTGCGCGTTTTTGCGCGAGCATTACCGTCCTCTTCTTCTTTCTGTGTGTCGGGAGCGCGTTTTGGAAAACCCATCACTCTTCTCTTCGTGGACACTAATTCGTTGCGATTGCAACGCGCATTCTTCTCAGAACATATCAGATTCGCGCGAGTGCTTTAAGCGTCGTCTTTCTTTCTTCTCGCGCCAAAATCGGGGCAGCGCCGCGGTGTTCTCTTTTGCGCGGTGGCGTTGTTCTTTTTGCCTTTCGCTTTTCGCGAGGCGTCGCGCGGACGCGTTCGGTCGGGTTAATAAAAGAGAGCGCTTTTTTTCTCAGGTTTCCAAAATGCGTTTTTTGGATTGGACTTCATTGTGCGCGGACGCTCGAACGCGGAGCGACACGATGGAAGAAACCACTCCTCGTCGTCGAGACCTTTTTGGGTGCTCTTCATCTTCATCTTCATATTCATCTTCATCTTTTGCTCGTCCGAGGGCGGCGGGCGCGACTGCACCGCGTCGTCATCCGCTTCTGAAAATCGCTGAAATGTATTTGGATTTACCGCTCGACATTGGACGCATTTTGCTCGATGAATTCTTACGGCCGTACAGACGATGCGGGGTCGACGTGGACTCGATCGCGACGACGAGATGCGCGCGCGAGATGTTTGTGAACTATTGCGCGTCGTCTGGGAGCGCGAAGGTATCTATCAGAAAGGGACGGAGTGGTCGTCGTCGTCGCCGTGGAAAACGAAAGGATCGGAATTTGGGTGCCAACTTTTCTTTCCGGAGAGAAAAAGACGAGAAGAGGACGACGGAGAACAAAGACGTGATGGCGATACTCTCGAACGGCACAACTATCGCGAAGGGTAGGAATACCAATCTCGCGCGAGGAGAGCGCGCAAAAATACCGATCGACATTTTGTCGACTTCAGAAGCGGGACGAAAAGAAGAACAAAGAGGAGGAGTCGTCGTGGAGTTTCTCGGGGGAGACGACGAGAACGAGGACAAGGAGAATGACGACGATACGAAAGCGACTGCGACGGCATTCTGGCGGCGAACGTTAACTACTCCACCGACATCTCCAATCAAAAAGCCAATATCAACAACCTCCAACGTAAACACTCCCGAGAAAGCGAGCGAATCCAAATCCGATAACCACCGTCCGAAAACGAAGATCCCAAAACGCCAACGACGTAAGCTCCAACAAAAACAAGAAGAAACCGAACGCGCTCGAGAGCAACTACGCTCCATACAGCTCCACGAGGAAAAGAAATTAAACAACTTTATCCGAAAATCTCGAGTCAACTGCATCAAATCCAAACTTCTCGCCAAAAAGAAGTGGTCGATATACGATTCTCAGAGACGAAGGAAACGTAGCATCGACGCCATCGTCCGCGAGCGCGGAACGTCGTTGTTCCCGTGAATTCCATGCCCCTTCCGACGACACGCAGACCGAACCTATCGCTCGAGAGGAAGGGAAAGAGAGGGAAGGAGGGAGAGATAGATAGATAGATAGATAGATAGAGATAGAGACAGAGAGGTCTCTTCGACGCGTTGTATCGTGGGTCTCGAAAGGGAGAAATCTGAACACCCTCAAAAGACGTGCTTTGGAAGACGAGAAAAAGAAAATGAAACGACGACGAAAACGGAGAATTTTTTCCCAGAAAAAGTCCCTTCTTTTAACGCTTTTGACTCGCCCCTTACCAAAAGGAAGGCCCCGCCCCCCCTTTTTTTGCGCGTGTAGTAGAAAAAGATGGCGGCAGAGATGCGCGCGATGCTCGACCAGCTCATGGGCAGCGAACGAGACGTCCCGTTGGAGCAAAGGCAGAACAGGAAGACGTTGTTTACGGTGCGCAACATTTCGCACACTCTCTTTTTCCAACCAAATCGAACGCAATTTGAAAACAACAATCGCACGCGTTTGACGGCGCTTACTACGTTTTGCACTGACCGCGCGCGCGCGCTCGCGTTTCTTTCTCTTTCTCTGTCGCACTCTCTCGAACGCTTCAGGACGAGGAGGTGGACAAATACTTCCTCTGCGGTTTCGACGTCACCATGTTCAAAAACACAAAATCTGCGGACGAAATCGCTCGTGCGTTGCGACTCCCGGTCCAACAAGCCTCCAAACAGGAACATCCGTGCGGCGTGCAATCGATGGAGTTAAGGGAGGAATTTCAATCTCTTACCGACCAGGAGAGGGCCAAATACGACTACGAAAAAGAGACGAAGAAAATTCTGGATCGATTGGTGTCCGATTGCGATCGACGAATCAGAATCGCCACGGAACGCGTGGAGTTGGAAAGAGCGGAAAGAGCGAGAGTGTACGGGAGTGTGCCGGAGCACGATAAACAAGCTTTGGCGCAATTGACCGATCAGATGCAGTGCCTGCAAAAAAAAATTGAACAGTTGGGGATTATTGGAGACGTGGATGGGGCGGAAAAAGCGATGAAAGAGTTGGATGAGATTTCCGAGCGGAGGAAGAAATTGGAGGAAGTCGTGGAAAAAGAACGCGAGAGACGAGTGGAAACAATGAAACGTTTAATCGTGTGCCCACTGAGTGGGGTGTATTTGAACACGCACAATAACGAGCAACGGGTCAGAGATCATAAGATGGGGAAGCAGTACTCGGGATGGAAGACGATTAGGGAGTTGAAGGAACGGCTGGCGGATATTTTGAGGAAACGGCTGGAAGGGAAAGGAGAGGAGAACGACCGCGTGTATTTTAAACCATTGGGGAAGCGAGAAGACGAAGAAGAGGAGGAAAGAGAGGAAGGAGGAGAGGAAGCGAAGCCGAGCATAGAAGATGGCCAAAAAGAAGAAAAAGAAGAAAGAAGAGAACCGAAAAAGGAGAAGAAGAAAGAAGCGCTGGTCGTCGTGAAGCGACATACTTCAGAAAAGGAAGATGACACCAAACCCGAGTTGGACACGAAGAACTTTTTTAGCGACGTGCCTCCTCCTCCATCTTCGGGACAACACGCTCCAGCAGCGACTACTACTACTACTACTACTACCACGACGAACACGACGATGACGCATATTTCCGAAGAGGAAAAAGGAGACGATAATATCAACAACAACGCCAAAAAGAAAGACTATCATCGCGATCATCATCGCTCGCGTGACCGTCATCGCGACGACCGCCTTCATCGAAGCAGCAGATACCGCTCTCGTTCTCGCTCGCGAGAACATCGAAGAGACTCAGATCGAAGCCGTAGAAAGCGAAGTCGTAGTCGTAGCCGTAGCCGCAGCCATAGTCGAGATCGAGATCGAGATCGCCACTACGACCGCCGCATCAGCGGATACGGCGGCGGTAGCCGAAGGCGTCATCGAAGTCGCAGTCGAAGTCCGCCTTCGGATAGAAGAAGACGCAGCAGAAGAAGGTACGACGACTACGATGACTATGACAATCGCAGTCGACGTCGCCGCTCGTCTAGATCTCCCGAAGATCGTAGAAGAGATGGCTGGAGAAGAGATCGATCTCGCTCGCGTTCGCCGTCTCGCAGGTAGTTTTATAGAGAGACAAAATTGTAAAATTTCCTCATAGCAAAACGTCTTAAACACGCAATCATCAACCGGTTTATGAATGCCTTCCCCACTCCTTCAAACTGTTCTTCAACACCTAAACGACCTATCCACGACGAAGAAATACGTCGGTTTAGCGTTAGCCGTGAAGTTGTTGCGCGAAGAAAATGGAGAATCAAATCCTAACCGTCATCAAAATCGCGCAGTAGTAGTAGAAGAAGAAGAAGAAGAAGAAGAAGAAGACGACACGACGAACACGAACGAAGAAGACGTCTTCCTTTCCGTCTGCCACGCGGCGATGAAAGATGACTTTTTGTTGTCGCTGATTAGTCCTTCTATATCGGGCGGTGATGGTGATGGTTGCAGTACTCAGATGAAAGTTAATCACCCGGAAAACATGCAAAGAAGAAGTTTAGGCATCAATGTCTGCGCGAGTTTAGCGTCTGGGTCGAGAGATTGCGCTTTATCGTTACTTCCGATCGCAGAAGAGTTGAACACGAATGCAAATATTACTTTACCCAGGGACAGCGTGATGAAATTGTGCGAATTTATGGACCGAACGTGCGCGGCGGTGGTACACATCGACGATTCGTCGGAAGGCGACAACAAAAAGCGGGAAGGCAATCCACTGCAGATCGTGCCGAAGTGCGTGGAAAGAGTCCTTATTGTTTTGGAAGATGCGCTTGCTTCTGACGGAAATAAAAGAGGAAACGGTATTGACGGCGACGCGATCCTCGCGTCTGCGATCCTCGCTCTGTGTAACATTATAACGGAGATTCGCCGGGCGAATAAGAACAACATTTTCGTGTTCGATCCGTACGGTGATTTGGATGACTATGATAGCGACGATGAATTTATGAATCCGTACGTGTCAACTGCGGAGCTTATTTCGAGTGATTATAAAATGATTGGTGTAGTCGTGAAGGAGTGTTTGTATAAGAGAGCCGGGACAGAGGCGGCGTTGATGGCTTTGGAGTTTCTAAATGCGATGATAGAATCGAGGATATTAGGTGAAAATGACGATAGCACTAAGCATAGATATAGGAAAAGTTGCTGGAAAGATTTTGAGACCGGGTGGGCGAAAGAGCTTAGCGAGGGGTTGAAATTCATCTTGTCGTCCAAGAGCGTCGATAAAAGACAACGAGCGCTCGCGGTGCACGTCGCCGCGTCGGTGCAATTCCTTTGTGGGGACGATTGGTGGATGCTAAAAAAATCGTCGATTAGGAAGACAAAAACAGCAGGACCCGCCGCTGCCGCTGCTGAAAACGCTAGCAACATCACGCTCTTCGAAATCGTCTCGCAAATTTGTCGCGTGGAGATGGAAGTTGAAATTTATCATTTACTCGAATCAGATGATAACGCCACACGATATAAAGCTAGCGAGAATTTAAGTCGAAGTTTGCACAGTTTCAGAACGCTTGTGCAAGTGTTCACGCTCGCGTTCGGAGAAGAGGAAGAAGAGGGAGAAGACAACATAGGGGATATTAGTAAAGGCTTGGAGAATCTCGACATCAGTGCGGAAGGGGCGATGAAACAACTAAATGTCCTCGTCGCCGTTATTGGTAGTCTGCTGGAAATCATAGGATCGGCGCGAAACATTGAGCGTCTGGATGACTGTGGCGCAGACCCGTTTCTCGTGTTTGAGATTGCGGATATTGTCGGGAGATTTGCGAACGATCTCGAGGTTGTTCATGTGGGCGAAATCGACGCGAGCATGAAACACATAGCCGAAAGTATGCGGAAAAGAATTGCCCAGATTGCCGGAAAATACTCAGAAAAGTATGATATACTTCAATACGGATGGGATCGAATGGAATCAATCGTATACAATTTCAATGTTCGAATTTGGAGTACCTATGATGCAGCGTACGATCCAGAGCGGCTCGAGTGCCAGATAAATTCTGGTTTCATCTCGCTTTTATTTGAAATGGTCGCAGAGAACGTTTCCACGAAATGTGACTCTTGTTTTGATAACAAGTTTGACTCACACATGAAGTTCTTAGAGTGGGTCGAGAAATACGCGCATTCTTTGGCGAACGACATGTCGCGCATGCTCGTTGAAGGATGGCCAGAGCGCCTCCGGGCCTTGAGCTTAGACTATATCGAAATCGAACGAATAAAAAAACAATGGGTAAATCTCACGGAAGCCGTCCAAAATGGGAAGGCATCAATCGATGATCGTGTGAAAGGTCCTTCTAAAAGCGAACCGGAATGGAAGGAAACAATCGAAATAACGAAAAAGTTACTTCCACTTTTTGAAGACCTGGACGACCCGAAGCGCTTAGATGTGTGCGTCGTTCGATAATAATATTGAACGCATTCTGATTGTATATTACTATAGTATGGTACAGTACATAGTTTTAGTTTTAGTTTTACAACATTAAGAACAACAGATAGCAGATGAGTTGACCCACGCGACTATTTATATATTACTTGACGCACGAGAGCAAAATCTCAAGCATCGAACGCTTTCGTGCCCTCTCTGTGCCCTCTCCCTTTCGGTTTCGCGCGCACCGTCTTATAAAACTCCCTCAACGTCGCCTTATCTGCTTTTTTCCTGTCCACTGCTAACTCTACCCCGCCTTCTTTACTCCTCGCTTTTATCGCCCCTTTCCCCGCTTTATTTTCCATCGACCATTTTAAAGCTTTCGCTTCGATTCTTTCTTGCTTCAATCTCCTTTCTTCCAACTCCATCGGCGTCGGTCCTTCCTCCGGTTTTAACGCTAAATATGCCGCTTTCCACGTCTTTTTATCTTTCGGTGGTTTTCTAAATGGCGGCACGCTATCCTCTTCGAACCACGCTTTCGCGCAGTGGGGCCACCACGCTTCGTCCGAGTCCGTTAGTTTTCTAAAGCGGCAAGAGACGCCTTTTGGGCACGTGCACCGCTCGCTGGTTTTCGCTAAATCCTGCGCGCTCAGATTGGAAATCGTTCGCAGCATAGATTTCGCGGTCAACTCTTTCTCTCCGAGAAAGTGTGGGTCGAGCAGGAGTTCGAGCGGGCACGTCGCGTCGAACGAGGACGTCGAGCGGGTCTCACTGTCGTCGGAGACATCATCATCGTCGTCGTCCAACATCCTCTCTTCTCTCTCTCTCTCTTTTCTTCCTCGCAAAGTTCCTCGCAAAAGCGGTTAATAAAAAAAACTCACCGCGAAATGACGCGTCTGTCTTCTCTCTCTCTCTCGCGCATCGCCGGGACACTCGTATTAGCGCCCTTTGTCTTCTTCTTCTTCTTCTTCTCACGATTCCCTCCTCCAAAACACCCCTTTGCCTCCTTGTATAGAAGTTTAGGGTTTTAAAATCTGTACAAGAAAAAGGCACCTTTTTTTCTGTGATATTTTGGTCCTTTTTCCGACACAAAAATGATGCTCAACGCGAGATATTCCGGGCTCTCTCTGATACAGAGGAGGTGCGTAGAAACGGACCGGCGGAAACGACGACGACGAGGTGGTGTAAAACCCGCGCGAGTGGTGGTGTCGTCGTCCGCTCTTTCCGGCGACGACGATGAGGCGACAAAAGTCGTCGTCTTTTCCACGCACGCGTACGAACGCGACATTCTCGAGAAAGCACTCTCAAAGTCGTCCAATTGCGCCGTGACGTTTCTCAAGCCGAGATTGACCGCAGAAACGGTCGATTTAGCGAAAGGATTCGACGTTGTCTGCGCGTTTGTAAACGATGACTTATCGTCGGACGTCATCGAGCGATTGAAAAACTTTTGCGGGGTTGGAATGATCGCGTTGAGATGCGCCGGATTCGATAAAGTCGATGTGAACACGTGCAGAGAGTTAGGCGTGAAAGTCTATCGGGTGCCCATGTACGATCCGCTTAGCATCGCGGAACACGCGATGGCGTTGATTTTAGCGCTGAATAGGAAGATAGTTACTTCGCACAATCGAGTGCAATCTGGGAATTTCACCTTGGATGGGTTGGTTGGGTTCTCGATGCGAGGCAAAACGCTCGGCGTTCTAGGCACGGGAAAAATCGGCCGAGGCTTGGCGGCTATTTGTGCCAAAGGGTTTGGCATGAACGTTTTAGGCTACGATCTGCAACAAAAGGATGGTTTTGTCGGTCAGTATTGCAATGACGTAGAAACCGTGTTAAAAAACAGCGACATTGTCAGTCTCCATTTACCTTTGAACGTACATACGAAACACTTCATCGGAGAGAAGGAAATCGCGTCGATGAAGGAAGGCGCCATGTTAATCAACACCTCTCGGGGAGCCCTTTTGAACATCAAAGACGTCATCTGCGGATTGCGTCTGGGAAAAATTAGCAGTTTAGGCATCGACGTCTACGAATCCGAGGAGAAAATCTTCTCCAAAGACTTTTCCAATTTAACCGTCGAGGAGAAAATGGTGTATTGGGACGACACCATGGCGCAATTATCGTCCTTGCCTCAGGTGTTAGTGACTCCACACCAGGCGTTTTTAACCTTCGAAGCGCTGACAGAAATCGCCGAGTGTACGAAACAGAACATCCTTAGATTTGTGCAGTTAAACGACGAAGAAAACGAAGGGGGCTACCGGGGCGCCGAGGAGACGGCGGACGTAAATAGGGTGTGTTAATTTTTTTACTCGTACGAGATATTTTTGTGCGTCGTTTTGATGCACATTCTCGATGCGATTTCAATTCTCCCTCATTTGATTTACCACAGCACGCGCGCGCGCGCATGTGCACACACATCTACGAACACCACGCATTCCTGCCACATCTACACGAACCCACCACCGCGTTTGTTCTCCGCGTATAAATGTTTCCCTCTTTGTCGCGCGGGGTCGAGTGCGGTGGTGTGATGACATCTTTCTCTCCGTCTCCTTCTTCGGGAACTTTGGCGACGTCACTCGCGACTGCACCATCTAATGTCGTCTCGAAAGCGCGGATGATGTCGACACGCAGAGTGGAACTGAAGAGCGCGAGTCGCTTTCGTGCATCGAAGAGGCTTCGATGTTGCGCGATGACACCGATCGCGCGGAATAGCAGCAGCAGTTCTTTTGGATACGACGACGGGGAGAAAGCGGATAAGAAGGCGATGATGAGAAAAAGAAAGTCGTCGATTGTGATTACTCGAGTGATACCACCAACTTTAGTACCAGAAGACGAGCGTAAAATTGAAGACGAAAACAAAGACGAGAACGAGGATACACAAATCATTCTTTATTCCCAACGATGGATCCAACTCGGCTATCTCGCCTGTTTGGCTTTAATTTCCGATTGGGTTTGTTTTTCGGTGGCGGCGACGCCAGGCACATGGGATTCGATTTTTCATCGAAGTCCTGAGACTTTGATCGATGTTTTTCTATTCACGAACGTCGCATTTTGTTTCTTGGAGCCACAAATTGTCGGAAAGTTTGGGTTGAGAAAAGTGGTGACGAGCGCGGCAGCTTTGATGACGTGCGGGTGTGCTTTACGATCGGGACTAGAGTTTAACGATTTCATTCCGTTCGCGTCGTTTATGCCGTCGTACACTGAAGAGGTTGTCGGAACGATTATGGTTGGTGCAGCGCAGCCGTTTTTTCAGTGCACGCCCACGTTATTGTCCAGCCGATGGTTTGGGAAGGACGAGAGAGCGTTGTCGACTTCGATTGCGATTAATGCGAACCAAATTGGCATAGCGGTTGCTTTCATCGTCGGCGGGTTGATGGGCCAAACCAACGAAGGTTTGAACGGGTATTTTTCGCTGATTACGTTATTGAGTGGGATTGTCACTATTGGCGCGTTTATACAGTTTCAAGATAAACCACCAACGCCACCAAGTTTATCGCAAGTTCAACAAGAAAAAGAGAGGAAACGTAGGTGCGAAGCCGAGGAGGCGGGCGACGTCGATGCGTTGCAAGAGATGGGCGAAGACGAGTTGGAGTTAAATTTCGTGGCTTTGTGTAAACGATTGATAAAAACACCCGGGTTTTGGCAACCAACGGCGGCGTTTGTAGCTTCTATTGCTATTTCAAACAACGTTTCAGCGTTTATTGGTACGACATTAGGGAAAGCTGGGGTGGAAAACGCGTTCGAGGCGGATGAGTTTGGCGCGGCGTTTCAATTGGCCATCATGTTTGGTTCCATCTTTTTAGGCGGCTATGTGGACCGGTCCAAGAAGTACAAACCAGTTTCCATTGCTTTAATTATCGCCTCTATATTCTTACTGATGCCAATTGGCGCGGGAGAAGTCATACCAGACGCGTACGTCTTATTTAGTTTGGTCTTCCTCGGTTTAACCGTCGGCCCGGTGCAGCCGATTTGCGCCGAGTTGGCTGTGGAAGTCTCTTACCCGGAGGACGAAAACGGCGTCGTCGCGCTTCAGCAAGTCTGTGGTAACCTCTTCTCGGCCATATTAGTCCCCATCTTAGCCTATGCGGCGACTGGGGACTTAATTTTTGGAAAATTGAGTGGCGACTACGCGATATTAATAGTCTTAGGTCTGGTCACGCTGGGGTATTTTACCACGTTCGACGCGCCATTGAAACGACTCGAGGCGGATAAAGCCACGGAATAAAAAGAGAGATTTGAACGTACGCTACATCATCAATACGAGTTGATAGATTAAATAATAGAATGAACTGATGATACTAACGATAATAATGATAATAATATTCAATCGATTTGGTAAGGCACCAGTGGCAATAAATATTCACAACGTTTTGCGCATCAATCTATCTCTTGTCCAACCCGTCCCGGGAACCCTCTTTATCCTTTTACAGCACTAGCCGAGAATACCATCAAACGCGAGAAGGAAGTACGCTCAGTAGCACTTGCTCTCGCTGTCGTCGGCGTGCTTATTTTCTTCTGGCGGTCACCGGTTTCTTGGCCGGTGCTGCTCTGCCTCTTCTCGAAGCCGGCGAGGTGGCGACGCTTCTCGCCGGGACGACGGTCCTCGCGCTCGGCTTGTACGGCTTCGCGGTCGTGGATTTTTTCGCCGTCGGGTACTTCTTGGCGGAAGCGGGCGTTCTCTTCGACGCGTAGGACTTTCTCACTTTCTTCGTCGCCGCGTCGGCGTCGCCGACGGACAAGAACCCGAAGGACAAGACCGCGGCGGAGAGGAAGTCTCTCTTGGATAAAGATTCCGAGTTGATCGCCTTGGCTTGCACCTTGAAGGCAGATCTCTTCGTGGATTGCTTCGGCGCGGCGGCGGAAACTTTCGTGGACGCAAAAGACGCGGATTGGGTCAAGGAAAACATTTTGATTATTTTATTGTTTTGGGAGCGCTTTGGTGTGTGCTCGAATGCGAAAAGTGAGGCTTTTGGTGTTGCCCGGCGCGCTTTTGGTAAAGGTCTCCCTTTCGCTCGGGGATACGTTCGGGGAGCGCACTTTGGACGAAAAAAAAGATACTCATCAATTCAAAGAAGAGGTCTCAAAACACCCCCCCAAAAGGGTCGGTCTTTATTCCACGTGACATTTTTTTTTTGAATATCATCACACACGAGAGGAGGAGGAGGAGGAGGAGGAGCTCGAGTGTTTTTTTTTCGGGGGGGCTTTTTTCATGATGAGTTTTTGGTTTGGGCGCGACAAAACACGTTTTGGTTTGCCTTTTGCGAAAAAAAGGTCCTCCGTTATATATTATGGGCGTTTTCGATATCGTTCGTGGATACGCAGTAATAATAATATTTCGAAACTTTTTTAAGATTTTTCGTCTCTCTTTTTCCCCCCTCTTTTTTTTTTAAATTTATATTCCAAAACACCCCCCTCTCTTTTATCCCGTCGTCTCGTCTTTTTTGTGTCTC
>JACLAA010005381.1_pt1 | contig 19612 bp, 14 predicted proteins | sample 8027891 | NCBI WGS metagenome assembly JACLAA01 (sample SAMN15724900, study PRJNA655200) | protist metagenome | isolation source: fluorescence activated cell sorting (FACS) single amplified genomes of... | place: Spain: Blaines Bay Microbial Observatory, Mediterranean Sea | collected 2016-01-19 | reverse complement strand
ATTCACGGCGTCTTTCACACTGGCCGACCACCCAGTACGGACCGCATAGCACTTGCTGCATCATACGTCCACATGCTCTAGTGAGCAATACACTCGGAGCAATTTTGTCGCATATAGAGGCACCTAAGATCTATGAGATTTCTGCTATGGCATTCTTTAGGCTCGACATCCCCTCTGCCTCAGAGTTCCTTGAAGTTTATGAGGGAGTCGTGCCTGGGTTCGGAGCTTCGGTCAAACAGCTCAGTTCAGGACCGTGCTGCGCACTTGAAGTGCGAGCTGTAGGCGCTGTCTCTAAATTCAGGGAAACCGCTGGTCCATGGGACGTCAATTTCGCCAGAGAGATTCAACCTAAAACAATTCGTGCCATCTTTGGTATAGATGGAGTGAAGAATGCCGTTCATTGCACTGACCTCGCTGAGGACAGTGAGCGTGAGCTCCGCTACTTATTTGATATGATGAATCCATGCTAAATTAACGTCTTGAAAATACAGTGGCAATGGACATAAGTTTTGGGATTTTCGGAAAGTCCACCACCAAGTGGACCGTAGTTTCACCCAGTTTGGTAGGGGGACCGGGCCCGGAAAGGTTGGTGATGCTTATGTTACGGAGTGGGGGTCTTCTTCGTGGGCTGGCCGTGCGCGTAATTTGTGCGTGATAATTAATAAAATTAACTTGAATATGATAGGTATAGAGTGGGATATATAGAGCAGCCTAAGGGCCGCGCGGTGCCGAGTGCCGGTGCACTGCAACCCCACTAAGTAGTACCCGGGCCCCACTAGCACTGCGAATAACGCAAGACCGGGGTCCGCATCTTTTGGAGTACAGCGGCTGGAATAGTCCGCCAGGGAGCTACCTTTTAACTTGAAATCCACTAACTAGTTCAAGTTTTGGTTTGCGGTGTTTAATTACGCCGCGGCGCCGTAGCGTGTCACGGTGCCACTGCCAGTGTGGTCACGGTGAGTCTAAGTGTATAAGGAAGGGGATAGGATAAGGGCCCGGGGGGTAGTATTTCGCCCTATTAATCGCACTCCCCCTTTTGATAAGGGTGAGCGCTTGCTTCTTGGGCTTATGGAAACATTGGGGTGAAAATAGTCCTCGACGTTGATTAAGTAGCCCAATACATAGCCGTCTGTCTTGTGTAAGTTGCATATTAGTCAACTCCAGCGAGACTCGTGCCTTCGACGGAGCCAGTGTTCGACCGATCCTTCCGGTCGAGAATAGCCTTGCGATCCTTGTCAAGCTTGAGTTTAGTAATGATGCAGTTAGATGGCTGAAGACCAACATTCACTTGAGCACCATTAGCTTTATCACGCGTGATCCGCTCGACATTGATTACATACTTACCGCGGTAGCAGGCTGTGACTTTGCCCTCGCGATTCTTATAGATACCGCGGACGACCATCACTTCATCATCTTTGCGAACGGGGATGGATCGAACATTGTACTTTGCCTGGAGCTCCTTTGAGAGTGAGGTTGACATGATCTTGCGCCTACAGTTCGGGTGCTATTACATCGTTCGTTGAACCTTTCTTACCGCGAAGAGGAATCTGCAGTGAAGTGCGCCTTCCGCGATTTCCGGCGGCTGCTTGCTCCAGTCTGCTTCATCGTGACAGCGAATTGATCGTCGCCAAGCTAGCTGAGCAGGGTGGGGTTAACGAGTATGACATGAACTTCGCACCAATCAATTGCTTCAAGGGGAACTAGTATCTAACTAGCACCATGGGCTGCCTCTTGCGCTGCCGTGACGCGCGGCTTGGTGGAACAGCCTGGTTAAGGCCTTGGGCTAGGCAACGCCACATCATCATCATGCCATCATGATGATTGCGGCACAGCCCTTTATTATCATATGGGATCTGTGCCTCAACGAAAACCTGCCGCCATTCGGCCGGCGTGCGTGCGGCGGCCAGTGGCTGTCACGGTGCACGCTCATCATGATTACCGTGACCGTGACGCCAACTTTAAACTTGAAATGCCGGTACAATTCCGACTCAGGCTCGGAGTCCGAGTCAACCTGAACGTTGCATAGCGCTTGAACCCCCTATAAATGTGGAGGTCTCGGCGTAGTATTAGGATTCGCAGGGTACTGATTCCTCGCTCAGGCTTAATTAAGAATCATGGAGGATGGTCAACTAATTCTCTCAGGTCGGCCTAGACAGAAGCCGGAAATTCATGGTTCAATTTATACGTCTCAGGGGCGATTTGGGTTTGGGGTGGGTTTTATCTCGGACCATCGCACCGCGTCGCAGCTGCTTTCTCAGCACGAGGTTGCCCGCAATCCACCAAAATGCGCACAGCCCATTATTTTAGCATACGGAACCTGCGCCTCAGTAAAAAATTTCCCGCCATTCGGCCGGCGCGTGGCTGTACGCGCATTGCGCCAAAAATAAAATCAACGTCGACTATTGCGCTCGACCCCCCTATAAATTTCAAAGTCTCCACGCAGTATTAAGATCCGCAGGGTAATTTAGCTTAACTTGAATTAGGGCTCATGGAGTATGCGTCCAAATCTCAGGCTTAGAAGAAAAAAATTTACGGCACCGGCAAGGGGCGAGGCCTATCTCTAAGGCTTATTCGAAAGAATTACCTGCTAGTGGCCCGGCCCCGGGCAACTCGGACAAGGGGTGAGTTAGGAACACAGGTCCTTACTACTACGGCAAGGACCTAGGGCTCAACTTGAAAGAGATTAAATTCCGGTGTTTGGCTAGGCCGAGTCCTCGCCCTTCTTCGTCTGTTTTTTTTTCAAGTTGTAGTAGAATATCTTATGAATGGAGGTACTAGTGCTAGTAGTCCACCTAATTGGGGTATATTTTGGTGGAAGTGTCCAATGGCGCTTCGAATCTTGACGCATCGGGCGCTTATGTTGGTCCTTGGGTGCCATGTAAGATATGCGGCTCCTGGGAGATGTTGCAATCTAGTATTCAAACGGCTTCTGCTGTGATATACTAGTATGTAAACTCATATCTCATTGCGGTCCGACATCATGTTTGCAGGGTGGCATTCATGTCTGTTGGTTCCTCTACTGTGGGCTGATTAGGATTATTTTTCAAGATCCATTGCCCTAGCCAGCGAACCGCATCGAGGCCTACTGGCTTCTCTTTGCAGAGTTCGGAAAGGGCCTCGGAGAGAAAGTCAGACAAGGTGTCCCTACCGGCTTTTGTCCGACCAATGAATTGTCGCACACCATCTCCACTTGGCAGTACCTTAGGTTTGATGATACCTGTGATCGAAGACATCAAAACCAGTTTACCGCTCAGTTCTACGAGAGAGAGAGATTCCGCAAGCTTGGACAGGGCCTGTTGCGATCGGCTTAAGGCAGCATTATCCAACTCGCTTTCCGTGATGGGCATAAAATACTCGACTGACTCGGTTTGCCGATAAGCCTTTACCAAAAGGCCCGACGGAGAGGTATCGAACATTTGCAGTATGTATATGTCATTATCATCCAAAGCTCGTGCACAATTATAGATTGCCACCTTGCGTCCTGCCATCCTGCAACGCAGATCACGTATCTTGCGATATATCAAAAGTTACTTTCCAATATACTGGATGGGATTGCCGTGGTAACGCTGATATATTGCGATGGGCGAACCGCAGCGAGCCAAAATACTATGACTTTATCCCCTCGATTCAACGTTTTCACAGGTCAGATGGTCGGGAAGGCGAAGTGGGATCCGAGAGCGCGGATATTTATGAATCTTCCTCCTGGCGCAATCAATGCATTGTGGGAGTCTTTCAACGATGTTGCAGATGGATTTGGAATAAGTCTATGCGAAATGCAGCTGATTTGCCAGGAGCTCACCACTGAGCTAGAGATCAGTCGATCAGCGCTCAACAAACACGTCCAGATGCTCTTTAATCAAATCGATTCAGATGAGAATGCACTCGTGGATGGCATTGAGTTTCTCTCAACACTTGCCATGGCGTCGGGAATGTCGTTTCGCGATAAATTGGAATTCGCATTCACATGCTTTGATTTTGATGGCGCGGGGCAACTCAGTGTTGACGAAATCACCCTGGCATTTCGCTGCACCCTAATGGGCTTGAGCAAGCTCACTGGTGAGACCTGCCCCTGCGAAGATGAAGTGGAGCTCGTTGCTATGCGGGCATTTTCATTTGCGAAAATTGACCCAAATAAAAACTCGCCCAGCATAAAATCTTCTGTCCAGGAGGCCAAGCTCCGAACTCTGGTGAACCTTGGCCTTGTGCCCTTTAGACGCCCTATTTTTGTAGGACCTGGTTGCTTTCTGTCTCTTTGATCCAGTAGCTGTATCATGGCTTGAATTCTTTGATGATCCTGACCCAATGTCTTCTCATAGTGGCGAACTTGAACGTGTGCTTACATGCCCGCCACACGAATCAATGTTTAAATTGCTGTAGGTCGCATTGATGGTAAATTTAGCGACGACACTAAGCTCCCCATACTCTTAGAATCATTAGACTATACCCCGACACTCCAAGATATTGATTACTTTCAAGACGGCTGCTATCCCTCTCCAACTACCGCCGCATTTGCGGCTCTTGAAGGCTCACCCGAGCTAGCTGCTCACCTAACGGAGGTTTCAGCTAAGTTTCAAAATCCACATGGTGACCCTGAACCATGGGTCAAGTCCGTTGCTTCGTTAACGCCGACTGCGCTTGCAAATGCAACCGCAAATCAAAGCTTTCCGGACGCTAGTCTTACGCTCGAATGGGTGCACGGATATCGCGGTGAAGATTGCAGGGGTAATGTGCGATACACGCTGACAGGCGAGATCGTTTATCCAGTAGCAAAGCTGGGCATCATCTACTCTCCGCTAGAGCATCGCCAACGATACATGACAGGTCATACCAATGAAATTGTCAGTTTAGGTGTGGCTCCCGATGGAGACACGGTGGCTACTGGGGAGGCGGGTGCTCGACCTAATTTGATATGCTGGGATGTAACCTCTTGCAAGCCGCTTTCAATCATAGCCGGTCTACATGCTATTGCAATTACGCAAATGGCCTTTTCGCAGTCGGGCGAGCGCCTTGCTTCTATTGGTGGTGATGTAGGACGCACACTCGTAATATACAACTGGCGCGTTGGTCTTCGGATGTTTTCAGCACGCTCCAATATCTTGGGCTCTATTCTTGGCATGTCATTTGTAGATGATGGCCCAGATTCAATTGCTGCGTGTGGTATTGGCGAACCTTTTGCTTGTTTCTGGCGACGTGAGGGCGTGAATATCATTCGGCGCCGTGCCGCATTTGGAAGACGAGCACGAAGGCAGCCAACCCTTTGCCTCGCCCGGTGTGGCGACGTAGTGCTATCCGGACAGGCATCTGGACACTTGTATGTGTGGCATGGACGTAACTGTGTTCAGGCTTTCCAGGCACATAGAGGCTCATTGAACGCTGTATATGTGGGCAAGTATGGTGTACTTACCGGAGGAAAAGACGGAAAAGTAAGACAGTGGTCTCATACACTCAATCCTGGTGCCAGTTTTGATTTGTCAGAGCTTGGCATGCACCCAACAATACGATCAGTCTGCTTGTCTAATGATGGAACAAGGCTGCTTGTTGGTACCGGAGGAAATGAAATATATGAGCTATCTGCCGTTGATGGGTCGGATGCTCTTGGTGGTCCCGTGACTACCTCCCATTTTGGCAGAGCCATGTGCAGCGTTGCATGCCATCCTCTGAAACCAGAGTTTGCATCTTGCGGCGGCGACTGTACTGTACGAACGTGGGATATTGTGACCAAATGCCCTGTGCGGACAGCAAAGCTGGCGGCGCCCGTCGGCTGTATAGCTTACCACCCTAATGGTGATCTCCTTGCGTCAGGCTTCGGCTGCCCAAGTACTGCAAATGAAGTGGGCATGCCGCAATCGAAAATAGGCGGATTTTGCGTTTTGAATGATAGCGATCTATCTGTTGCATTCGAGGCTAAAGACTCTACACTCCCTCTTGTTGCCAGCCAATTTTCGCCAGATGGGGAAATCCTTGCATTTGCAAGCGAAGACTCATCTGTCTATTTGTATGCATGTGGAGAAGAATATGAGTCTATAGGTCAATGTAGACGCCATTCGTCACCAGTGCGCTACATTGACTTTTCTAGTGATTCTCGTTGGTTGCGATCTTGCTGTGATGGCGGCCACTTGCATTTTTTCAATGCAAATTCGGCACAATACCAAAGTAATCTGAGTGCACTCAAAGACATTCGCTGGGCAAGTGAAACATGTCTCTATGGTTATGGTGTGGCTGGATCATATATTGCGGCCAAGCAAGATGGCGCCATACTCACAGCCTGCGCGCGAGCTCAGGGTGATAATGGTGAAGGACCAGAAACAGGTGGCGGGTTCATCTTGGTTGGTGACTCCTACGGGCGAATTAGGCTTACACGCTTCCCGTCAAGGCACGATGCAGCGTTTCTTGAATGGCGTGGGCATGCCGGTTCTGTGGTAGCTATGAGCTTGGACTCTGATGAAACTCATCTGTTGACTGGCGGTCGCGACGATCGCTGTGTCATGCAGTGGGCTCTGGGAGAAGACGAACGTGGACTGGAAGACGCTGATGATAGAGATGAGGATGAAGTAGAAGATTATGCTCCTGAGTTGCGAGACTGTAGTGATTTTCAACGCCACGAGGACGTTGAGACTGCCGTCGACCTCATTAATGAGCGTCCATTAGCTGCTGAACTTAGGATGTGCAATGAGGTAGAGCAAACACTCGAGTTGGCTGGGAATGCAGAAAGTAACAGTTTAATACCACCCTACTCGCATGATCCGTGGTTTCTTGGAATATCAATGCCTCCATCGCAACAATCAGAGCTTCATATGGGAGCTGCGCCCACTGACGCTGTAATTCTGTCGCGGGTTTTTGGCTACAGCTCTGAGGCAAGCCGAAATAACGCAAAGTACACCGCGTGTGGTGCTGTGGTATACCCAGCTGGGGCTACTGTAGTTCGTGTGGATGTTGGAAGCGGTGGGCAATCTTTTGGTACTTTTCATGCCGGCTCTGAAATTTGTGCTCTTGCCATATCAAAAGACAGATTAATGTTGGCAACGTCAGATATTTCCGCAGAGCCGAAAATTGCTCTATGGGTGGCGTTAAATGTTGCAGAAGGGCCAAGCAGAGTAATACGCGGTCCGCATTTGAATGCCATTACACTCCTTGCATTCGATGACGACAAAGGGAAGACCCTAGTAAGTTTAGGGGCAGATGACCGTCACATGGTCGCTGTCCATGACGTGACATCGGGTTATCTACTGTTTATGTCTTCTACCACTTGTCGCAAGCCCTTTGATGTGGCCTTTGGTAACTTTGGAAGCGAAATAGTCATCGTTGGTATCAAGTATGTCCTTTTTTTTACATTTCTTGCCAACCATGCCGCCACGAGACATGCTTCTGCATCTTTTGGAAGGATTGGTCGACTAGGTACGATTCAAAGCTACCTCAGCTGCGCATATCTTCCTAATGCCACTTGTGTCGTTGGTACTGCCGACGGTCATCTCTATGTGTTTGAGGGTTCTTCCCGTGAGCTTGCAAAATCTATAAAAGCCCACGACGGATTTATATATTCCATGGATGCACCTTGGCATCGTGCGGAGCAGGTACGCGCAATTGTGCTAGTCACTGGGGCTCGTGATGGGGACGTCAAACTCTGGAACGGTGCCCTTGAAATTATTTCCAAATTTGACAATCGGGGTGCTGGTCCGATTCGCTCGGTGTTTACTTCCGCAGATTCATCTAGAATTCTGGTCGGTTCTCAAGCAGCTGCACAACTAAGAGAATTCAGAACCTCTGATGGTGTTCCTACGTCGGTGGCTCTTGCCGGTGGTGGCGCTGCAGCTGGCGAATTATGGGGACTAGCCCCACATCCGGTAGAGAAATGTGTGGCAACTGCCTCCGACGATGGTGCATTGGCAGTTTGGAACATCGAGGCACCTGATGTCCGAGATGCACGAAGATATTTGACGATGCTGGCCGGCGCTTGTCGAGCTCTGGCATACTCTCCCGATGGAAAACTGATTGCATCATGTCTAGGTGGTCCGAGACAGGAGGCAATGACCTTGGACTGGGCTAGGAAGCGCAGGGATTTCTTGGATGATGAAGCAACAAAGAAAGTGAGAGGCGATGTTGACACTTCATTCAAATTTGCAAGTGCTAAAGTTGATGGAACATTGCAGCTCATTCGGTCAGGCACTGGAGCTCTAGTACACGAGTTCACAGATGCGCACGAGTGGCTACGTGAAGTTAGATTTTCACCTGATGGTCAAACTCTTGTTGCTGGTGGCACAGACGGAAGGGTACATGTTTATCTATCAGATGAACACGGACAGTTTTCATGCACGACCTCCATGGTGCTTTCAAATGGTGCTGCTATCTACGCTATTGATTTCACCGTTGACGGTCGGCACATACAAGTTGCAGATGAAGCTCGTACATTAGTCTATGGTGATCTTCGTGTTGGGGTCAGTGTAACTGACCCTTCAACTTTACAAAATGCCAGATGGGCAACCTTCAGCTGTCTTTTTGGCTGGGCAACCGTCGGGGTACATGCTGTTCTGGCAAATCCAGAGGGTGGGGGGTACGAGACTAGTAGTATTGACGTTCACGGAGACAATAAAACAGTTCTCAGCTTAGTATGCCTTGCCCGCTCAAATTCAGCCAAAGTAGTCGCAGTAGGTGATCACCATGGAGTTCTACGGCTACTGCAGTACCCAGCTACAAGTGCGACTGAATCTTCTGCTGAAAGAGTTGGAGTTGCTCACGTGGGGACGTTGCGCCGTCTGGCTTGGACTGACCATGACTCACACCTTGTCACAGTCGGTGGCTTAGACCGGAACATCTGCGTTTGGCGCTTTGTACCCGATTCAGCAGATTCAATCTATAATTATACCATTGGAGCTAATCAGACTGCTCAAGATTATGATGACGCAATAGATGCTGATGGTGGACGTGCTATGGCCACTGCCATTGAGCGTGCATTTAAAGCAACTGTCTACCATTTCGACGCTAAAAGGAAGTCGCCGAGAGCTCGAGATGATAAACAACACAACATCACCGCTTGGATGTCGGTGTTAACTCCACCTTCAAATCTCGAAGATGAAAATCCAGCATTACCACAGATTTCGGTGACCCTGGATTGCGCACATGGCCAAAGATCTGATGATATTAGGGGGTGTGCTGCATATAACTCACAGGGCGGAATTGTGTATGCTTGTGGTGGGTTAGGAGTCGTATATGATGCCAGGACACATTCACAATGCTTTCATTTCCATCATCACAAGGGAGGTGCTCCAGATTTTGACATCTCAGAGAAAGGGGATATCAAGAAGAGTGCCTTAGCTGACATATGCTCATTAGCCATTACTGTTGATGGGCATTTTGCTGCATCTGGAGATCAAGGGAAATTCCCACGTGTTCGGGTTTGGGATGCCTTGACTGGAAACACAATTTCTGTTCTTCCAAGACATCTGCGGTGTGGTGTGCTGTTACTTTCGTTTTCAAAAAATGGTCGGCATCTGGCGGCTATCGGTGGCGATAAGGATCATTCATACTCACTATATGTGACTAGATCAGGGGGATGGGAGGATGGAACTAGAGTTGCTGTAGGGTCTGGCATGCGATCTCGTGTACACTGTGCAGCATTTGTGGGTTATACCAGTTATCCGCTGTTTGTTGGTGCGTGTGATACTGTAGAGTTTATACGTCTAGCCGCAGCAGGCGGCATACGGCGACAACGCGGTGTATTTAACGAACAAAGATGTCCAAAGATGGCCATTTTGTGTGTTGTGCGGGGACACCCGGTGAGTACCGATATTGGATGTGGGGTTGAAAACAACGGCCTTGATACCAATTTTGATTCTTTTGCTTTAACGGGAACTGGCGCTGGCTCATTATATTTGTGGATAGGCAAGGAAGTTGGTGAACACGTGCCAAATGCACATAATGGGCCAGTTTATGCAATTGCAAAAGCCCAAAAAAGAATTATGTACGCAACAGCCGGGCGTGATGGGGTTGTGAAGACATGGAACAATCGTTTGCAAACACTCCAAAGTTTTGAGCTTGCAAACATGAAGATCTCGATATTAATTCCAATTGCTGCATCGTTGTGCTTTGGCGGTCAACATGAAACCAGACTCCTGTTTATTACACGATCTGGCGAAATGTGTGAGCTTGCGACCTCTTTTGGCTGCGCAGTACTTTTGACCGAAGCACATGCTCGCCGCAAGAAGCAGGCAACAGAAGCTCAGGGCCTTGACGTGAACCCAGAAAGCAGTGATGTTTATGCAACTAGTGGAGATGATGGTTCGGTGCGCATTTGGTCGTGTCTGTTGAAACGTTGTGTAATGCGTGCATCTCCAGACACTTTTGGTGGTGCTGCTGCGCGCTGTTGCTCCTGGGCTCCTAATGGTGTTCAGCTCGCTGTTGGTCTTGGTGGTGACCCTATGGACAAGGCCAGAGATGGAACTTTGGTGATGCTACGAATTCAAGCTGGAGTCGCCAGACAGCGTCTTTGCCATATAGCGGGCACTAAATTTCTTCTTACAGTGTGTGCTACCTGAGATACTTGCTGAAATTCGCAAATCCAAGGCTCCTCTAGTTGATATTAAATGGTGCCATGATGGTGACTTTTTTCTTGTTGCATCTGAGGATGGACGAGTTCTACATCACGCGGAGTCCAGTGGTTCATCCTTAGATGTCGAGGTGGTATGTACTATAGGTATACATTCACAATGCCCACGACTGCACTCTGAGGACGATTTGTGCCAATGCCGGAGCCCCCTTGACATCGATCGACATGAGTGTTGATGCTAGCCATTTCCAAGTGGCCACCTGCACTAATGAACTACAGTTTTACACCATAGCTGACGGTACTCGAGTTCTATCTCCCGCAGCTGTACGCGACAAGAAATGGGCAACCATCACAGTGCCAATTGGCTGGAGCGTCCAAGGCTGCTGGAAACCAGATGCTGATAGATCTGTAGAGCTCTTAGCAGCTAACAGCATGGAAGAGTCGGCAAGAATTCCCAGCTCCATTCAATTTGCAAATAATACGAGATATCTGGCCACCCCCCATGTCACTTCTGTTCATCGCTCACCCGATCTGAAATATCTGGCTAAGGGATGCATTGATGGCAGTGTCGCTGTTTACAACTACCCAACCCACGCCCCTGGAATGTCCATGATAAAGGTTCTTGACGCCAGATTCGTTATCCTTACTGGTGCTGCTTTAGGTTCCTGGCCATGGTTCAAGCATTGCTAAGGTCAGGTTCACAAGTGACGGCAAGTATTTAATTGCCCTTGGAAGATTCAATCGCACGATCACGCAATATAAAATTCAACAGCTGGGTTGAATTGTGAATCTCATTAATGCAACATCTGCAAATGTTGCCCATCTTTCTCTCAGACTGCAAGCATATATGGCTAAGGAAAGTTCATAGATTGCCCAGGTTAAGGGAGGGGGATCGCGCAGATACCGCTTGCTGGGGAACTTGGTCTCCTGAGGGCCCTCCAGTCAAGTGACAGCGGCGTGCAAGCTCTATAGAAAGGGGTTCAGGAAAGGGGTTTGGGATTCTTTTGTAATAACCCCATAAAATATCTAATCGCTCTCAGAAGAATCAGAAGCATCGCCACCCGTCGGCGGGGGTTGCGGAACACCACCACTCGAACGACGAGACTTCTTCTTCGGACGAGTATTAGGATACAAATCTTCCAAAATAAACTTCGCCCTGAGCTGGTGATTTAGTCTCCCGAGGGCCCTTGGGTAACTGTTTCGTGGAGCGGATGCGCAAACGCGATCATCTAGCTTGATGGTGTGCCAAAAGTATCGCCCGGCGCGGCACGAAACGACACTGGCGCGACGTTCGGTGTCCACTAAAATCGTCAGATCCTAACCGTTTTGTCTCTCCCTTGGTCAAAAGGTGGGAATAGACCCCAGGAACCTTAGTTTATGAAAATCCACCGCCCCGGGCCGCTACGTGCAGTGACCGTCACGGTGACTCGGACTCAGGCTCAGGCTGGCCGCGGCAGCCTGCCAGTGAGCCTGACTCGGCAGATTGTATTGGTTCAAGTTTGTGTTCCAAGCTAATTCCCCCTACCTTTGGTACAAGCGGTACAGGTACTGCGGTACCTGCGGTACCTACGGTCCGGTATATGATTGGGCTATATGATTAAGGCCTATGATTACCGTAGGTACCTACGGTAGCTACCGTAGGTACATTAACTACCGTGGTACGTATGTTAGATGATTAAGTCGCTCTTTGTCGTGGGGGCAACTGGAGACATTTTAATCGAACGCCACTGGCGGGGATTCACGCCGCGTAGCATTTGCGACTATCTCTGTGACAAGGCAAAAGGACGAAAGCAAATTGAGCTTAGACCGGCTCTGCATGTCTCCAAGGACTACTTGCTGGCAATATGCCGTGATCGTATATGCTTAGTTGCAACAGTAGCAAGGGACGTAGCACCATTGCTCGTTCTGGAATTTTTACATCGGACTGTAGATATTTTTGTGGATTACTTCGGACCAGATGAAAGTGCTATCAAGGATAACTTTTCTATGGTATACCAACTACTCGAGGAGATGTTGGACGATGGAAGTCCGTTGACTACGGAGCCGAATGCTTTGAAAGCCATGATTAGACCCCCGTCCGTGATAGGGTGCCTGCAGGCAGTTGCAACTGGTAAGTCTAATGTCAGCGATGTGCTTCCAGATGGGACCATCTCATCAATGTTCTGGCGTAAGTCAGGGGTAAAATATGCCCAAAACGATATATACCTCGATATCATAGAAGAAGTCGATGCAGTCATTGAGCGGAACGGACAGGTTGTTTCCTCTGAGGTTACTGGCACAATAATGGCCAATTCCCGCCTGTCCGGAATCCCGGACTTATGTTTAAGTTTTGTCGATCCAGCTTTGATCAGTGATTGCTCCTTTCATCCATGTGTGCGCTATGGCAGATTTGAGCGTGATAGTGTCGTGAGCTTTGTCCCTCCTGATGGTCTCTTTGAGCTCATGCGCTATCGAGTGAATGTAAAACCTAATATATCGGCGCCCCTATCCATCAGTCCGACAGTGGTGATGTCAGATAAACGCCACACAGGCCATGGCCGCATTCAAATTCAAATTGGCTTCAAGCAAGCTTCATCTCTAGCTCTTGCCCACCGAAAGACTAGTTTGGTTATAGAGGATGTGTCGCTGTTAATCCCGTTCCCAAATTGTGTCAAGACTGCCACGCTCTCTACCACATTGGGGACTGTCTTGTATGACGAGGCCAAAAAGATCGCAAGGTGGACAATTGGGACACTAGTTGCCAATCCCACTAAGATACCCCTACTCACTGGGACAATGGTAATAAAGGGCCCTGTTGAGGAGCCACGACCAATACAGGTCACATGGAAAGTGCCTGCTGCGTCAGTCTCCGGTATCAAAGTTGCTTCTCTGCAGCTTAGCAACGAGCGATATCGCCCTTATAAAGGTGTTCGTGTCATCACAAGGTCCGGCCGTTACCAAGTCCGGGTTGCATCCTCAGGCTGAGAGTCTCGATTGCTCAAGAGTCTCGATTGCTCAAGACTTGGTCCCAATCCCAGTGAATTATCCAACCTGCCTTGTTGCTTAGTTTAATTTGCCTGAAGTTGACTGCCGCCGCAAACCTGATGAGTAATAGTATTACCTTGCCGGGTACATCCTCCGCCAGGTACTTTTTAAGGGGCATCCGAGGCAGATACTCAAGCTCGAGCCACCTTCAAGTTTTGGAAAGCGAGTAGTTTGAAGACGAGAGGTATCCTGAACCCCAAATTTTCCGTATCACTCTAAGTAGGCTGGTACGGGGCAATTCGAGCCTACGGGGCCTACGGGGTTGGTCTGGCAATTTTAGTGGCCCGCGAACGTCGCGCCAGTCACGGTGGCATTTGTTTTGTGCCGCGCCAGGCGGCCTGTCTGGCAGCCTATCGGGTACCCGGCCGCGCTTGCGCTTCCGCCCTACACCGAGGTACCCGAGCGCCCCTGGGAGACCAGATCATGGGCCCCATGGGAGACCCCAGTGGGTAATCCGCGACTGCGTCGCGCCAAAAGTGACCTCTCTCCACTAGTTCACCCCCGCACAAAACGCTCTTATTAACGTCACCGTAAAACGTTTGAATTGGGTTTCCTTTTCCTGTGCCTCAACGCAAATTGCGGCCTCCGGCGTATATCGCGGCCTCAGGTGTCCTTTTCCTTTTTGGTACGCGTAGGCCAGACATACTTTTAGTAGTCGTCCGGCACCGTAACTAATGCTTCGCAATTCCTACCCTGAGTTTCCACACATTTCACACTCGCCACTTAGCCGTTCGCGCGACACCCACACATTTAACACTCGGCGTCGACTAGGCTCCAAAATCGACCGTGCAAAATCTTTGTTCTGTCAGGGCCCAGGCCTGTTCGCTTAGGCCAAGTAAACATAGAGACGCGCATCACTCGCATTGCGTTCAAGGTACTCACGCTCGAGAAGCGATTCAATGCACTTTTTAATAAATTGAGGTTGAGGGTGAAATCGTTGACTGAGTTGACGTGTAACCTAATGGGTGCGTAATATCTCTACAAAGTTTCATATAAAGTAATTAACCTCTGCAATTAGGTCGTTGTGTTGGGCTTGCTTGCGGGCTTTCATGATGCGAACTACAGTGGCTTCGCAGAGATGACGACGGTCTTCCTCTATGGCTGCAGGGACACTATGACTTGAATTTGGGTGGGTACTTAACTCTTTCATGGCAACCAGGGGCACACGGACCCGCCTGAGCTTGGATGCGAATGAGTTATTTACCCTGAGTTTGTCATTACTAGAAAATCCTTTCCCCTTCGATCTTTTCAGAAGAATTCGGTATTTTGGAGTGCAGAGAGATATGAGATGGCGCTTGAGGTCGTTGTGTGGAATCTTGGTTGCATCTGTAATACTTTGCATAGTAAGCTCTTCACCAAAATCTAGTGCATTGAAGAGAATAAGGATGCACATTTGATAGGTGGAAACTGTAAGTTCGTGCTTTGCTACGTCCGAGAAAATGGCTTTTAGTTCAGCTGTTCCGGAGCTTGTGAGCCAAGTCAGTTTGCGGCCAGTGTGCTGTTTTAGGTAGAAATTTTTAAAACTTTCAGAAGCGGAGGCGGCAACATCTGGAACGACGCACGGAATTGCAGGATGAATTGGCCAGTACCCGGCAGTAAGCATTGTTACGTCTATATCACACGAAGCAGCACGTGCTGTCTTTACATCCACTTCATTCATTTTTTTTTCATCCCGATGGGTATTATATTTTTCCATGGCCCCCCTCGAAAATCTTATGTCCGTAATCATCCCTTCAAGCTTTGTGGTGTACTGGTAACCGCATTCGCGTTTTAGCTTGACAAGCATTTGCCGCTCTGCTTCTGAAGATATTGACCTCTGATTAAGAAGCCTCTTTGCGAGATACTGCTTATAGAGTACTTCAAAAACATCTTTATCGTGAAGGTAGCGAAAAATTATAATAACCTTTTCCAACTCACATTCCACTTCTCCCTCTGCAGCACCCTTCAACCCAGACCTCATGAGCTCATCTATATAAGCCACGAGAGAAGACGCGCAGCGAGTGTCCGCATTGATAACAGACTCGAAAGCTTCTTTTACCTTCTTTTGGGCAATGTTTTCGCCCCGAAAGGCGTTTCGCACCACATTATCATACTTTTCGCGAAGTGCAAGCAGGCTGCGTAAAAGAACGACGGGATCTTTCATCTCGTCATTCAACAGAAGCTGCCCTGCTGCTCTGACATGCTCATGAAGAGCAGACCGCAGCAGATCCAGGGTTGCTGGGACTTGAAAACACAGAGCATACATTCGTGTGATATCAGCCATTTTTTCTTCACTCTGCCTCAGAAGATCACAAAACCCAGACTTCTTAGATTCAATCAGGGCTGGAGTATGTGCAGAGATGAGTTCGGTCTCCACAATATGACGGAGCTTCGGTCTTGTATTGGCGTGCAAGTAATTTGGTACTCTTTGCATCTCTTCGCATATTCTAGACTCCACCTTTTTGAGATAGTCAGGGCATGTGTTTTGAGATAGAAAAAGGTGAGATTCACTTCGATAAAATTGACATGTTTCTTTGAGAAAATAAACTTCGAATTCCTCTTCATAGACATTACTACTGTCTATACCTAGTTCACTAAGCATATAAAGTGCACATTTCATGCAATTATGATCGATCAGGCGGCCGAGTCGTTCATCACGTATATTTTCCAAAAGTAGCTTCCTTAGTCGGTCTCGCACTTGGCCATGCCGGGCTATGGTCTCTCGGAAGGCCCATAGCCCCAGATCATACACTGCCATTTTTTTGTTTTGTGGTACGTACCTAAGATATTGGTTATGGAGGAATTGAGAAGACACGGAGCCAAGCGTTCTGTCCATGTACATCAATATATCTCTCACCATTATCATTGTGACTTGATGCTGTTTCCACTGCTCGCATACCTCCTGTAAAAGCTGATTATCGGGGCAGACAGCTACTTGTTCAGCCACCTGCCAATCAAACATACACTTACTTATGTTTCCTGACGTAAACAGACATACCGAGCGCAAGCGTGTATAAACTGTGTCTTGCACGCCTTCATATAGCATATCCCCGTGCTTGTGTAGGACCAGATTGTAAGCATTCCTATCATATAACGTCAGTAAGAGAAGTGTGCCAGAATACTCACCTGTACAACTCTTCGAAAGACAGCAATGAAGCATTTTTGTTGTAGATTTCAGTCACTGCTGAAGACAACGATTTCCAAATATTTTGGGCTTGCTCCTTATCCATTTGACAATGAGCGCGAAAAGGCCTGAGATTTACGGGCTGAGTGAATAGCAGAACAGTAGCGGTCGCGTACTTTATTACAAATTTCTTCGGAACCGTCGACATGTCGACAACAAGCATCGATTGCGACTGACACCCCCCTGAGTCGTACAAGATCGATTTAAACACGATCTGGCTCGATTGGCCGCACTGCGTGCAGTCACGTAGCTATGTGCGGAGCTCCAAAGTTTAACCTCGCAAGCCTACGACGAGCCCCAGCATACAAGCATAGAGCTACACTAGAGAGCTAGGTCCGGTACTAGTACATCGCCGGTGGTTTAACGGACCCGGCGGTGCCAGTGCCCTTCTGTCGACCCCGGGCCCACTGGCATCCCTGGGCCTCACTGCCAAGGGCTACTTTGGCTACGATATAAGCTATAGAAGCCGGGGTGTGCCAGTGAACTTGACTCAGAACGTGAACTTGAAGTAGCGGCATCATGATAGGGTTAGTACATTTCAAGTTCAACGACGCCGCAAATTGAACTGACTCTGAATTCCATCCGGCCGCCGCGGCTGCGGCGACGCCGGCTGCCCACGCTGCACAAAACTTTGCATGGCAGCCGAGAATATCATATTCAACCGACGAGCCACCCTGGCTTGGCAAAGTTCTTCGGGTTCTCGGCAAGCCCAGCCGGTCCAGATCGATCCCTCTATAGCCCTCCGTCTGGAGGCCTCTCCCGGGGGGCGGCCGGGCGACCCCATTACAGGTTTTACACGATATTGGCGTTCCCAGACGAACTGTAAGGGAGCCCCCTCAGGCTCTGGGGACCTGTGGACCGGAGCGTCCTGCGGGCAAGGACGCGGCTAGTGACCGGCCGAGGCCCGCTGCCTGTGGCCGGCCCGGGAGGCCCGGGCGCGTCATGGCATTTCACTAGTAAAGGGCGGCGGCTGTCACAGCGGTACGCCGTGTGCTCTTTCCGTCGACGTGTTGCGTGTGTTGCGCAGTCGTCCGGCCCAGCAGGCTTCCCAGGCTTCAGCTGGCTTCCCAGGCTTCCCCACAAGTATACTACCGCAGTAGTAGATCAGAGTACGACGTACCTACGGTACTCTCGGTGACACTGATTAAGGCCGGCGTTTAATCGGGTCGTGACTACCGAGTCATGGTTTAAGTGGAAGACCAGGTATCTCCCCTCGATATGGGTTTTAGGCTTACGGAGATAGCGGTCGAAATATTCGCTGTTAGTAATCTCGATTAATTGAGCTGGGGTAACTATCTAAGACAACCTAGGCTGGAGATGGGGTGAACTATCCGCGGCAAGGCCAAACTGTGACTGTCCACTACAGTGGCTACGTAAGCATAATAGTGTGATATTTTACGTACGGCCGACCTTGCACAGCTACCTAATGGTGAAATATTCGATTCATCAAGAGACAGAGGCAAGCCATTCAAGTTCAAGCTGGGTGGCGAACAGGTCATCCCGGGACTTGATGCTGGGGTATCACAGCTGAGCATTGGCGAACGTGCGAAAATATCGATTCCTTCAGATATGGCCTACGGTATTGTGTATATCCCTGATATTATCCCACCAGGCCTCATTAGGTGAGCGTGGCTTTCCTGGGCTAATACCAAGAAACTCGGCTCTTGTATTCGACCTGGAACTCATTACATTTAGTTAGGTATCGAGTGGGAACGGCAGGCCCGTACAAAGGGGGGGGACGGGGGGCGACACCGAACCCCAAATTTGCCGTATCTCTATAACTAGACGTCTTGGCCGCGGGCGAATTGAGCCAGAAGGGGCTCCCTACCCCCCTGGGACGTGACCGAAACGGGTAAGCGAAACGATTAGGTTTGGAAATTTTAGTGGCCTGCGAAGGTCGCGCCAGTGGCGTTTCGTGCCACATCAGGCGACCTATCTGGCAGCCCATCGGGTACCCGGCCGCGCCTACGCATCCGCCCCACGCCATAGGTACCCGAGCCCCCCTGGGAGACCAAAATACCAGCATAGAAGCGAGTTTTGATTTTTCAGTCCAGAGGTCCCTGAAATACCCGCACGTTAGGCCCCAGATGCAAGGGGTATATATTAGTACCCCTTGCCAGATGGGCAACTTCGCGACCGCGTCTCGCCGCGAAAGTGACCCCTTCCCCCCAACCCGGTCTCAGGGCGCACAAAGGGACTCTTTCGGACCCCACAGCCAAAATCGGCCCCGGCCAAGTGGCTAGGAACTCGAATCTCAAATTAGGAGACACCCCCCGTGGGGGGGGGCAGCCGGCCTAGCGCCCGATGTCTGGTACCCTGACGGGGAGTGGTCCTTGGGGCGTAGGGGAGCGGCCTTATCATAAGAAAAACAGATTGATTACTATCTCTCAGCGACTGCCACGGCGCGGATGCAAGATCAAAATCGCCCCTAGCAGTAGCTCGACCGCTCCGGACCTCGCCCATAGCCCCTTGGTTGGTTCTGAGGCCGCTACAGAGGTCTTCAACCCCGCAGCGCCGCCATTCAGCCCGCCGTACACAACGCTCTCGACGTCTCGGCCGGGCCTTCACGCGCACCACCGGTCCAATCTGAGCAACCTAAGGCCGCGGTGCGCCTTTTTGTGGTCCCATACGACCTTACTGTGACGCTTATAACGATTTGCCGTTTTAGGAAAAAGGCCGAATTCAGCGTCCGCGTTATGCGCAGCCGACATCAAATTCCAAGCGGGCTTGCTTCCGTGTAGTCCATGGGGTGCTTGGGCCGGCGCACCGCCGCAGCCTCCGCATCTAGTCCGGTGTGGCGCACACGCAGTGTCTAAAAATGGGCTGCCGGGATGGAGCACTAGAATCAGTCCGTTGCCGGGTTGCGATCGTACCAATCCCCATGA
>JACLAA010001462.1_pt1 | contig 19640 bp, 15 predicted proteins | sample 8027891 | NCBI WGS metagenome assembly JACLAA01 (sample SAMN15724900, study PRJNA655200) | protist metagenome | isolation source: fluorescence activated cell sorting (FACS) single amplified genomes of... | place: Spain: Blaines Bay Microbial Observatory, Mediterranean Sea | collected 2016-01-19 | reverse complement strand
CGCGAACTACAAAACGATGAAGGAGAAACTTCGCGAGTCTTTGCATCACATCTCAAAATCGCACCAACTCGCGCAAAATAAACTCCTCAACATGAATAGCAACGGGATGAAACCTTCTTTAACGCACGCGAAAAGAGCCACGGAGCGCGATCCAGTTCTCGTCAGGCAAAGATTTGCCGCCGGGAGAATGAACGCCTCCTCGAATGGAGGATCGAAAGCGTTGGCTGGAAACTCTTTATCCGTTAAGGAGTACCTCGCTAGACAAGAGGCAAAAGGTGAAGCGTAAATAGTACACGCACGTACCGTAACTATAGGTACATGGTTTTGTTCGTTGAGATCATATTAATACTGTAAAAATCCTCTTTTCTATCATCAATTACACGCTAGCTCTCTTCTATAATTTTCTCTTCTTTTTCTTTTTCTTTTTCTTTGCAAAAGCATGGAATGTTTTTTACGAACGAATTTCGTGCGGCGATATCAGTGTCACCGCGTCACCTCTCACGAACAAATACGGCACACTTCTCTTGTTACTCTTGATAATCTCTTCGTACGTCTCCTCGTCAACCTCTCGAATCGTCGTGATTTCTTCGACTTCTCCCAACAACATGTTCAAGTGTTGATCGTAGGAGTGTAATTTCCCTCTCAACTCTCGATCGTTTCTTAGTTTCACGTACACTCTTTCGTCTAAGGATAATCGAACTAAGTCTAAAGGTTCTTTCACCGTCGATTCGTCTATGTTCGTTTGCTGATTGGCTAATGTCGCTTGATCTTCGCCACCGTCGGACGCTGATGCCATTTTTTCTTCTTCTCCGTTTTTGTGTGTTTGTGCTTTGAAAAATGAAGGAAAAAATTTCGCATGAGAAGAGAAAAAAAGCTTCTTTTTACCTTTCTGAACAACGCGTGAAATCGCAACGTTTTAAAGCTATTTAATATTATACATCAAGAATTTACTACAAGCATTACACGCGCGTGTATCTGTTTCCGACCGAGGACGAAGCAAACAGGTTGTCGCTTATGAAGTTTTTTGAAAACCACTCTCTCGAGGCGCGGTCGTTGATGTCAGACATGATTCGACATTGACCGCCGAGTTCAGGAGTGTGACACATGCGATCTTCATCTTCGTCTTGACCAACCTGCAGTTCCCACCTCATCATCGAAGATGACGAGGATGAGAAATTTTCCTTCGACAACGCTTCTGGAAAGTATGGAGATAATCGAACGGCGTCGCCGATGAACAACAACGTCGGCGACTGTAGCTGCGCATCAACGACAGCTACATCAATAAACTCCAACGTAGAGAACACGCGGCGTTCTTTCAAAGTCGTTCCATTTTCGACGGCTAGACACGGTGTTCGTTTGTCTAGCGCGCCATCTTGCAATAACTTCTTCTTCGTTTTCGGTAACGTACCTAAGCCCATATAAATGATAAGCGTCGTGTCCGAATCCGCCGCCGTGACGGCAAAATCAACAGCACCGTCTTCTTCGTCATCTTCTTCTCCTAACGCTTCTGCTTCTACTTTTGATTTAAACGATGATTTAGACGAAGATGATAGCGCTAAATTCTTTCCTGGATCCATTTTCTTCTTCTCTTTCTTCATGAGATGGCCAGTTAACAGTCTCGCCGAAGTCGCCACGCCTCTGTGCGTCAGCGGTACTCCGGCTCTCGATCCTACTCCACTCGCCGCCGTAATCCCTGGAATAACTTTAACGTCGAATCCTTTCTCGCGCAAGAACTCGCATTCTTCGCCACCTCGACCGAACACTAACGGATCTCCGCCTTTCAATCTCACAACCGTCGCTCCGGCGTTGGCAAATTCCAGTATCAAGTCGTGAATCTCGTCTTGCGTTCGCGTGTGAAAACCGGACCTCTTACCGACAAAAAGCATCAAACCTTTTTCTTCGTTGTTGTTCTTCGTATCATTATTATTTGTTCTTGCACTAGCAGCGTACTCTAAAATCTCCGGAGAAACCAGTCTATCGTACAGAATAACATCCGCGGTGACTATCAAGTGGTACGCTTTCAGCGTGAGTAACCCGGGGTCTCCCGGACCACACCCGACCAAATACACTTTCGTTTCTTCATTCTTACCCGATTCCTCGCGATGAAGACTATCGCCGTTATAATTACTACTGTTACTTTCTCTCCGACGGATTTTCTCCAGCATGATATCCACCAAAGCATCATTTCTCGCTATGATTTCGTCGTAAAAGTCCACAGGCTTGCCTTTTTCTTCTGTGTTGTCTTCTTTGTGAAGAAGATGTTGTCGATGAGATGAATTCTTCACCAAACGACGCCGGCGCTCTGCATCGACAAAGTGCAACAACTGCGGCGGCTCTTTCTTCCTCCTCGGACAAGACGACGGCGAGACCCCGAACAACTTCGATCGAGAGGATGAAGAACGAGCAGTAGTGTTTATACTATTATTGGTCGTGAAAATCGAGAAGCAGAGAGATGATGATGATGACATACTCTTCCTTTTTCCTTCCTTCGTTTCGTTTCGTTGCGTCCTTTGTCGTGTGAAAAAAAGTGTCAACTTACTCGAGTCAAAATGCGGATTTGTGAACAAATTTTTTTTTCAGTGATTACGAATTAAAACAACCTATTTTATTTCTTCTTGTCAAACAAGGCGAATCAATCAATCAATCAATCAATCAATTAATCGTCGTCCTCGTGAATGGAAACAGTCGGGACTAATTCGGCGTTACCGCTCGAGAAGACCGAATAGAAAGCACTCTCGGTAAGACCGGGTAACTTTTCCGCCTCGTCTTTGTCTTCGCCTCCTCCCGACGCTCGAAACGACGGCGTCGCGTTGTTGTTGTTGTTGCTACTGCTACTGTTATTCTTTCTGTTGTTGCTATCGCTATTACTAGTGTTGTTTTCGAGCTCTAATACTTCATTCATCGCTTTCTGTACCAACGCGTCGATTTTCTCTTCGCTCAGGGTCGATCCAACTAACTGTCTCAGTATGATTTCCAAGTCGTTTCTCGATACGATCCCGTCGGCGTCGACGTCGTACACGCGAAACATGAATGAAATTTTAGACTTCTCGTTGGCATTCTTCGAGAGCAGAGAAAGTAAGCGACAAAATTCTTTAAAGTTGACGTTTACGAACAGCTGGACTATTCTCGGCGCTAAAGGGTTAATTGCCAACTCTGGAATGTTCAACAGTTCGTCTTCGCTGATGTATCCTTTGTGTTTTTTATCGAGTTGTTGGAACCTTTTGTATAACGTCTGAATCTCAGCGGACGTGAAGACGTTGTAACAGTACGAAGATATCTCTGTTTGTTCATAAGTGAAAGAAGACAACAAAAGAAGAAGTGTGAGTCGTTTGTTCTCGTCGCGTGTCGTTGCTTTTTGAAGGACACCAGACGACGACGACGACGAGAGAGTACTTCGTGAGTAAAATTGGATAAAAAAAAGAGACTCTCGTCGTCGCACAGAAGAAGAGAAAAGAAAGTTCTCTGAATGGAAAATAGAGAAAGAACGACAACAACAACAACACTCACGTTCGATGTCAAAATCGGTGAGATTCAGGGAGGACGCCGTGATTCCCATCGTTGTGATGATTTACTTTTTAGGAGGATTCGTTCGTTTGTATCTGTGAAGGAAAAACTTTATTAAAGAGAGGGGGCATGGGGGGGAGACGTAATTTATTTGTTTTGACGATTATTTTCTTCTTCGCTTTATTTTGACTCTGTTATGTTTGTTATAAACTACTATTTACTTGCCGACGATGGACTCGACAAAAATTTGCAAACTCTCCACGTCGCGCCTTTCACCGCCAAGTTTTACGTACCCTTCGCGTCCTTTCGGGAAAAGCAAGATCGTCGGGAAAGATGCCAAGCTTAAATTTTCTTTCGACCACTCTTTCTCGTCTTGATCGGCGCGGAACTTCGAGTATCGCACGTTCTTAGCTTTGCCGTACGTTTGCGCCGACTCCGTAAAGCTGCCCTCCATGGCTTGGCAAAACGGACACCAAGGCGCGTACAAAACAATCATTTCGTTTTCTTCGTTCTTTAAACCTCGAGAGATTCGTTTCTCCATCGACTCTCGCGTCTCAACCGAAATAGCCGAAGCATCGGTGAAGATATCCGCGGCGTCTTCTTCTCGCTTATCCTGCTTTTCTTTTTCCTCTTTGCTCAAATTTCCCGAGTGCAAGCCACACTCTTTATCGCTCGCATTCTCCCACCACCATCGACCTTCTCGCTCTTGTTGCCCAGGAGTTACCGGTCTGGTACAAGGCGCGCAACCGATTGAAACGTATCCTTGCGTGTGCAACGCGTTCACAGGCGTCGACATGACTCTCAAAAAGTCCCAAACTTCTTGCGAGGTGGCGTTTGTCAGCGGATTGTATTTCACGAGTTCACTTCCGTTTAAAATACCTTGAAACGCCGGGTCTAACTGTATCGCCGGGACTTGCATTCTCGTTCCAGGTGATTGATCTTTTCTTTGACCAGTAATCCATGCTTTTAACGTGGACAACTTTTTCCTCAACGGTTGCACCTTACGAATGCCGCAGCACTCCTTGTGCCCGTCTTCGTAAAACGAAAACAACCCTTTCTCGTTGACAAACGCTTCCAATTTTTCTTCGTTCGGGACGCAATATTCAATCTTAATGTTGAAATGCTTCTCAACCTGGTCAAATAATTCGTACGTTTCCGGGTTTAATCTCCCGGTGTCTAAGGAAAACACTCTATATGGTCTGTTCGTCAAGTGCGCGTATTGAATTAAAGCCACATCCTCGGCACCAGAAAACGCAATCGCGATATCGTCTCCGTACGTTTTCAAAGCGTCGTCCATAATCTCCAAAGGCGTCATCGTTTTCTCCAATATTTCGTTCTTACTCTCCGTTTCCTGTTTCGTGTTGCTGCTGAACACTTTCAATGCGTTTCCCCTTCGACTGTTGTTGTTCTTCTTCTTCATATTTTGGTTCACAACTCTTCTCTTTACACCACTGACTGCTCCGCTCTTCTTCATCATCATCTTCATCTTCGACGACGACGACGACGACGCGGTAGTCGTAGAAACGTGAGCAGCACAACTCATTGCAGTGTTCATCTTTTCGGCAGTTATTGTGTTATTATTGTTGTTGTTGTTGTTATTATATTATTATTATTAATGTAGTTTTATGTCGGACGATAAAGAATGAGGAGGAGGAGGAGGGTGGATAAAATTTTGGTTTGTGTCTTCCTCGTGTGTGCTTCTTCTCTATTTTATCCTTCTATGGCATGTTCCTAGTATGTGGTATGCATAACAAAAAAATACACGGAGCTGATACATCAACTTCTTTTCTCTGACTATTTACGACTATTTACGACTTATTGCATGGATAACGATTGAACTTCGTTCAACTCAAAATCGACGAGCGTTGTAACCTCTTTAAAGTTGAAAGTGCCTTCGAAGTTCTTCCGCTTTTGTTGATTCAACACCAGTGGATACCAGTGTTGATCGTCCGCCCACATTTGTTGAAAAGGTATGGCATCGAAAGGGAACCATTGCGGACGCATTTCTTCCGTCTCTCTTTCTTGGCCGCTATACGTGTCTGCTCTAAAGATGTGAACCAGCCACGGTGGTTTTTCAGGCTCATCGATCCAAATGAAAGTTATGCGACCAACTTCTTTCGCGTCCAGAGCCTGTATGCAAGCTTCCTCTTCAAGCTCTCTCAACGCCGCCGCGAGAACGGTTGGGTCTGACTCTTCAACTTTACCACCGAATCCGTTCCAAAACCCTTTTCCAAACCCAGTTTTCTTCTCTCCGAGCAGTACTCGCTCGTTTTCATCGTCCACGACGAGCAATAACGTGAAAACTTTCTTCTTCTTCTTCCTTGTTTCTTTATCTTCTTCTCGCAGCATATTTTCTTTTTTCTTTTTTGAATTTTTGTTGGATTCTCTCTCTCTCGTCAACTCTTATAATAAACCAAGTCGTCTCGTCGGTTACAACAAACTAACTCCTTACTACGAGTAACGAATGTATTATTAAAGTATTTATGCGCGCGAAGAGTGCTCCTTCTCTCCTCTCGAATTACCTCAATCAAAAGAGTGATGACGATGATGGAGGTGAGGATGCGGAAAAAGTATTGATATGGAGAAGGAGGAAAAATCTTCTTCAAATGATGATGAATTTAAAGTGGGGGAGGAGTCTTTCTTTTTCTCCTCTTCGACCTTTTTGCTTCTCGCTTCGGCTTCTCGTTTCTCGCTTCTCGCTCATTCAAAAGGAGGAAACAAGACGATTCATCATATATTTTGAATAGAGAGTCCAATGAGCGAGTTTAGTCCGCGAACTCCCGAGGAAGTCTTCCAGAACTTCAAAGGAAGACAAGCTGGCATTAATAAAGCATTAAACGACGACGTGGTACGTGCGCGTGCATCAGAACCGCGCTCTTTTTTTTTTTCTCCTTCTCCAATTCGCGCTTAAAAATTCGAGTTTAATATTGAAAATGCAAATACACCGCGCGCGCTCTCACACATCGCGATATCGGTTCGAGAAATTTGGGAACAGATTCAGACGGGTGATTAGTATCTGAGTTCAAATTGAGCGTTCGAAACAGAAGAGCAAAAGTGTACCGGCGACATATTCCTTCGAGAATACGCAAACAAATTTTGCGCGCATTTATTATTTTTCACCGCGCGACGCGCTGTTTGAAAACAATACACAAAAGAGGCTTTGCGACGATGGACGATTGCGAAAACGGACTGTAGCGAATGCCTTGATTATCTTTGCATTCGAATCTCGAGGGTTAAATACATTTTGATGCGGTTCTCGTATTCGCCCAGTATATCTCTCATCAATTTAAAACAACGAGAAGAGGTGGTTGTTTTAAAAAAGAGCCAATCTCGTGTTCCCACAGTTAAGACGGGAACAAACAAAAAGCGAGCGGCGACGAGGAAGATGACGACCAATGCGAATTCCTCAGATGGTGATTAACTAACGTTTCCTCTTTTATACTCTCTTTCTCTCTTTAACAGGCTATGTTTTTCGCGAGTTGCGATCCGGACCGCGAGAATCTCTCGTTGTATTCAAACGCCGACGGTAGTTGGGTCGTTTCGTTACCGGCTGAGGAAGTTCCGCCTGAATTACCAGAACCTGCGCTTGGGATCAACTTTGCTCGCGACGGTATGAAACGTGGAGATTGGCTCGCGCTCGTAGCTGTCCATTCCGACGCTTGGTTGATGGCTGTTGCCTTTTATTACTCGGCCAAGTTTTCCGCGGACCAGAGAAAAAAGTTGTTCGATTTAATAAACAGTTTACCGACGACGTACGAAGTGTTGTCCGGAAAAGGCGGCAAGAAAATGAAGGTAAGCGTCTTTGTTCGAAAGAAGAAGATGGACGAGGAATTTTTAATAGCTCTTCTTTCTCCTCGCCTCGACTCGTTTTGAATAACGACATCGTCGTCGTTCATTCGCTCTTGTTCGTTTTTTCTTTTCAAACTCCTCCTTTTTGCCCCCTGAATTTTACTCAAACAGGGCACTCGCAATCGGAATTTTTTCACGTCTCACCGCGCACGTTCTCTCTCTCTCTCTCTCTCCTTACGCACAGGTGGCTACAGCAGCGAACAATAATAAACGATCTGCAGCAGTAATGGTACGATTCGAATTCTTTTTTGTATCCGCGGGCAAAACTTCGCTTTTTCGCTCGTTTCGTTTCGTTCGCGTAAATTTAGGCGCGCGCGCTCCCCTCGAGTTTGAGATGATTTATTATATTATGGACTCTGTCTGCTTTCGTCGTCTTTTTTTTGTGCTGCTTTCCTCGTGTTTCTTGGTTCCTGAGGAAATGTTTGGAGCCGAGAAAAAGCAAAAATCTTCAGGAAAAAAACTGAGTTCTCTCTCTCACTCTCACAAAAATAGCAGAATAATACAATTAATAACGACGACGCGGCTGGTTTAAAAAAGCCCTCCCCCGGGGTAATCATAAAACAAGACGCGTCCTTAGATTCTTTAGTAGACGCGAAAATAGAGCTCTACTGGCCGGACGACGGCTTGTGGTATAAAGCTGAAGTGTTATCGCTCAACGCTCGAGCGAGAAACGCTAAAGTTTTATACGCAACCGGGGATGTCGAGACTCTCGAGTTGGACGAGATAATCAACGAAGGCCATTTGAACGTGTGCAGTAAATAAATAAGAAAACGAATCACGTTGCGTTGTAATCATATAATAAAAACTCAAAAAGATTAACATAATAACCTCTCTCACGATAGCGACGGGAAATCACTTTCTTGCCGAACAAACGCCGGCGCGTTCCTCCGTTTATTATTTCCTCCTCCTTTACTATTCTTGTTGTTTTTACCATTACTATTCTCCTTCGCGGCGGAGCTATTCTTGTTATTATTATTACTATTATTATTGCTATTATTCGTCGTCGTATTTTGTTTCCCCAACGACGCGCCGACGTCTTGTTTCTTTTCAGGAACCTGTTTCTTTTTTGTATTGAGATCTTCTTCTAATGTTGCTTTTTCTACCGGTGCTATTTCTTGTTGTTGTTGTTGTTCTCGTTGTTGTTGTTGTTCTTCTTCTTCTTCTGTCTGCTGTTGCACCGGTGGTGGAGGTGTAATTACCGGTCGTGGTAGTGGCGAAACTGCCACGATATTCTGATGAAGAGGAACGTTCGGAGGTTGCTGCTGCGGGAAAATGTGTTGTTGCTGCGGCGCGTAGTACGGGAAGTGACCAACGCCCCCGTGATACATAAAGTTCGGCTGAACCGGTACGTATCCATACGGAACATTTTGATAATACATTGGCGGCATCGGGTACGGATACTGAGGTGGAACGTAATGGAATCCGCCGGGATACATGCCGCCGCCTCTTCCTCCACCTCGCCCTCCCCGTCCTCTTCCTCTTCCTCCAACACCGCCTCCTCTTCGAGTGAAATCTGGATCGTTCTTATCTGCGTGCACGTTTCTCGGGATGGCTTTTGTGCTGTTTATGTTTATGCTTATGTTGTTGTTATTACTCTCAGTCGTTTCTTTTCTCGTTTCGTCCTCGTCTTGCCTCTTCTTTCCTTCTTCTTCTTTGTCTTCTTCCTTAGAAAAACCACCATTTTGTTCATTTTCTCTCTCTCCTCCTTCTTTTGCTTCTTCTTCTTCTCCTTCTTCGTTTCCGAATATTTCCGCCCTCGCTCGCTTATACTCTTCCTCTCGCGCTAACTGCAAGTTCTCGAGATTCATTTGCACCATCTTCTCCTCGTCGTCGTTTTCTGCGTGTTCTCCTTTTCCTTCTTCTTTGTTGTCTTCTTCCTTCTTTCCATTTTTTTTATCGTCCACCCCATTCTCCTCCTCCTCGTCGAGCTGCTCGTTTTTGTTGTTGTTGCACTTCTTCTTCGAACCGCCGCCGACGATGATATTCTTCGCGGACAACTTCTTCGTCGAGGGAGACGAAGACGAAGACGAAGATGAAGATGATGAAGACGTCGTCGTCGTCGTCGTCGTCGATGGGACCATTTAACAATAGTATATATAATAAAACAAGTAAAAAGCGATAGTTATGGAGTGAGAAGGATCCGCGTTTGTCACGTTTGTCACACAGAAGCGGTTTCTCTATTCTCTCTAGAGAGAGAAATCTCTCCTCTCTCTTTTGGCAAAAAAAAAAGAGGCCAGAGGCCAAACGTCGTTCTGAGCCGCAAAATGATGGAAAAGAAGGGAAATTTTATCGTCTTCTCATCTTCTTCACCCCCCATCATAATCGCACGCACGCGCACTCACACACACACACGCGCACACACACACACGCTTTAAATAATAATCATGAGAGCAGCAACCATGGCATCCGTGAGAACGGCCGCGAAACACGCGTCTTCAACGTCTTCTTATTCTTCTTCGACGAGGTGCAGAACTTTCTCTTCCTCGTCGACTTCGACTTCGACTTCGTCGTCGTTGAGACAATCCAAGAAACACCATTCGCACTGCAGGAAGTTTAGATTTAACAGCAGTAGCAACAACAACAACAACAACAACAGCAACACCAACAACTTGATCATCAAAACGACGACGCGGTTTTCGTCGAAGAGCAGTCGTTTGAGCACGACGACGGTCGTTCGCGCGGTCACTAAAGAGAAGGAAGACGTGAAGACGACGACTCAAAAAGAAGCAGCAGCAGCTCTCGCGGAAAAAGACAATGAAGGAAAAAAAGGCGACGAGTCCTACGACATTTACAGAGACTCGCCTTTGAGATATATGGGGTACGCGAACGAGTGCGGAGAAGCCTTCGCGGCTTGGTTACCGCCGTTTGGCGTGCCAGCCACGTACGGCGTAGCCGCGGTGTACGTTCTCGCGGATACGTTCGACAAGGCAATCAAAGCGAACAAGGAAAAAGGCATGAAAGAGGGCGTTATCGTCGGTTTAGACACGGTCACTTGGCAGATGCTCGCTTCGGTCTTTTGGCCGGGGAGTTTCATTCGCGTCATGGTGAACGCGACCAACTTGTTGGTCTCCAAGTTACCTGCGGATTTGTCTTTAGACGTTGGAGGTTTAGACGCGGAGACGATTGAAAAAGCGTTGCCAACTGCCATCGGTTTAATGACTATCCCGTTCATCGTCAAGCCAATCGATAAGACCATCGATTGGGCGATGGAAGAATCCGTGACGAAAGTATTGAGAGGCAAGTGCGAATCTCCGGCGGATTACGCCAAAGCCGCCGGTATCGTTGGCGCGTGCTTAGCGGTCCCACCCGCGTTGTTTACTTTCGCCGGGGTGATTGGCGACTTGGCCGCGTAATTCTTTGGTATCTTTCATGATTGATTTAATATAATATAATAAAATACGTTTTTGTTTTGATGTGTATTGTTATTTTCTCAAATGTTTACTGGGCACGTACGCATACAAAAAGTTCGCTGTGAAACTTTATTACAAAAAACACTCTTTAAACGCGCGATTCGTTTTTCTTCAAGTTGTTAATCGCGTCTTCTAATCTTCTCGCTCGAGCTTTGGCATCCTCGTTCACCTGTCGCATCCGAATGGCTTTATCTTCTACATCGTCGGCGCTTTTCTTCGTGAGTACAGAGAATAAAGCTGCGACGGGAATTTTGAGACCTGCAGCTCTCGAAGTGTACATGTACAATCCCAAAGCGGTCGTCGTTACGAAAGCGACTGCCGCTAAAAATCCACGCTGTACTTCTAAGCTTTGTATGCGTTCATTCTGAGCCTTCTCTTGACGCGCGAATGCATGATATAAATTTCTATCTCTCGCGACGGATTCCATCGCTTCGTCGACGGGAATGGCATCTTCTCCCAAAAATGTTCTAATCATAAACTGGGTGCATTGATTCCCGTTCTCCGTGTTTGCTTTCACCGCGCACCGTCTGAGATTTTCGGACTCGATCCACTTGCGGAGTTGCAGATTGTTAAACTTAATCGCTACTTTTGGAATGCCATATTTCTCCCAATCGAAAGTGGCGAATAAAACTCCTCCGCCGACTCCACCTCCGTTCTGATTATTGTTACTCACCACCCTCGTCGTTGTTATCGCTCTTTGTTTTTGTTCTTGTTGTTGCGCGTAACTCGGCGCAACCGAGAACGTCGAAACTATCAACGCGACGATGACAAGAAAAAACGATTTCGTCGAGCACTTTCTGCAATGCCACTGCTGCTGCTGCTTCGATGATGATGATGATGATGTCTTCATCATCGTTCTCTTCTTTGTCTTTGTCTTCTTTGTCTTCTTTGTCTTCTTCTACTCGTACTTCAAAAAATGAGGGGTTGACAGTTGATGAGTTCTGAGTGAAGTGAAAAAACGAAAAACGAAAAAAAAAATCTCCCATGCAAAACGCAAACAGACAACACAAAAACAGCGCGCGCGCGCGCGCACACACAACACACGCGCGCAAAAAGCACCCGCCTTGAAATTATGGGCGTGAAATTGTTATCTCCTCAATCGAGGAAAACCACGGGTCGGGGTTTCGCGCATAAGATCAATTCGAAACGATTCGTGAGATATGTGTTCTTATTTCTCATCGCGGTGGTGTTTATGTCCGTCGAGAGAATGTTTCGACAGTTGACACTGAGCAGCATCTCGATTGATAATGACGATGATAACGATGGAAACGTAGTTGTAAAAATATCTTCTTCTCCTTTATCATCATCATCATCATCGTCGTCGTCGTCGTCGTCGCTGATGAGAGATGTGGAAAGGACGAGGACGACACGCACACGAGAAGAAGATGAAGATGAAGAAACCAAAATCAAAACGACGACGGTTCGTGGAAAACAACAACAACAACCACGAACAAATGAAAAAGAAAACGAGACTGCGAAAGATATCTTACGCGCGATTGATTTGAGACTCGCCGATCGGCTCTATCCTTCCTCCTCTGCAACACAACAACAACAACGTAGTTTTTCGTGGTGGTTACCCACGTCCTCGTCCAGAGCGCTCTGGAAGTCTGATGAAGAGTACGCCTTGAAATGGAAAACCTTTCGCGACGACTTTGAAGAAGAAAAACTTGGCGTTTTAAAGAAAAGCGATGGTGAAAGTCATCGCGAAAACATGAAAGGACACGATACAGATGATACAGATGATTTTAACAGCAACCGAATCGGAATTGTGCACTGCTTTAATACCGACGATAGCGAAGGAAGTAGTGGTAGTAGTAGTAGTAGTAGTAGTAGTAGTAGTAGTACAAGTGCTCAAAGAGTTGATTCGTGCGAAACGTACGAGAGCGAGAAAGACGACGATGCTTACTTTGACGCCGTTTACACACAGTTTCGATTTTGGAAGGTGAAGAAGATACTAGTCGTCGTCGACGTCTCATCGTCATCCAGCTCTGGTGCGCTGGATATCAACACTAGCGCAATGAAATTGAAGGAGAAAAGTAGTGTTAATGGAGGAGAAATAGCAATAGAAGTGGTTTCGGGTCGAGAAGAATCGCACGACGCGCTCTTTGCGAGGATGCGCCGAGCGAAAGCAGTCGCGGTCGCCGGTTACGCCATCTCCCCGGTATCGTTCCTTGCCGGAGTCTCGAGATACGATGGTCATTTTATCACGCCGTTTCTTGGGCTTTCTACCATGCAAGGTGGTGGGGATTCGACTCGAAAGGATCCGCGCGTAACGACGAGCGCGGCGAATTGGAAACGAGCCGTGATGTTTACTCAGAGAGTGCACTGGCGACAACACTATCCTTTGTTAGAGAAGGACGATTTCGTTGTTCCGGAAGAAAATTCGCGCATTTCCGCGACGCAACCAAAAGATGAATCCACGCGCGCGTGCGAAGATTTGTGGGGATGGAGAGGATTACAAAACAGATGGGAGATGAATGGAAATGACGCGCAGACGATGCACGTCACGGCCTCTCGGTCGAATCGGCATCCGACGGCGCGAGGCTTCATAAAGATGGAAGCAAAATTGAACGCGTTACCTCTTCGCAACGTCGCGATCGATGTGTCTCCTCACAGAGACGCCATGAGTAAAAACCCGTGGCATAGGCTCACCGCCTTGTACGCGACTTTCGTTGCAAAGAGTCGTTTCTTTCCAAACCGAGATGCGACTTCGGTTACCTTGATTCTTCCTTGTCAAAACCCAGAAGATATCCCAAGCGAATACACAGTTTTCGGGAAACCGAGATGTAGGCGGAGTTCGGATACCGTGCAATTTGACTCGATAGTGAAGATCGCAAACGATGGATTGCTTTGGGATCTCGCGTGGGATGGATCGTTGCCGTGTCGAGATGAGTCTCTCTTCAACTCTTTCGTAAAGCTTCTCGCCGGCGGTGGCGGCGAGATTTTCTCTACGCCCAACGTTCCATTTATGGAACGGTCCATTTGTTTCATGAGACGTTTGAACACGTCGGTTCGTCGATTAGTAAACGAAGAGGCTGTCTTGCAGATGCTGCGCGATACTTTTCCCGAGAATGAAGTCGAATTATTAAATATTCAAGCGAGCGACGGAGTTGAAAAAACACGCGCGTCGATGCAAAAGTGCGGCATTTTTATAGGCGCCCACGGCGCGGGAATGATAAACGAAATATACACGTTGAAAGATTCAGTTATCTTTGAAATGGTTCCAGATAATAGACCGGCGTATTACAGGAACTGCGCGGTTTTACGCGGATTGAAGTACGTGGATTTTGGAATTAGCGGGACGACGGAAACGAAATCTGTTACGGTGGACGTGACGAGATTACGTGATAAAATGCATTCGATTATGCGCTCAAACGCGGGAATTTAGTAAGCTTTTGTAATAGTACGATGTAGCGTTCACAGTAGATGAATGTGTTGTTAGAACTACAACATATAAGATCTAGAGAAGATAATCTTCAAGCGCGTCGTTGTCAGCTTCTGATCTGCATACGTACGCAAAATCGACCAGCATGGCGTCAAAGCGCTGAGAAGAAAGCTTCTCTCTTTGTATTATCTCAACGCAAACGTGCGCTGCTTTGAGAAAGTCCATGTTGCTTTGAAACTTATCCGCGGCGGTGAAGAGAGAGAGAAAAAATTCCAACTTTTGATTCTTCAAATTACTAGCGTCTTGTTCCGAAGCATCGACTTCAATTAATGCTCCACGCAGCATCTTCGCCAATGCGCGTAAACAATCTCTCGGACAAGAACACTCGTCTTGGAAGAACATTGCATCTGCGCAATGCGCGATGACCTGCTGCGCTTGGTCTCGTCTGACAAAAATGGATACGGCCGAGTAGCAGCGTTGCCAAGTTGCGGAGGATTTAATTAATCTTTCGCTGGGATACATGAGCGTATTCCACAACGATGCGACGCTTAAAAGTACCATTCGTCTATCGCCGACGCCACAATTGGAAGAAGGTGACGCGAGCGCATGCAGGCTCTTAGCTAAAGTCTCATAAACGACGTGCGATGACGACGACGCGTTTGTATCGAGCGATATAGACGGTGCAAATAGAATCGCCGTTCGCGCAACGTCGTAAAATGCCTTCGCGTACGTGCCGTTCTCCTGGATTTGATATGCATCCGGTGAGCTCAAAACGCGTTCGAGACATCGCGCCACGCTCGTCTTCGTAGACCCCGAGGCGCTATCTAAATCATATGGCGGCACGGGTTCGCAAATCGCCTCCAAAAATAACGATATGCACTGCATAACGTGTCTCGCTGCGTTACTTCCTGGCATGAATGACGCAAATGAACTCTCCAGAAGCGCAAATACGTGCTCAGAGAAATCTCTCGCGCGCATTTTCGAAGCGACGGCGAAATTAGCGAGCATTTGCACAGCCTTGACCGATTCCTCATCTTCCCTTTCGGCTTGATTCTTCACATTCACAATACCAGTCGCTCGAGTAGAAGGCGATAGAATGCTCTCGATCGAGCTCCACGCAGACTCGAGAACGAGGCAAGCTAAGTCATTCCTCGGAGAGAATGAGGAAGAAGTCACAGACGGGGGCGGCTCAAGGAAACGCACCATCGCTCCGAGGCGCGAAAGCGCTAGACAAATTTCAATTGATCGCGCTTGCAACGCTTCGACACTCTCGGGGGAAATGTTTGATGTGTCGGTAGCCAAAATTGCGTTCTTCTGTGCGACAGAGCGGTTCAAGCGTTCTATGTGGGGAGAAATCAATCGCATCATCACTCCTTTAACAACTTCAAATTTAACCGCATCGTTGGCGCAGTATACCCACATAGTTCGAAGGACCCGCGCTAAACCTTCGACGCACGCTCGGGACAGCTCTTGGTCTTGCTGTTTTGAAGCGTCATTTTCTGGCGCACCAACTACTACGATGGGAATTTTATCCATCGCCTCAGTCGCTAGTTCTATAATTTCAACAAACGCCTCCGCTTTAAAGTGCGCAATTTTCGTTTCGAGCTTACCGCAAACGTCGCGAAATCCAACCGAAGCGGCGCGCCAAGACTCCTTGAGAGACATTGCGAGCAAAGTAAATCGTAACGTTCCTAAAATTAAATCAGTAGGCGTGGTCGCTTGCTTCATCACGGTTACCGGAAAATACGTTTCAATCAGCTTGCACGACGTCTCAATCACGCGCGGGTGAGAAACGAACATCGCCTCGTTACTCGCGATGGATGTGAATATTTGCGTAAAAAATTGCACAACGTGAGCCTCACCGTCTGAGATGTCCTCTTTTATACCGTACTTTGCTGCAATCAAAGTGAAAAGCGCAACGTCCACCGCTTCGAACTGATTTCCATTTTGCTGAAATAAATTTGAAACTATCGCGAGATACTTTTTCCCTCCTAAAGCGCCATGGCACGTATCGAAGGCGTCCGCCAATATGTGTTCGCGAAACTTTGCGTTTTCTTCGTCGTACTCTTCGTCGTCGGCGGAGTCGTCTGAAAAATCATTTCCATTAGCTGGTGACGACTGTCGCGACGCGCTCGCGATGCAGCAAACGTTGAATAATCTTTCGAAGAGTTGGTCTCTGCATGCCTCGATGCGTTCATCTTTTTTCATCGTGTTGATCATCAAACAGAAATCGCCAAATGGTTCTACCGCTTCTTTTGGAAACGCTTCGGCTAAGGCGCATACGAACTCGATTGCTTGATGTTGCGCGTTACTATTTGCATCGTCGTTCATGTGCTCCGTAAACGTGAGAACGTCGCGCTCAACGAGGGCTACAAAACCTTGCAAGACTCTCGACGCGACCGTCCCGCTTGTAAAACACGGTTTATCCTCAGAAGCAGTAGCGTAATGAATAAGCTGCTTCATCAATTCGTGATTGGCACATCGCTCTCTTGCGTAATCCGTCGATTGTGCACCAGCGCACATCTTTACTAGAAATTGCAGCGCAGCTTCTCCTCTCGTATCGTCCATACTGGACACGAACTTTGCCGCGTTACTAAATAAAACCGGATACGCCTCTCCAACTACACACGGGGAAAAGAGTTGTTGATATGGATCCTGTTGTTGTGTAGATGTTGACTCGGATTCCTTCGCGCACGCTTCAAACCAAAGTTTCGAACATTCCAAGCACGCGTTCACGGCATTTCTCGCGGCGTTTTCTAACTCTCTATTGCTAATACTACTTGTACTACTGCTACCAATCGATTGCGATAAAACTCCGGCAAACTCTAAAACGCTCGAGCACAATTGTAGAACGTCGCGACCGCTGGGTTTGCATACCCTCTCGACGAGTTGCGTTCTCGTTCGTCCGTCTTTCACGTTTTCCTCTATAGCTTCAGCGAATGCTTTCAAGATTTCAATCCCACACGTCTGTTTTCTACTGTTGCTGATTATAACCAATCTATTATTGATGGCATCGCCGTCGTTGTTCTGTAAAGCAGAACTCGCAAGCTCTCCCGCAAAACGAATAAGGTTTGTTGCTATACCTACCCCTACGTCTTCGTTACTCCCGTTACGCTGATTTTGTTGATGTTGATGTTGTTGCTTCACCGACAATGCCGCACTCGTTGCTGCCACAGAAGCTAACTTTCGAGCGACCGTGACGGACTCTTCGTCGATGTTCGCAAACTCGCTCGCGTATTTCAGAATCTCGCTGATAAATTCAGTGGTATTTTCTCCCATATATACGTTTTCCTTCAGCACTTTCGTTTTCAACACATTCGCGGCAAAGAACGCGATCGTGTGTTCCGTTCTTTTATTTCTCCCGTTCGTCGCTCCGTCGTGTTCATCGCGCATTGACGAGAGGTTATGCAACGACTCACGTAAAAGGGCAGAACAATGTGCCGTCGTCGACGGGTCGTTCGTAAAAGCGAGCAAATATTGGTTCGCCTCTTCTCGAGCGTGCGCATCGCACGTTGAAGAGAAGTAGAGTTGAACGACTGCTTTGCGTATCGTTTCTGTGGCGAGGGCACCGGTGTCACTTCCTCCTCCTCCTCCTCCGACGCCCGCAGCGGCGCCGTTCATTTTTCAAAACGAAAACGAAACACACGACAGCAACAAAGATGAGTTCACAAAAAGTGCCGTCGAAAAAATAATGCGCGCTTTGAGACAAAGCTAATATAACAACACGCATGAGACTAACCGCTATTAACCATTAAGAATTTGCCCAACTTTCAGTTTAAGCGGGCGTACGTTTTTGTTTTTGAGCATCTCCGTCGATGTCAATTTCGCGCGATTGATAATAGTGCGGTGCTATCTCAACCAACCATTTAGGTTGAATCTCAATGCATTGCCGCATGTACTCTTTACTCGTAAAGACAAGCTCGAAGTATACGACCCATTTGGGCAACTCCTTCGCCAATCCGGAACTCGGGTGAATGGACACCGTTTGTGGATTCTTCACGGTTCGGTAACTTCCGTTTCTCTGTAACTTTGCACAATGATAAAAGAAACCAGATGTTATGCACTTCTTGATGTTATCGACCGCGTTTCGATCGGAAGACAATTCAATCTCAACTCTTTCCAACATCTTAACAAGTTGGTCTCGAATGTCTCTCGCCTGGTTCATGGTTCTGTGTTGCACAAAATTTTCGAAACACCACTGCGTCGAGTAATCGCAGTCTTGCCACGAGTTGAAGACGTTCATCAATGCTAGATGGTCACCGACATCACCCACATGAAAAGCCTTATGCGCATGATCGGCTAAAAGCTGCTTCTCTTTTGGTCGGTAAAAGATGGTGTTGCCGCACGAGAGCATCGCGCATACTGTCGCTACTTCGTCGACACACTTGTACTTATCGCTCGCGATTAACGTCTTCGAAAGCATAGGATCGAGCGGAAATTCAGCCATGCGACGACCAAGTTTTGTGAGTTCGCCTCGATCGTTCAAAGCGCCGAGCGCGTAGAGCTGCTCCAAAGCGCGTAAAAGCGTTTCCGCAGGCGGCGGGTCCATGAAATCAAAGTGCATGAGGTCGTTAATTCCCAAGGACTTCAGCATCAAAACAACGTTTCCTAAATTCGTTCTTTGGATTTCCGGAACCGTGTTTGGATCTAGCTCGTTCTGGAACGACCACGCGGTATACAAACGATAGCACTTACCAGCCGATGTTCGACCAGCTCTCCCGGCTCGTTGCATCGCGGATGCTTGAGAAGTTGGTGTGACTACTAATGATTCCATACCCGAGCGCGGGTTGTAACTCTTCTGCTTGCAAAATCCTGGATCGATGACGTATTTGATGCCGTCGATGGTCAAAGACGTTTCGGCGATGTTCGTTGCTAATACACATTTTCTCCCTTTTTCTGGCGCTGGTTCGAAAATTTTTTGTTGTAAATCTGTGGGCAAGCTCGCGTAGATTGGACACACGACTAATTCCGCCAAACGTTTACTCCTTCCTCCATCTTCGTCGTCGTTGGTTGACTGCGATTGTTTTACGCGCGTGTTGAGTGTTTCTTCCAAAGCCTCAATCTCTTCCTGGCCGGTGCAAAAAACCAAGATATCACCTTTCGGTTCTTGCGCATGGATTTGCAACACAGAAACAACCACCGCATCCATATAATCCGCCTCTGGTTGTTTCGTGTACAAAATATCAACCGGGTATCGTCTCCCTGGAATTCTAAAGATTGGCGCGAAATCAAAGTACTCTGAGAACTTCTCCGCGTCGAGCGTCGCGGATGAAATTAACAATTTTATCTCAGGACGGAACCGCGCGATGTCCTTGACGAGTCCGAATAAAACGTCCGTGTGAAGCGTTCGCTCGTGCGCTTCGTCCACCATCATGACACTGTAAGATTTCAAATCAGGTTCGCCGAGAAATTCGCGCAAAAGCATACCATCTGTCATGTATTTCACCTTCGTTTTATCGCTCGTACAATCTTCAAAGCGAATCGAATAACCA
>JACLAA010003660.1_pt1 | contig 19662 bp, 14 predicted proteins | sample 8027891 | NCBI WGS metagenome assembly JACLAA01 (sample SAMN15724900, study PRJNA655200) | protist metagenome | isolation source: fluorescence activated cell sorting (FACS) single amplified genomes of... | place: Spain: Blaines Bay Microbial Observatory, Mediterranean Sea | collected 2016-01-19 | reverse complement strand
ACGGCGACACCTAACGGTGACCAGTGCACTTTCTTCACTCTATCTTCTACCGGGGCTTTCGACATCGTCCCACCTTTCCTTCTGTAGATGTTCGAACACTCGTATTGCAACACCGTCTTGTTCGAGCGAAAATCGGTGTTCGTTACGAGCACGTCTGGATTTTCTCTCATGCACGCGACGTCTATCAAACCCGTCGGCGTTGGACTGGTATTCTCCGCGTTGATTTGTGCGGGATTCTGTCATCGTAAAGAAAGAGAAAGGAATGGACGAGGTCAGCAGAGTTGTGATATTGATTACGAAGAAGAAAAGAATTCAAAACAACAAAACGCACAATCAATAAAACGAACGGTCCCGCATCGCAACCGACGGCGAGGATATTTTCCTCGGACCAATCGCACGAACTCGGCGACGTTCTCGTGTCGTACTCGTTCGTGTACGCGTTCTCAATTCCTCCAATCTCTAATAATTCTTCTCCTCCTTCTCTCTCCTTCTCCTCTAATTCTTCTCCTTCTTCGTCTCCAAGAGGAGGAGGAGGAAGAGGAGGAAGAGGAAGAAGAGGAACAGGCATCGACTCCAATGTTTTTATCAGAGAGGAGAAAGAGAAGAATTTCTTTTTTTTTTTTGTGAGGAGAAACCACTCTCACAATTTCCAAACCCACTCAGCCACCACACACCGCATAAATTTCAGAGTAAAAAAATATAAATTAATGTCTTCTTCGGCGTTCGCTCGATGGGTGAACTCTCCGACTGGGCCGAAAACGACGCACTTCTGGGGACCAGTTGCGAACTGGGGATTCGTTGCCGCGGTACGTTTTGGCCGACTCTTTTCTCTTTTCGATAAAGTAGATGAGTTGTGTTTTCAACTCGGGATTTTCTCGTTATCTCTCTCTCTCTCTCTCTTCATCGTAACACAAACTCACGCATATAACTCGTTATCCGCTTACGCATATTATACGAACACAAATAAACAGGGACTCGTAGACACGCAAAAACCGGAAGAGTTAGTCTCCGGACCGATGACGGGGACCTTATGTCTTTACTCCGCTTTGTTCATGCGTTTTGCTTGGCGAGTTGAGCCGAGGAACTACATTTTATTCGCCTGTCACGCGACAAACGAGTGCGTGCAAATGTACAACTTCCAACGATGGGCCAGGTGGAGCCTGAATAATCCAACGAGTAGCATCAGCAGTAGCGCTATTAATACCGGAGACGTCATTCCTGAATTGAAGAAGAAAGAATAAATATTATCATGTCTGCGTTTTTCGGGCTCGAGTTAAAAGAAGGACGCGCGGAATATTTTCGAGCGAGTTCGTTTACTCCATTGGTTCTACTTCAACGCGCGACCATCGTTTTTACATCTTCAAAAACGCTTCCTCTTGGATGCGTCGTACAATTAAAGTCACGGATGAAGCATGAACCTTCGCAAGTGTTGGCGTCGTTTATCATCGGCAAAGTTGAGAGTGTCGCATTGAACTGCGAATTTAGCGACGACGTTCGTCTGAGCATTTCCAGAGAGGGTGAAGGCGATAAAGACGAAGATTTTGATTTTGCCGTACACGTAACAGGGCTTGTCGTCTTTAACTTAGACACCGGCGACAGGGATGAACTGGAGGAGAATGAAGGCGAAGAGATGTCGAGCGACGATTCCGAGCCAGAGGAAGAGGAAGAGGACTCGCTCTCGTGGTCGAGCGACACAACCACCGACGAAGAAAAAGGTAGAGAAGAAGCGGAAGGAGATACTCGCGCAATTCGGTGTCTGAGCAAAGCTCCCGCGCACTTACACATAACATCGAAGGAATGGAAATACGAGCACGAAGAACGAGTTCGCATACAGCGCGAAGCGCTTGAAAAGCCCATAGAGGAAGAAATACGATGGCGAGAGTTTGATAGAAAAACGATGGAGTGGTGGAGAAACGAATGCGATGATGAAGAAGAAGGATTTGAAGTCCAGGGGGGCACAAAAAGAAGCAAGGATCTTCCAGATTTTACTTACACGGGGAAGCTGCGCCCATCTCGCGTTACCGCGACATCTGCAATCCCAGTTGGGTTGCAGCCTCCCGATTATGCGCAAACTTCTTGGCCGGAAGAAGAACAATCGTCGCGATTACAAACGACAGTTGAAGTCAAAACGACCGAACAAATTATGAAAATGAAACGCGCGTGCTCGTTGGCACGTTTTGTTCTCGATACGGTCGCCTCGCATTTGCGCGTTGGAGTTGAAACGGATGAACTCGATCGAATATGTCACACGGTGTGCCTTCAAAACGGCGCTTATCCGAGTCCACTGAATTACATGGGTTTTCCAAAATCCATATGCACGAGCATAAACGAAGTCGTGTGTCATGGCATTCCAGATAGAAGAAAACTAGAACCGGGGGATTTAATCAATTTAGACGTCACCGTGTGCTTGAATGGTTATCACGGAGACCTCTCGGAGACGTTCATCGTCGGATGCGCGAAGACTAAAGATAGAGCGAAATTGGAGGAAAACAAACGATTGTTGGGCGCTACGCTAAGTGCGCTCGAAAAAGCCATCGATTCGTGTCGTCCAGGGAAGCGGTTTCGAACCATAGGTGAGCTCGTTCAGAATGAAGCCGTTGAAAGCGAAAAATGGACGAGCGTGAAGCACTATTGCGGCCATGGTATTGGGAAGTTGTTTCACTGTGCGCCGACGATTCCTCATTATGCGCCGAACAAGGCGGTCGGTTTTATGAAGCGCGGTCAAACGTTCACTATAGAACCAATGTTTTGTGCAGGTACTCGAACTGCTAAGCATTGGAAAGACGGGTGGACAGCAGTCACTTCGGACGGGAAGAACTCGGCGCAGTACGAGCACACGATATTAATACTCGACGACGGCCCAGAAGTACTGACAAAGAGGACGAGAAAAAGCGTCGATTTCTTCATAGACGATTAGATTATAGAAACAAACCTGCTTATTTAATGATACATCATTTAGATCTACTACTGATACAAAAGCTGAAAGAATGCTACCGTGGTACAACTAATACTATTGCTACTTTTTCTAACCACGTAACTCGTAAAACAATAAGCAAACTTTTATCAACGCGCCCAGGGCGAAGAGAAACAAGCCGAAGGCTTCTCCGAGCGCGTTTGGCAAGGAGACCACCACTACGCCAGCGATGGCAAAGAGAATCAAACATATTTCCGTCCACAGAAATACGCGCATTTGCGGATGCCAAATTGTCACGGACGCTTCGTCATCCAAGCCTTCATCTGCCAGCGACTGAAGCGTCATCAACTTATCGTACGTCAACAACCCGAATCCCACGGGGAAGATGAGAAACGAAATCGCCCAAACCAGATTGGCTTCGTCGATCAACGGTATCATCTTACTGGATAATACGCTAACGATGGTTGGCGAATACAACAAACTACCAACAATACCTAGAAATATCCCCACAATCATCATAACAGTACCCCAGAATTGTATCCACTTTCTCTCTCGGATGCCCTTTTCTATTTTATCGTCGATTTCTCTCGTTCCAGTTGGATGGAAGGTCGTTCTGCCTCCTTTGTCAACATCTGCTGCTAAGAGTTCCGGTAGTATCAATCCAATTATAATAGACGCGTAGCCTAACACGCACAACAGCGAAAACCGATCCCAATCCTCTTTGATATAAAACACTCCGGCGACGACGAATAAGATCAAACCGACGTTCGCGAAAACGAGAGGTAAAGTCGCGTCCGAGTTTGCCGAAAACGCGTGTGGACTGCGCATGGGCATCCGTTTCGTCCTTCCTGGAGAGGAGGAAGAGGAGGAATACGTCGGGGAGATACCACCACTCATTATCACTGTTATTATTATATATCTCTTCTAGCGTTGTCCCTCTGTGACCCCAAAAGCGCACGGACGACGACGACGAAGACGACAAAAGAGCCGTATATATACGAGTGTTTGATTAAAAATGTGTTTTTGTGAGTTTCGTTTTTTTTTTGGTGTTGCGAATTCTTTTTGTTTGAACAAACACGACAAAAAAAGATGCGAGTGTTGGGGCGAAAAATGAACCCATCTAGATTCACGAGTTGTTGGGTGGGAGTACGACGAGAGTAGTAGTTAAACAATAATAATAAATTTATCGCGACAACACCGAAAAACAATAATAACAGAGAAGAATGTTATCCTCGTTAACGTCGTACATTCTTAAAAAAGGAGGGAAACCGCCGTCAAAACACACCGCGTACGGGATGATTTTCGGTTTGTTCATTCTGAACGTTTCCTACGTCTCGCTGAGGGCGACGTTGGCGAGCAGAAAAGAAGAGGAGGAGAGGATCGCGGAAGCGAGAGCGAGGCTCGTGAGCGGGAAAGGATTGAGAGGAGAGGTGTATTTTGATCATCCGACCAATACTACGAATCATGATAAGAATACTTTTGAGAAGAAGAAAGGAGGAGAGGTAGATTAACAACAAAGTGTACTTTTCAGAGTCTTTTTGGTTTGGGAAAAGGAAGGGGAAGGACTGAAAAAAGAAGGAAAATGTGAACAACAACCCGAAAAGCAACCAAAAACGCCCTCTGTCTGATCAGTGATGACTCTGTCACCACCACTCGTCAAAAAGAAGAAAAAGATTACACGTGTTTGTGCTCTCATCACACATAATATATAAATACCTTTCTACTTAAAAGTACATACAGGTCCACACGTAGAACGAACGAGGTCGATCAAAATGTTGCACGCGCAATATCACCACGGCGCAACGAATACGTCCGTCTTGTCTTCGAAGAAGAAGAACAATGATGTTGTGACGAAAAAGATTACTACCAATCGACGACGTATCGCCGCATCCGCTTCTTCTCGTCGAGACGGAGAGAAGACGAAGACGAGCGAGGAGAGTCACATGAAGGGAATGGCCGCGGCAACGAGCGCGGTTATCTTTGCGTCTTCAATGTTTGCTTCCTCCTCCTCGAATATTCTCGCGTACGCGGACGAAGTAGCCGTCGATGCTGCTCCGACGAGTGTTGAAGCACAATACGACGCTGCGCAACAAGTCGGTGGAGGCGAAAAGGCGCCGGAGTTGAAGGGCGAGAGTAGTGCTGCTGTCGCGGAACCGAGCAGCGCACCGGCGGTAGATGCACCAACTCCTGCGTCCGAAGCAGCTCCGGTCGAAACGAAACCGACCGAGGCTGACTTGGAGAAACAGCGAAAGAAAGAGGAGCAAGCGCAACGCGCGCGCGCCGAGCAAGCGAAGAAACAGGAGCAGTTAGCGAGCGAAAAAGCGGAAAGAGAAGCCGTCGCTCTCGCCGAGAAGAAGAAGCGAGCGGAGAGAGAAGTCATTGCTGCGCGAAAAGAACAGGCGTTCCGCGTGCAACGATTGAAAGCGTCGCCGATTCCGAAAAATAGGCTCAAGGCGGAAATCGAGGCCAAAGAATTGGAGCCGAAGACGTTCAAAGAAAAGCGAGCGGCAAAACTCGCGGCGAAGAAATCAACGGCGAGTGCGAAAAGTAAAGGAAGCGCCAAGAGTCAAAGGACGGTGGCCACGAAAAAGCGATCAGTTGGTGCTCCGAAAAAGAAATCTTCACCTGCTTCACCTGCTACCGCGGCGGCGAAGAAGAAATCAACCGCGACTACTCCCGCCGCGAAACGCCAAGCGACTGCAACCACTTCCGCAAAGAAGACAAAGACGAAGAAAGTTTCGACATCTTCTGCCAAGACTGTGGTGAAAAAATCATCGAAGCCTGCCGCGTTGACGTACAAACCGACATTTAAGAAAGCGCCGGCCGTGAAAGCGGCAGCGCCAACCGCCGCGCCGAAGATAAAGTCGACGACGTTCAAAGAGAAGAAGCAAGGAGCGTCGGCGGCGGCGCCGGCACCATCTAAGAAAGCAGCTGCATCTGCAACATCACCGGCGAAGCAGGCGGCAAAAGTAGCATCTGCTCCGAAGAAAACGGCTAATGTAGTCAAGGCCGCACCGGCGGCAAAGAAGACGGTAGCTGCGCCTGCGAAAAAGGCCACAAGTGCACCGGCAAAGAAAGCTGCTGCGCCGGCAAACACGGCGGCGAAGCCAACCACTTTTAAACAAAAGAAGGAGGCTGCGAGTAAGAAAGAGACGAAGCGACCCGCCGCGGCGAACAAAAAGTCACCCGCAACGACCAAGGACAATAGTGGGTTTTTCGGAGGTTTGCCGATAGCAACACTTCTCGGCGGTCTGGCATACACCTTCTTCACCGAAGAATAAGTATTTAGGAAGATGAGAACAGAGCAGCTTAATAATTAATAATATCACGTACCATATGCCATCCTAAAAGCTCATTGCAATGACACGTGCGCGTTGCCGCAACGCCGCTTTGAAGACGCACTCCTCTTGTTTTTTGTTTTTCATCACCCCTTCCATTTCTCTACTCTTTTTCCCTCTGTCAGACAAACGCACAACAACCTAAAAACGGAGCAGCAGTAGCAGCAGCAACACGAGATGTCTGTCCGCACTGACTTTGCCACCGTGGAGGTTCCGAACGATTCTCACGTTCAGAAGAACGAGAACAACATGGAGCGAGAGAAGAAACGTCTTCTGAACTATTTGCGACAGGAAAGAAAAAGAGGCGGTGACGAGGAATTTGGACGACGGATAAAAACAATCCGAAAGCTTTCGCAGTTCAGTCACGGTCAATCGAATCCGACGTACAAATTGCTCGTTGAAATGACAGATGGGACGTTGAAATCATACGTTTTGCGGAAGAAACCGGGTGGGAATATTTTATCGAGCGCACACGCGGTGGAGAGAGAATTTCAGGTACAGCTTGCGTTGAAGAGAAAACACCCCAACTTTCCAGTCCCGAGGATGATTCTGTTGTGCGAAGATAGTTCAATTTTAGGCACGCCGTTTTATATCATGGACTTTGTGCAAGGCACGATATATTTACAACCGAAATTACCAGTCATTACGAGAGAGGAACGGAAGACAAGAATATACGAAAACATGGCGAAAACGTTAGGCGCTTTGCACTCGTTCGACATTCGCGAGCTGGGATTGACTTCCTTCGGAAACATCTCCAGTGGAAGTTACTCGAGACGAACGCTGAAAAGATGGTTCGGACAATACGAAAAAAGTATTACGAATAAGTTGGTAGAAACACCGGAAAAAGAAGTCGTCATGAAGTTAGTCGCGTGGTTGGATGCGAATTGTCCCAAGGACGGCGAGGAAGTGAGCGACCGAATAATCCACGGCGATTATCGTTTAGATAATTTGATCTATGACGAACGATCGGATGATGTTCTCGCGGTACTAGATTGGGAATTGTCTACTGTTGGTTGTCCGCACGCGGACGTGGCGTATAATTGCTTACCATATTATTTACCTCCCGGATTAGAGTTTTATCCTTCCTTCGGCGATTCGAATCAAGTGCCGGCAGGAGTACCTACCGAGAAGCAATACTGCAATATCTGGGCGCAACACGCGCGTTTACCGAATATCTGCGGAAGCTCAAAGTGGAAGTTCTACGTTGCCTTGTCAATGTTTCGTGGCATGGCTATTTTAGCCGGTGTTCGTGCCCGAGCGGTCGCCGGAAATGCGTCTTCTAGAAACGCACGACAGGCGGGTTCGTTGGTAGAAGTCTTCGCCAAACGCGCGTACGTTGTAGTCGTCCAAGGAGGTGCTTCAAAAGTTCCAAGGCAAGAGATTAAAGGTGGTTATGAACCTAGTGAAAAGTGCATGATGTTGTTAGAAAAACTCAGAGCGTTTATGAGTGAGCACGTGTACGATGCCGAGGAAGTTTTTGAAAGACATGCGACGACAAACGAGCGATGGTCTGTGCATCCCCTAATGGAGGAATTGAAGAAGAAAGCGAAGGCAAAAGGATTGTGGAACCTGTGGTTGCCCTTAGATTCGGCAGCGTTAATTAAGATTACAAATGCTCGCGGCAACGACGAAGCGTTGTACAAAGGACCGGGTCTGACAAACTTGGAATACGCGCATTTGGCCCGGGAGATGGGTAAAGTCCCCTGGGCGTCTGAAATTTTCAACTGTTCGGCGCCAGATACCGGGAACATGGAGGTGTTGTTGCGCTATGGAACGAAAGAGCAACAAGAGAGGTGGTTGTTACCGCTTTTAATGGGCGATATCCGGTCGTGCTTTGCAATGACTGAACCAGCGGTAGCGTCCTCAGATGCCACGAACATTGAAAGTTCCATTGCGAAAAGCACGAACGGCACGCAATACGTCGTGAATGGTCGAAAATGGTGGACGAGCGGTGCGTGCGATCCGAGGTGTGCGATTGCTATATTTATGGGCAAGACAAAAACAACGGGTCCGCAACACGAGCAGCAGTCCATGGTTCTCGTTCCAATGCTAAACAATCATAAAGTGAAAGTCGTTCGTCCGCTTTTAGTCTTTGGTTATGATGACGCTCCACACGGTCACGCCGAGGTCATATTCGATAATGTTGTCGTCGATGTAAAGGAATCTCTCTTAGCACGCGAAGGTGCTGGATTCGCCATTGCGCAAGGTCGTTTAGGACCTGGACGATTACATCATTGCATGCGCTTGGTAGGTATGGCCGAACGAAGTTTAGACGTCACCTATGCCCGTGTGAAATCTCGAGTCGCGTTTGGTAAACCGTTATCCGAAAACTCAAACGTTCTGAACGTATTAGGAAATTGTAGAGTTGAAGTAGATGGAGCACGCTTACTCACTTTGTATGCAGCGCACGTTTTGGATCAGCTAGGCATAAAAGATTCGCGCGCGAGAAGTGCAGTGGCGGCGTGTAAAATTTCTGCTCCCAACGTGGCGTGTTCGGTTATCGATCGGTGCATCCAACTCTTTGGCGGAGAAGGCGTGAGTCAAGATTCACCTTTAGCTCGATTATACGCCGGCGCGCGAACGCTCCGTATTGCCGATGGCCCGGATGAAGTTCATTTAGAAACCGTAGCAAAAATAGACTTAAGGAGAAGTAAGTTGTAGTACGTAAAACCATAGTTGAAAGCTTGAAACGATGAAACCATTTTCTCACCTTTTCTCTTCTTCGTCCTTTGCGATATTCCTCATAAACATTAGAAATCACCTAATACGTAACAACAACTTCACAAGAGAAGAAGAAGTATTCGAAGCCATGCGGTAGCCCGCGCATTCAGAGAAAGAGAAAAACCGAAGGAGATGCTGCTGCTGCGCGTCTCCAAACGCGTTCGATACTTAACGAGGAAATTCATGGCCTCTAATAGTCATCAAAACGTAACGACGACAACACGAAAAGAAAACAACGCGAAGAGGAAAACAACGACGACGAGAACGACGACGACGACGACGAGAGAATTAAACGAGGCAAACAGGGGCGAGTTATTGAGAGACTATTTGCGCAGATGCTTGTACGACAAGTCGACAGGGTATTTCAATCAAAACGGACAGTCTCCGATTGGGAAAATTGGTGTTGATAGCGGGGAAGCCTCACTGCCTTTTCATTTGATGGCAGACAAAGAGGAATACACCGAAACGCTCGCTCAAAAATGGACTCAATTAGGTAAACAGTGGTTAACGCCGGTGGAAATTTTCAAGCCACACTACGCGAATGCCATTGCGAGGTATTTAATTGAAGAGACAAAGAAGAACCACACGGCTTCGTTGAAAGTGATAGAACTCGGTGGTGGTGCAGGAACAGCCGCCGTCGGTATATTGAATTACCTTCGAGCGAACGAACCTCAGATATACGAATCCATGAAATATTGCTCAGTTGATGTGAGCGAAGTTTCTTTGTCGATGCAACATGACGCAATTTTGAAAGCTAAACATGAAAACGTGTGGCGCCGCACGAGGAAACCAGTGGACGTGACGATGCAGAAATGCAAAAACACAGAGGAGAGTTGGCGGGAAATCGTGCAAAAACACATGGACGGCTCAACCGAGAACTGCTTCGTTTTAGGCTTTGAAATATTAGATAATTTAGTGCACGATAAAGTCATCATGAGTGTGAAAACTGGTGATTGGATGCAGGCGAGAGTGAAGCGCGAACGAGAAGGGAAAGACCGGGTCGAATTTTACGAACCGATTACGGACGAGGAGATTAAACGAGTGCTCGATAAAGTCGTCGAGGTTCGTAAAAGTCTTCCAATTTGGACGCACTTGAGCGATGCTGTAAAGCGCATGTTTAAAAAGCGCGACGTGAGTTCAACCGCGGATTTGACCAGAAATCAAACTATTTACCTTCCTACTGGCTGTAGTTTTGCTTTGCAAAACTTGCGTGAATTCGTTCCCGGGCATCGGTTGGTGTTCGCAGATTTCGACGCGCTTCCCGAGGCGAAAATGGATGGATTAAACGCGCCCGTCGTCGCTTCTCAGGGTACCGGTGGTAAAACTTACGATAGAAATTCATATTTAGAGGGTGTCGTTGGAAGTTCTGACGTTTTCTTTCCAACATGTTTTGATACGTTGAAACTACTCAACGAAAACAAAGGAATACACCTCACGACGAAAGAGTTCATGGAGAAATATAGCGAACGAGGCGCGTGCGAAACAAAGACAGGATATAATCCGCTACACAATGACTTTAGCAACACTAGATTTTATCTATCCTAATTAAATACAATATCTTACTACATACGAGTACATTAAAACTCCTCTCTCGTCTTGTGCGGGTCGTAGTTCTTTTCGTACTTCTTCCGGAGCGCTTTGTACAACTTTTCCTCTCGTCCTTTGTATTTTGCCAACAACCGCGGAACTTCTCCCAATTTCGCTGGATTTACGTCCTCGTAATACGCTTTGATTTTCATATACCATTCTTGTTGTTTCGGCGTTCGTATGTGTGAATACGCGTTCGGTCCACTCGGTTGCGAAAACTTGAAGAACTTGTCCAAGAAGGTGAAAACGGGAACAAACATGAATAAGCACAGAAAGAAGAAAGGCAACGGTTTGATGCCAAAAATTAACTTGTCTTTCTTAGATCCCAAAGAAACGCGCTTACGGCCTACTTTAATCGCTCCTTGATTCTCGTCGTCGTCGTCATCGTCATCCGAGGAATCCTCGTCTCTTAGTTCCACTTCCTCATCGCTCGAATTATAATCCGAATCTATTTCTTTTCCCTCCATATGACCTCCCCCGCAACACGAGGATTTCTTTGCCGCTTCTTCCCTCTCTTTCTGAATTTTCTTCATCTCGCTTTCTCTTCGCTTCTTTTGCGCGAGCTTTTCCAACGCCTTCGTCGCAGAAGACATTTTTTCTTTCTTTCTTTCTTTCTTTCGAGGAATGTGCGTCTGCTAATCTGAAGAGATGTTTTCGTTCCTTTTCTCCTTTTTCCGTTTTTTTTCTCTCACAACACACAAACAACCACAAAACAAAACGGTGACACCCCTAAAAATAAGAAGACAAAGATTAGAATATGGGAGGTAAAAAGGAAGAAGAAGAAGACAAAGAAGATGAAGTGAAAGAGAAGATTGAGAATCTGAACTTGAACGATAACCATCGCGAGAAGAAAGAAGATGGAGACGACGACGATAACGATAACGATAACGAAGAAGAAGAAGAAGAAGTAAAAATAAATGCATCGGACGCCGCAGCAGCAGGAAAGAAGAAAAAGAAGAAGAAGAAGAAGAAATCTTCCTCTGGTGGGAACGGAGTGAAATACACACCCGCGGGTGCGGCGAAAGAACAAACGGCACCACCGACGGTACCAGTGACTGAACTCTTTCCAAACGGCTTCCCGGAAGGGGAAATCCAAGAGTATCAAGATAATAACGGGAAAACGTCCTGGCGATTGGATTCCGAGGAGAAGAGGGAGTTGGAAAGATTGGAGTTGGACATGTACGATAACGCGAGGCAATGCGCTGAAGTACACAGAGAAGTGAGAAAATACATTCAAGAGTGGGTGAAACCGGGAATGAAAATGATTGACGTGTGTGAGACGTTGGAAAATTCAGTGAGGAAGCTGTTAAACGCGAAAGGTTTAGAGTGCGGCGTTGCTTTTCCAACCGGGTGCTCGCAAAACCACATAGCCGCGCATTGGACGCCAAACGGGGGTGACGAAACTATCATCGACGTGAACGACGTAATTAAATTTGATTTTGGGACACAAATTAACGGGAGAATTATAGATTGCGCGTTCACAAAGACGTTCGTTCCAGATTACGACGAGTTACTATTAGCGGTGAAAGAAGCGACGGACGAAGGAATTGAACAATCCGGGATCGACGTACGTTTATGCGATATTGGCGAGGCTATTCAAGAGGTTATGGAATCACACAGTGTAGATATTCGCGGGAAGCAGTTTGAAGTGAAATGCTGCAGAAATCTGAACGGTCATTCAATCGCACCGTATCAAATTCATGCAGGGAAATCCGTTCCCATCGTGAAAGGCGGCGAGGCAACGAAAATGGAAGAAGGGGAATTTTACGCCATCGAAACGTTCGGAAGCACAGGCGAAGGGTACGTTTATTTATTATTGCTCATATTGTTTTTGTTTTGTTTTTTCTCCATGGTTTTTCTCTAGTTATCGTTACTTCGCAAAAATTGCGAAGTAGATTTGGACATACACAGGCTGCGATGTGCGAGTTTTCCTTTCGAGGCGCCATGAAACTCGCGAAGTCAAACGAAGAGTTTTTCTTTCATGACTTCGCCTGGTTTTGTCCTTACATTACACTTTTTCAGTCTCATAGTACTTTGCATATCTCTGCTACCCGTATGGGCAGGCGGAAATCCCGATATATGCAGAGCCTCCTTGCACTGGAACATCTTTCTTCCTACCTTTCTTTTCTCTCGTGCGTTTAAGCTGACAGGCGTTTCTCTTTTTTGAAATATAACGAACTCACAGGTACGTTCGCGAGGCTGGAGAATGTTCGCATTATATGAAAAACTTTGACGTTGGTCACGTGCCGTTGCGCTTGCCTACGGCTAAAAAGCTGCTTAATACCATACAGAGAGAGTTTGGGACGCTCGCTTTCTGTCGACGATACTTGGACAGGATTGGCGAGACCCGATATTTAGGCGCTTTGAAAAATCTTGTTTCCAACGGGATCATCGCTGAATACCCGCCGCTGGTGGATAAAACTGGCTCCTACGTCGCGCAATACGAGCACACGATATTGCTGCGACCAACGAGGAAAGAAGTGTTGACTCGTGGAGACGATTATTAATTCCTTCAATTAGAGATTTTTTACCTCGTATACAAGTACAGGTACAGTACAATAGAAAAAATCGACAGACAGAGCCCACCTCGTTATTTTAGGAAACACAAACTGCACAAAACCACGTTTTCTTCTTCACTCTATCTATCTCTCCATCTCTTCTTATTCGATGATTGGTGTAAAACGTCGAAGATGCGTACATCTGCTCTTCTTTATATGCGTGCTGGTTGCGATATCATCCTTCTCTTCCTCGTTCACGATTCCTGAGGAAGAAGAAGTAGGGGAAGGGAAGAAGTTAAGAGACAATAATCAATTTGAGGATTTAAAGGAAAGATACGGTCATAGGAGCAGTAGCGACAGTAATCTCATATTTTACACCATCGGCGATTGGGGCGTTCGTGGTATTGATGGTATTGATGGTGGCAAAAACTTTCCAGGATCTGCGCAAATGGCCGTCGCGCAGCAAATGAAACTATTGGCCGAGAATGTGCAACCACAGTTTGTGGCCACTCTAGGGGATAACTTCTACGGCGCGGGCGTTGGTTCTCTGGAAGACAGACAATGGGACTATAAATACGAACAAGTTTATTTGAAGAATAATAGTAGTTTGCGCTCGACGAGGTGGTTTGCGAGTCTTGGTGACCACGACCATTGCGGCAACGTCCAAGCTCAGATTGATTACCACTCGGCGAAAAACTACCTTTGGCATCTGGGCAAAGCCAAAACTCCTTATTATCACAAAGAGTTTAGAATAGGGGGTGGAAGTAGCACTAGCGATAGCGATAATATTAGCGACGAGATGCAGTTAATTGTAGTAGATTGGGTGGGGTTAGAAGGCTTGCTTGCAGGTAAAGAGAAACGACGGTTCGAAGACCAGCTCGGCGATTTCGCCTCTGCCGAAGCGGGCGAAGAACAATTCAACTGGCTAAAACGAGTGCTCGAAAGAGGACACGGAAAGTACCGATGGAGAGTTGTTACGGCTCATAGACCTATAATCTCGGCTAGTTCCAGATTTGCACACGACAACGTGGCGTATCCGGGTGAGTCGTCGACACGAGAGGCGTTGCGAGTTCTCCTTGAAAATTCCGACGTAGATGTGTACCTCAACGGCCACGATCACACGGCCCAACACGCGTGTACACAAAGAGACGATTTTAACGGCAAGAATAAGCTGACGCATTACATTACAAACGGAATAGGAGGTTATGAACTTCACCATCTCGTAGATAATGACAAGCGACCAATTGAAACTCTCGATGCGAAGAATACTTTTCACGGATTTGCTATGCACAGCGTAACGAAAGATAAATTCGATACTGTGTTCATCGGTCACGATGGCAAAGTAGAATTGGAGTTGTCGTTCGATAAAACGCAACAGCGATGTAATTGAATTCAATATCTACAATAAGATACGAGTTTTCATTTGGTACCAATTAAATATAGCAGCTTTGTAATTAAATGCAAATACGGTGTGTGATTAAATTATTTTTCAGTCTAGTCCAGGAATGTATAAGAGTTTCACATCGAACATAACCGGCGAATTCGGAGGAATCTTCGGTCTGCCCGGTGCCGACGCTAAACCTTTCGGGAATGCCAAATCGCCTGGAATGTACAACCTTCGCAATCCTCCCGACCTCATGCTCAGTAAGCCTTCATCCAAACCGACGATAACCGTCGCGCTTTCCGGGTCACCCGTCAATCTGATATCGTTTGGTTTACCCTTCTCTACTGAGTTATCAAAAATTAATCCTTTCTCGTTCATGGCGACGTAATCCGCGACGACTTGGAATCCAATCGGTGGCATTTCACCGTCTCCGACGATGATGTCTTTATACTGCAAACCGCTCGGCGTAGTCACCATCTCAATAGAATCTAAAGACTTGACGCACTCGGCATCGCACAACACTTTCACCTCCTCGTCGGGGAGACCATTCGCGGCGAGCGCAGCAGACGTTGGCGATAACGCGAGAGAGAGCGCGAGAGAAGCTCCTACCGCGGCGCGAGCAAACTTTGATTGCAACGACGACGACGACAAAGACTTTTGGTTTTGTTGTTCGATGACCAGGGTAATATCTTCCTCCTTGGTAGTTGATGACATTTTATTATAATTGTTGTTGATACACTTCGTCGTCGTCGTCGTCGAAGACTTTCTCGCCTTCAACACAGAGGAGGAGGATAGGGAGGATTTGCATTTTAAAGGTGTTAAAGATGTTTGGGATAAAGCGATGGTATTCATCATGGTTTACGATTCTTCGTTTGTCTTCGTGTTCTTTGTTCTTGTGAGGAAAGTCGATTTTTGATGACGAAGCACTTTTTTTTTTACTCGTCGTCAGTCCAAATCTCCAAATAGACTCGCCGCACGTCGTTTACACAGACGACAACAACAACAGAAAGAAAGAAAGAAAGAAAGAAAGATAAAAAGATAAAAAGAAAGATGAAAGTTCGAACGGCCATCAAACGATTGTGCGAGGCGTGCAGGATAGTCAAACGACGCGGTCGATTATACGTCGTCTGCTCGAAAGTACCAAAACACAAACAACGACAAGGTTTAGTGACCGAAACTTCACCGGCGACGATTCAGAACGCTCACGAAGAAGAAGAAGAAGGTGGAAGGAGAGGATACGGCAATACGAATAACAATAGCGGTACGAGTAGTCTAGCAGAAGAGGAGTGCTGCGCGGAGACGAGGAGAACGTTCCTTGGGTTCCTGGATCATCGTCGTCACGCTGAATCGACTTTTCCGTCTCGCAGTTTAGCCGGCGTCGCATCCTCGAATTCGACGACGACGAGTTTTTTACCGTGGTTGGTAAAATAGATTCATAGTAACGAGCGATCAACGACATCTACTTTAATAAGATACATTTAATTATTACTACACGCAGACTAAGCACTAGCTAATGATGATGACTAATTTTCGTTTAACAGCATGTTCATCGCCGCTTCGATGTTGTTATTCGTCACGTGCAACGTTTGTTTTACTCGCTGCTCGCTGAAACCCATGGAAACGAGCGTATTGACGGAATTCTCATCCAGAACAAACGGGCCTCCGTCTCCTTCCCTTCCTCGCCTCCTTCTTTGTTCGGCTTGAGCCGCTGCCGAACGGTTCCCGATTCCAAACCTTACTATCGCTTTCCCTCTCGCCGATCTACCATTACCTACGCCGCTATCGAAAATTTTACCTACCGTTTTATCGACGAGCGAACACAGCCAAAGCGGAAGTTTGACGCCCAGACATTCGACGAGTATCCATGCAAAGATTCCGCCTATGACAGACACGAAAGTCGTGACAATGGACGCGTAGTATTTACTCGTGGCGAGGTGCATCATGGCCAAGTACACGAACAGCGTATTTCCGCAATTCAAGATCCCGAAAAGGGTAAAGTGAAACGTTGATGGTACCTCGACGAAATAGACGACGGCGAGAGGCAAAGTTATATAAAACGCCGCCGGTTTCTCCATCATCATCGTCGCATCACCATCGACCAGTTTCAAAAGAACTGATTCCAAAACACGACACAGTAAATACGAAAAGAATAGGAACGATCCAAACTTTCGCGAACCCATGAGTCTTTCGAACATTCGACACATGTGATAGTTCAAAAAGATTCCCGTGCACGCGCTTCCAGGCGTGTTGAAGAAATGACCATTCTCGTTGTAGTTTTGCTGATGACGATTACTACTAAAACCACTGTCCTCGCCGAGGACAGTGGATAAGAGCGGGCGTCCAAATGCCATTATGAGCACGAGCGTGAACGCAAACTTTGCCACTGGTGCGCGAACTGTAATTGAGTTTTAAATAAGAAGAGAAGAACACGGTTACATACTATATTATTTATTTTCCATCGCGTCCAACTCCACCGAGAGAAAGTAAGAGAGAAAAGATACAGACACGCAAACAACATATACACTGCGATGATTGATGGTTCGTTTAGAGAAAACACAGGAAAACGCGACTCACCGAAACCAGTCGGTCCGAGACCCATGCTCGTTTGTTTCTTTCTCCTGAGTCCTTTGTTTCTATTCACAAGCAATGCGTATTGGAAGAGAGTTTTTGTGATGTTTGTTTATTGTGTTTTTTGTTGAAAAAAAAGAGAAACGCACACACAGACAAACAAGAAGAAAGGTGAATCGAATCGTCACAACTTTGAGAGAACACACACACACACAAACACACACACAAACAAACAAACAAACACACGTAATGTCTGCGTTTGCATCTGCAGTTTCAACGCATCATCATCATCGCGTGATGGCGGCACGGACGAAGATACCTCGCGGTATTCGCAGTTCCGCCGCGCACAGCAACGTTAATGCCAATCCCTCAAATTCGAAGGTTGTTTCGATTGATTTCCTCCGCCGTCAGAAACACAACAATCAACTTTTCTTCCCGACACCATCATCATCCACTTTGGGGGTACCATCCTCTTTCAAATCTTCGACTAAGACAACGAGAACGGCGATGATGCCGAAAGCTTCCACCACGGAACAAGAGCAAGCAGGTGAAACGTTCGAGTACCAGGCGGAAGTCAATCGACTGATGGATTTGATTGTCAACTCTTTATATTCCAATAAAGACGTCTTTCTGCGAGAACTCATTTCTAACGCCTCAGACGCGTGCGATAAACTTCGATTCCGGTCGGTTCAAGAACCGGAAATTTTGAATGGACAATCTGTCACTGATTTGTCCATCAAAGTTAGAGGTCAAGAGAGCGATAAAACGCTCACGATTGAGGATAATGGTATTGGCATGTCCAAGGACGAGTTAGTCGCCAATTTGGGTACGATTGCAAACTCCGGGACGTCCAAGGTGATGGAAATGTTGAAGCAACAAAACGAAGCCGCGAGTGGAGAAAACTTGATTGGTAAGTTTGGCGTTGGTTTTTATTCGTCGTTTTTAGTCGCGGACACCGTGAAAGTGACGTCCAAGTCGAACGACGACGGGAAAGCGTGGACTTGGGAGTCTAAAATCGACTCAACCTCGTACACCATTCGTGAGGCAGCCGAAAGCGAAGCGAAGGATTTAGTACGCGGTACGAGAATCACTTTGAAGTTGAAAGACGAGTGCGAGGAGTATGCCACGGATAAAAAACTCTCCTCGCTCGTAAAAACATACTCTGAGTTCATCACGTTTCCAATCGAAGTCTTCTCGACGATTCAAAAATCGAAACAAGTCGAAGATATCGAGGCGACCAAGGCGAAGAAAGAAGAGTGGGAAAAGAAAAAAATAGAAGCCGAAGCGAAAGGAGAGGAGTTCACCGAACCGGAACCAGAAAAGGTCATGAAAGAAGAGATGTACGACGAACAAGATTGGAAGACGCAAAATAACGACAAACCAATTTGGACGTTAGCGCCGAAAGACGTCTCGGACGATCAATACAACGAGTTTTTCAAGACGACGTTCAAGGAGTTTTTGGATCCGTTGGCGGTGTCGCATTTCAAAGTCGAAGGCGAGATGGAATTCAAATCAATTTTGTACGTTCCAGGCATGGCGCCGTTTGAGCAGCAAGATATGATGCAAAAATCAAAATCGATTAAGCTTTTCGTTCGAAAGGTGTTCATCTCGGACGAGTTTGACGAATCCTTGTTGCCGCGATACATGACGTTCATCCGAGGTATCGTTGATTCCAACGATTTACCCTTGAACGTTTCGAGAGAAATCTTGCAAGAATCGAAAGTCGTTCGCGTCATCCGACGACGCTTAGTCTCTAAAACTTTGGGGATGCTCAACGAAATTTCCAAGCGCGAAAACGAGGATTACAAAACGTTTTGGGAAGGCTTTGGAAGACAGCTCAAATTGGGCGTCATTGAAGACGTCGCAAACAGAAAAGAACTCGCCGGTTTACTTCGTTTTACGACGAGCAAATCTGCTAGCGACCAAGAAAGCAACCGATCTTTATCTGATTACATCGCAGATATGCCGGAAGCGCAAAAAGCCATCTATTTCGTCGCCGGTGACACGAGAAAGCAATGCGAAAACTCCCCGTTTATGGAAAAGTTGAACAAGTTGGGATACGAAGTTTTATATTGCACCGATCCTATCGATGAGGTCTCCATGGCAAACTTAGCAACCTTCGAAGAGAAGGAAATCAAGGATATCTCTAAAGAAGACCTAGATTTAGGCGACGAGGACGACGAGGAGCAAAAGAAGAAGAACGAACAAATCGCAGATGAGTTCAAAACAGTCACCGAGTGGTTGAAGAAGGAGTTGGTCGGCGAAGTTGAAAAAGTGGAAGTCTCCTCGAGATTGACGGAGACGCCGTGCATTCTCGTAACGTCCAAATTCGGCTGGTCGGCGAACATGGAGAGAATTATGAAAGCCCAAGCCATGGGTGACGCGAGGGCGCAAGACTACATGAAGGGCAAGAAAACGCTCGAGATTAACCCGTTTTCGCCGGTGATTAAACAGTTGAAGATGAGAGTTGAAAGCGCGCCAGACGCGGAGGAAACGAAGGAGATGTGTAAGTTACTCTTTGATACCGCCTTATTAACGAGTGGTTTCTCCATCGACCAGCCGGCTGAGTTTGCCGAGAGAGTTTTCAAGCTCATGACGCAAGAAGCAAACTTAGAGTCTGAGAAGAAAAGCGCTTCGATCGACCCTGAAGTC
>JACLAA010004418.1_pt1 | contig 19699 bp, 16 predicted proteins | sample 8027891 | NCBI WGS metagenome assembly JACLAA01 (sample SAMN15724900, study PRJNA655200) | protist metagenome | isolation source: fluorescence activated cell sorting (FACS) single amplified genomes of... | place: Spain: Blaines Bay Microbial Observatory, Mediterranean Sea | collected 2016-01-19 | reverse complement strand
GTCGACGAGGTTCTTGAGGGCGTCGTCCTCCTCGGGCGTCCACTTGGGCTTCTTCTCGCCCTCGCGCGACTTCTTCGGCTCGGCGGCGCCCTTCTTGGCCTTCTTCGGGGGGAGCTGGTCGGCCTTGGCCATGGCTGTGCTTGTGTGGTCTTGTTTCGAGTGCTTAGGACGCGCGGGGTGGGTTGCCCGCGGTCGGTTTTGAGCAAAGTGGCGGTTCCTCGCCTTACTGTTGCTTGCGCGCGGTTTTAGGGCCCAAAAATTGGGCGGGGGCCGGCGCGGGCTGTGGGGAGCGTGTGGAGCGAGTCTCTACGTTTGCGGGGCGTTTTTGGAGCAACGGGGCGCCAAAAGCAGCTAAGGTTCACCGTAACACTCTAGCTAGTGGTCGGCCACTAGTAGGTCTCTCCGCTGGCGGCCGAGTAGGGGGTAAGCTGGTTTTGCCATCAGAGCTCGCAAAAAGCACCAAGGCGGTGCAGATTAGAGCGGACCGTGGCCGAGCAATTCTCAAAGCGCACCAAGCAAGCGGTGCAACCAAATTGCCGCGGAGAGCTCAGCACTGCAGCCTGCAGCAATGACCTCGCCGCCAGTGCAGCACACCGTCGACGCATCGATCCTAGAACCCTTCGCCTACATCAGCGAGACGCCCGGCAAAGACGTGCGCGGCGCCCTGATCGACGCCTTCAACGCGTGGCTCAAAATCCCGCCCGAGAAAGTCACGCAAATCAAGTCCATCATCTCGCGGCTGCACAACGCCTCTTTACTGGTAGACGACATCGAGGACGGTAGTCAACTGAGACGGGGCAAGCCCGTGGCCCACGCCATCTTCGGCGTGCCTTATACATTAAATGCGGCGAACTACGCGTATTTCGTCGCGCTCGAAGAATGTCATAGATTAGGCTCGCCGGAGGCGCTGTCGGTGTTCGTTGAGGAGCTGCTCAACCTCCACCGCGGCCAGGGCCAGGACATCGTGTGGAGGGACACGCAGAAGGTACCGACCGAGGAGGAGTACTACAGCATGGTGCTCGACAAGACCGGCGGTTTGTTTCGGCTGGCCGTCGGCCTCATGGCCGCGTTCAGTGAAAGAGACAAGAGCGAATTTCGGGAGCTCGTGGACCAGCTCGCGTTGTATTTTCAGATACGAGACGACCTCGTGAACCTGAAGAGCGACGAGTACGCGCTCTCCAAGAGCTACTGCGAGGACCTGACCGAGGGCAAGTTCTCGTACCCTATTTTACATGCTATAAGGGCGAGACCGGACGATACACGATTACTAAACATCCTGAAGCAGAAGACCGAGAATACTGATGTGAAGCGGCATGCGGTCGAGTTCATGGAGTCCGTAGGTTCGTTCGAGAAGACGCGTGAAGCGTTGGCGGCGATCAAGGGCGACATCGCGTCCGCTATCGCGGCCTTAGGCGGCCATGACCAATTGGCGAAGCTCGTGGAGAAGCTCGACGCGCAGGTCGCCGAGTCTTCGAAGCCGGTGCCCGCCGAGTTGCGGCGGTACGACTCGCTCTAGTGTAAGATGTTTCCGTTGTCTCGGCGATGGCGTCGCGGTGGCGTAGTTCCTGTTCCTGCGTTCGATTGTTCGGTGCTGGGACTAGTGGGCGGGGCCGCGCACACCGCGCGTCGCCGATTCACCGGCGGCGGGCGCGCCTGCCGCGTTTTCATGACAGCATACCTCCTTCTAAGCAGAACCGCCTCGGCAAACCGACACGTGTGCACCGCTATGATTCCTAGTGTCTTACAGACCGCTAGCTCCAGGCGCGGGCGCGTTTTTGACGCTCACGCGGCTCACACGCGACAAGCCATAGCTTCAGCCTTCGTTCACAAACACCAGCGATAGCCTTCTTGCAGCAGAGTTAGGAAACGGCGCTGCAAAAGGATCTGTGGCAGCTCTCAAGCTCTGGGTTTGAAAGCAGCCTCGGAAACCAGCGGCGCGCGGCTCGGAGGGCGCATGCCGCGCTGCTGGCTCGTCGCCATGCTGCGCGTCGCCGCCGCCCTAAGGCCGGCAACGCGACTAAGAAGAAGGCTCTCACTCGCCGCCGCGCCACCCCAGCTCGACGGCTACTGGACTAGACATGTGGACAACCTCAGAAGGCCCGCGGCCCAAGCGCTGAGCGACCGACTCGCTTCCAATGCTTTGGGCTTCCCCCACGAGAGCCTCGACAAACCTACCAAGGGAAGAAAGACGCTACTCCTAGAAACGTTAGAGTGGAAGCTCGAACACCCCACGAAAGTCCTTTTAGTGAGGGTCGGCGAGTTCTACGAGGCCTGGGGCGTCGACGCTACGTTGCTCGTGGAGCACTGCGGTTTAAATCCGATGGGCGACAAGGTGCGGGCCGGGTGTCCGTGGCGGAATTTGCAGCAGACGCTCGATGGGTTAACAAGGAACGGCTTAACCGTAGCAGTATATGAAGAACGGTTTTGCGCCGATCCGCGCAAGAAAAAAGAGAGATATTTAGCACAAGTCGTGGCGCCCGGAGCCGCTACATATGTCCAAAACCAAGCCCTCAGCAAAAGTGAAATAGAGTGGCGCTGCGAGGGGCCTCAGTTCGTCGCTTCTTCCGTAAGTGAGGGCGGCGCGTCGGTGATCTGCCTCGATGTGGATGCTAGGACCGCTTGCGTCTATGATTCGTTAACGCCCGACGGGTGCCGAGCCGCCGTATCTGCTCGTGGAGGTGCCGCGGCGCCGGCCTTCTATTTCGATTCTAAGGCTAGTGGTTCCAAGGCTCAAGAGATCAATAGGAGGAATGCCGCCAAGAGAAATGCTCTGGCCTTAGTAGATGACCGGGAGCGACTAGATGATGACCGAGCTGTGCGATTGGAGGACCCCGGGACTACGGAAGGTCGCGTACGTTTATTCGCCGAGGAGGTGGCTCGAAGTGTCTTATGCGTGGAAGATCCTGTTTCTTTCGCAGAGGAGGTGCGCGTCTCGTCCCCAAAGACGCAGCGGCCGTTGTTTGCTTCCACAGCTAGAGACGTCGGCTTGGCTGACGACGAGTTAGTGCCTGCATTGGTTCCTAGGCTATTACCACAAAGAGGTGCTCGGGCCGCGTCGCAGCGATTCTTGAGGAGGTGGCTCCTCGCGCCACCGGCCGAGCGACCAGCAACAGCGATGCGGTCTCTGTTATCAGCTCTGCTCGATGAGGCGTGCCCTCCACTACCATTGGACGACGCCCCGAATTTACCGCGGCAGAAACTAGTACGTTTGTTAGCGGAGAAGGAGGCGAATGCGTTATTGTTCCGCGACGCCCACAGGGCTTGTGTGACGTGCCGCGAGGCGATTAGTGAAGCGCCTTCGTCCATTGCTAGACCGCTGCTGGAGTTACTTGACGCGAGCGAGGCGGGCGGGGTGTTCTCGTTGGAGGGAGACGATTTGGTGGAGGCTGCGCGACAATTGGAAGGTCTCATAGCATCCGTCGTGAGCATTGGTCAGGACGACGCCGTATCTTCATCTGATAGACTCCCTGCCGCGTTCATTGAGAGAAACGAGGTCTTTAGAGGCGTCGTGTTGCGGGACCACCGTCCTGAGATTGCTGAAGCTTATGCGAGGGTCGACGCTTGTCTGACGGAGCTTGAAAATGCCGTCGCGGAATTCTCCGATGAAGTCATATACGACGTGGCGAACAACGTCGTCTGCCTGCGCGGGGCACCTGGTCCAGATGAGGTCGCTCCTAGGGACCGCTTCCGCCAGCCGCTGCCACGACGACGGACGTCGCAGCGAGCCCTCGACGCGAATGACGCCTACTGCGCGGCTTGTAGCGACGCTTCATTGGTCGTGCGGGCGTCGTTACGTGAGTTGAGCGAGACCGTCTACTCTCAACATTTGGATACGGCGGTGGCCTGTATATCCGTGTGCGAGTGTGGCGCAGCGGCTCTCGACCACGCCGAAGCTTCTCGGGAGAAAGGATGGTCGTTACCTGCTTCGGGAAAGACTCTGACGTTAAAAGGACTGACGCCCTTCTGGCTCGACCGTAGCTCTTCCATCCCGAACGACGTCTCGCTAGAAAGTGGACAAATGTCATTTTTAACAGGACCGAACGCGTCCGGCAAATCCACACTGTTGCGAAGCACGGCCGCGGCGGCGTTGCTAGGCGCGTCGGGTCTATGTGCACCCGTCAGTGAAGGTACCGTGCCGCACTGGGACGGCATCCTCTTGAGGCACGCGACCGGAGATGCACCTTTATATGGTAAGTCGTCGTTTGAGCGCGAGATGGACGCCGTGGCTCAACTATTTAGAGAGTGCACTTCGTCCTCATTGGTGCTAGTCGATGAATTGGGCCGCGGGACGTCTTCTACCGAAGGTGCCGCTATCGGTGGTGCTGTTCTAGATGAACTTACAGATAGAAAGATGCGAGGCGTCTTCGCGACTCACTTACATGAAATATTGGAGGAGGATGATCGTAGCGATGTGAAGAAGTGGTCTATGTTAAACAACCACTCCTGTAGTGAAGGAGTGTGCGTCGATTCTTTAGCGTTAAACGCGGCCGTCGCCGCGGACGTGCCTTCAAGAATTGTTGAAAGAGCTGCTCTTACGCTTGGAAGGGACGTGCCCTCCTCTACTCCTCAGGAATTAGATTTACTTGCTTCGGCGTTCGACGTCCTCTCGGACCAAGGGTTGGTACCGGAGACCTTACCTAGAGATAAAGCGCCGCCGCCCCGATTGATCGGTACGTCGTGCGTCTACGCGTTTTCTACGTCCGACGGTTTGTACGTCGGCGAGACGGACTCCGTGCGCGACCGGCTGAAGAAGCACGGGCGGAAATATGAAATAGGCGACGCGCTAGTGGTTCCTGTAAAAGACAAGTCCGCCGCGCGGAAGGCGGAGGCTACGGCTCTCAAGAAGCTCCAGGCCCTCGGCGTGCCTTTGCTCTCTACTTCTGATGCGGCGAACGTGCACTTCGGAGGGGCGTAACTTATATCTGTATGTACTATTTTACACGAGCTAGCAAGCACCAGCACTGTTCCGCGGAGAGGGATTCATCGCCGGCACGAAGGCCTGGACCGCGATATATATTGCCATGATCACGACGACCGGCACGAGCGGTAAGGAAGCGACCTTGTCCGCTAGTCTAGGCGAGCACCAGAGGCACGTGCCCAGCGCCGTCGCGATGCAGATCGCGCCGATCGTCGTCCCGAGGATGAACTCCCACCAGCAGAAGTGTAGGCTAACGACAATCGAAAAGTACATTAGGAAGTCGTCCAGGTTGCCGAGGACCGCCACGATGACGAAGCGCCGCCGCGCCTGAAACCAGAGAGGCTTTTTTTCCTGGGCGCAGCGGGACGTTGCGGGCTCGACGCGCGACTCGTGTGGCGTCTAGTTGATTAAAGCGCCAATCGGCCGCCAGAAAACCGCGTGTGATATCAGATGAGCGTGGTAAATAATTTCGCAGAGGCTGCTTTTGGTTGCTAGTGTCTCTTCCTATAATATGCTAGGACGCCGTCGACGCACAGGTACGATAAATATACTCCTTACACCGCCTAGCTCACCACGCACGACCCCTCCTCGACCTTGCCAGCACAAGCGAACCGGTCGCCGACGCTGACGGAGGCGCCGGGCGCGAAGTGCACGAGGTTCTGGCCGAAGAAGACGTCGTTCTTCCGCTTTGGGGCCGCGAAGAACGGATCAACAGCAGCCAAAGCCGTTCCGGACCGAAAGGCCTTCAGAGTTTTGTTCGGCTCGGCGGAACCAGGTCCGCCGCCCTCGTCATCAGTACCGGACGGTGCTCCAGTCCTACCAGTAGCCTGGTCGATGGTGGGTATCTTGCATCTCGAACAGGGTTTTACGACGTTCAGCTCAAGGTCGTTACATGTCATAGAACCCCACAAATCCTCACTCCACGCCGCCGCGCCGCTCACGACGAGATTCGGCCGGAACCGGTCCATCGGGATCGGTGAACTGTTGTTCTGGGCTAGGCGCGCGTTCAGATCGGCTAATGACGCGTCGTTCGCCAGGAGGATGGGGAACCCATCGGAAAAGGCCGTCTCACATGACCTTTTCGCATATTTGATGTCTACTCTACGAAAAGCCTTGTCGGGGAAGCGCGTGAGCCTTAAGCCCGGCGTCTTCAGGTAGTCCGAGATCCACTTTGCTGCCTCGTCACCCTGGTCCACGGCTACGACGGTGTCGGACCAGATCCTACACGTCTTTGTGGGACCTTCGTCATTGACCGGTACTTTGAGTAATGGTTGTCCTGGCGCCTTCAAGGACAAAGCGCCACCGATGGGGTAGGTCGGCGTCACCAGACATAATTTAGGGAAGCGCCGCTGCGAGAGAAACACGCCATGCGCATCCACAAAGGCGTACCTTCGATCATCTTGCAGGCCGCAGGTCGCGTCCAACGAACATGTCGCTAACTTAACACCTTTGCAGGACTTGACGGGGTAGACCGTGATATGTGTAATCATGACCTTTGCGAGCGGTTTTTCCTCCTCGCGCGGCGTCCTCGGTAAGAGTGCTAGCGTACCGAGAATGATGCAGACCGCGATGACGAGCGGTATCCATAGAGGTGCGGTGGGCTCCTCTACAACGGGTTCAACCTTCCGGCGCGCCTCCGCGAGTCCTAATAATAGTAAGTATATCATTCGTCCTTCTTTCTCCGCCAACTCCCGTTATAGTCCTTGTCGGCGACGTAGTGCGCGTGCGGGTCGTCGAGCTTGACGGGGCCCGCGCGCGGGAGCAGGATGTCGACGTACGTCGCGAGGGCGACGAAGCCGACGATGATGGCCAGGTTCTGGAAGAAGGGGGGCAGGTCGCTCCAGGTGAGCATGTGAGTGGCGTTGTAGTGAGGTTATGTGCTCGCGACGTGAGCTCCCGCCGAACGTGTACAGCCTCCGCCAGCTGGACACTATCTCTGTAGACCGCTCTTGCGAGTCTCTTTTGCCGCGTACGCTGCGTACCGGCAGTAAGCGCTTCGAAAAGGCAACTGCGGTACACCGTGATCGTCTAGCCGCCCAACTTGGGCGTGTGAACTCGCTTGCGCCGCGAGCTAGCGTCGCGTAAGGCACTAGCAAGCCATCGATTTTGCCGAGGAAGCGCCGCAAATCCCTCGAACCGCTGCCTCGCCGCACCGCAAAGCACGCCAGGACGAGGCCCCGCACGCGTCGCGGCTGCCCAAGCATGGCATCGCATCTAGATGGCCTCGAGGCCCGCTTCGAGCAGTCGATCGCAGACATCATGGGCCAGATGCACCAGGCGCTGAAGCCGCTGACGCATCGATCAAGCGTCAGCCGCGTGTCGCCGTCCGCGCGGGCGTTATTTATTGTGGGCCAGCCCATCGACGTCACGCGGTCGCCGATGGACTTCCCGCAAGCGTTAACGCGGCTGAAGGACCGCAAGGCGGCGTGTAAGGACGCCGATAGTGTGCTGTTGCCGTTGGACGTGCCTCCGACCGGTCTTGAGACGCTTGTGAGTGGTCTCGCGCAAGCGTCGAATTGCGACGGGTTGATCGTCACGAGGCCTCATAAAGAAGCAATCCTAAAGCACTGCACACACCTAACAGCCGCAGCCCGAGCGGTGGGATGCTGCAACGTCGTCCGCTTCCACAAGGGGTCGATGATCGGGACGAATATGGACGGCGATGGGTTCGTTGGGGGCTTGATCCAACAACGAGGAAATAATGCGGTGCGCAATCAACGGTGCCTGTTGGTGGGGGCGGGCGGCGCCGCGCGCGCCGTTGCCCATGCTTTGGTTCAGAACGGGGCGCGGTCTGTTTGTGTTGTGAACCGCACGAAGGCGCGAGCCCAAGCGTTGGCGGCTCGCATCCCCGGCGTCCGGGCAATTGAGATGCCGTCATCATTGAACGACGTGGACTTGTTAATACAGTGCACGTCCCTCGGCCACAACGCGTCGGACCCGGACCCGGTCCCACGAGACTTGCTGCGGCCGCCGTTGGTTTGTTGCGAGGTCGTCCACACGCCCGAGGAGACGGCATTCCTACGAGCGGCGCGGGAACGAGGGTGTGATACACATGCGGGGACGCACATGCTTTCATCTCAACTCGACGCGATCTGCGAGTTCCTCGTGGCGCGGCCCGAGGACTGGCCCGACGCCTGGGCCTTTTCTTCTACTTCCCGTGTTGCCGAGGTGTCCTAAGTTAGGTTTTTGTCTTCTCGCGTCGCCCGCGTTTGTTTTTTGGGCGCGGCGCGGGCGCGCTTGCGGTGCCTGTGCTTCGGAGAGCTCCCCAGCCTTCGCGTGGACGCCGTAAGGCTCGAGTTGAAGCTGGCGCGTGCCGTGCGGGATTGAGCTCAGCCTCCATTTTGCCTTGCTTGATAGCCATTAATCTACGTACGTCGGCCGCGCGGGAGTTTGCCCGCTGGCAGGGCATCCACTCTTAAGCGTGTTCTCGGCCTCCCAGCTTTACAGCCCCACACAACGCCGTCAACGCGCGCTGCCACAGGCTTCAGCCAGCTTCTGATTGGCCTAAAAAAAAGCCTTAAGACCTCGCGCCGCGGCGCCCGCGCTGTGAAAGCAACGCTCGGAAGCCACGCCACCGAATAAACCACGCGCACCGCCCACGAAAGACCACAGCGTCAAGCCCGCACACCGCACCGAATCGATGGCCACCGCCTGGCCCCTAAGAGAGCGCCCCGCCGAGTTCTTCGAGCTGCGAGCCCAGAACCGGCAGCAGACCTCGGACTACGTCTCTTCTGGTAATTTTGCCCTCGACACGATTGATAATGACGACCACGCGTTCCACGGCATCGTGTTTGATGTAGAATTGACCGGTTCCGTACCGATCGAGTCCCTCACTATAAGGGGCGTGTCGGTCCGAGGCGCTTTGGGCACGACGAAAGTACTCACTTCTGAACAAGGATTCGCCCCACTCCCGGAGGAACGCGATCGATTGGAGATGAGGAAATATTTTTCTCCGCTCAAGCCCCCGAGAGAGTGGCGCGTCCGGTATTCCGGCGAGGTGCCCGCAGCCACGTCGGAACCGAGAGACTTGGTATTTACAGAACCAGTACGCATGGCTCCTACCGCGACGAAGCAGCACGCTCAATTGACGAAGCTCGGTATATACGTCCACTCGGAGGACGCGGAGGGCGTCGTGTACAACAACCAGCGCCATCGGGGTGTCACACGGGAGGACGCCCACCTCAAAGTGTTGTGTGGTGTCGCTCATACCGGCGGAGCCCCGTTCGCGAGGGTCGGGTACTGGGGGGACGTCGCGTGGCGCCCTCGCCGTGAATTCGTGGGCAAGGTGTCGTATGATGTCCGGTTGTTGCTCTGGACGCCCCACGCGCATGCGCAGTTTCCTCCTTCCTTCCGAGGGATGGCTGTTGAATTAGCAAAATGTCGGGCGGCCAAGATGTTAAGACCGTGCACGGAGATCGGTCTGGGCCACCTGCCCGTCGAGGCGCTGTATTACGTGCGTAGCCAGTGTTGTACTCAATCACCGCGATCGCTAGACCGCTCGCGCTACATCGGTAGTAGAGCGACGACCCGACTTCGGTCATCGCGGCAGAACGAGAGAGCGCCACATATTCCCTTGACCCCGCTTCGTCCGTGCGGCGGTTGAGGAGCCCAGCGCGCCCGACACGCAGGTCCTCGCGTTTTGCCGCCACGACTGGGCGCCCTCCGAACCGACGCCGGCTCCTTTGCCGAACTGGGAGGACGAGCCGTGGGAGGTCCGGAGGGACGCCTACGGGTCGCGCGTGCTCGTGCCGCGGTCGCAGTGCGCCGACGACCCCGAGGAGGACGATTTTGAGGACGACGACGACGCCTACGACGACGACGATGGGGAGGACTACGACGCGTACTACGCCGTCAACACGCCCTCCAACGAGTCATCAAGTGATGACGACGACGAGGAGACGCCGCCGCGGCAGGAGGTCGCCTGACTGAGAAGTTTCCCCTTTTTTCGCCCCCCCGTGTACACTACGTCCGTTACGCCTCTTCTTCGGGGATGGGGTCGCTCACGTGCGCCTTGCGCGACGGCCTCCTCTCTTTGATTGGTGGGGGAGAGGTCGCGAACGCGATCACGCCCGCGGAGACAAGTATGGCTCCACCCCACAATGAAGCGCCGGCCCTGGGAGCGTCGGCCTTGGCGAGGGTTGGACGAGAGTCGGGTTAGAGCGGGTCCGAAACGGTCCTAGTGTCGGCGGCAGTTTCGCGGCAAGGTGGGCTCGGATGGTTTTGAAAAGGTGCTCATCGGAACGCGGGGAGCGAGAGAAACGTTTTTACGGGGACGGAAAGGACGAGCGGCGAAGAACAGCGTTCTGACGAGCGGCGTAAAACAGCTTAAATGCTAGTGGCGCAAAACTCACTAGGGCCTGTGTGCCCCGTACCGTTAACGGTACGGGGCACGGCCGATCGGGCACATGTTTTTTTTTTGCCCCAATTTGGCCCAAATTTAGCGCAAAACTCGGCGCAATTGCGGAGCGCTCGCGGAGCCGTCGCACGAGCTCGGCACGTTGATGAGGAGTGCGTGAATGCTCGGGTCTCGTTCGCCTGTAGGATGAGGACTCGCTTCGAGCTCGAGCCACACTGTGCTTAGGTGTCAAAGCAAAGTTCATAGACATCTCGGCAGCGACTGGCACCAGACGATATGAGCGCGAAAGGAGCGAAGATATTTAAAACTAAGTAGCATTGCAGCGTTCAGCACCTTAAATCGTGGCTGTCGTGCGTTTGGCACGGCACAACTGCGAGAGCAGCGCTTACGTGCTCGCGACGACGGGCGCGATGAGAGATAACGCACGTCACGCCGGCCGCCGCGACGGCGCCGCGCTCGATACCGCAACTGACGCTGCTCTTCCGAGACATCGGTGCCGCGCGCGCTCACACGCCGTCGCCGCGCAGGTGCAGCGCCTGCCACACGGTGGACGCCGGCGGCAACAGCAAGCAGGGCCCGAACCTCCACGGCATCTTTGGCAACAAGGCCGGCCAGGTCAAGGGCTACGATTACTCCGGCGCGTTCAAGAACGCGGACGTGACGTGGGACGACGCGGCGATGGACGCGTGGCTCAAGGTGCCGAAGAAGTTCATCAAGGGGACGAAGATGGTCTTCGCGGGCATCAAGAAGGAGAAGGAGCGCGGCGAGCTCATCAAATACCTCAAGGAGGCGACGGCCTAGATAGCGCTTGACGCGAGAGAGCTTGATTGTGTAACCTGTTGGTCTTATAAACATTACAACATTAGGGCCTAGAGCCGGGCACAGAGCCGATGGGCGGGTCGGCTTCGCTAAGGTGGTCGCCCCGGAGCAGGTACCCGAGCTTGACGAGCGCTTCGAGCCGCCCTAGTAAATTCCCGGCGTCCGTCCGCAGGATCGTATCCTGCCCCTCCTGGAAGTCCGCCCGCATCTTCATTCCTAATTCAGCGTCGATGCCCTCGGTCCGCGCCTCGAGCCTCTGCAGCCGCACGTCCTCGGCGCATTTGACCTGGATGAAGCTGATCTGCGGGCACTTTTCGTGAATCCTCCTCCTATGCTTGCGTTTGAACATGGCCTGGGCCACCGCTAAAGGTCTGCGTTGCCCGTGGATCTCCTCATCTGTAATGGCATTGATCCTTTCTATTATCAAATCGCAGTAGGCGTCGCGCTGTGAAGGTGTAAAGCCCTCGCCCCTACTCAGTGCCGCGCGCATATCTGCGGAAAGCCAGGCGTCGCCCTCCTCGAACCGATACCCCATCTCCGCCAGCTTCTTGCCCACGAAGCTCTTACCGCAGCCCGGTAAACCGTACAAAAAGAACGACGGCGGCATGGGCCGGATCTCGGGCAGGTGGGCCGTGTAGTCTACATTGTTAAAGATGCCCGCGAGTTCCCTTTTGCATCGTTCTTCGGCCGTGAGCTCGTTGGCGGCCATCGTGTCGCGTCGATGGCGTGCGGAGGCTGCACAGCGCTGCAGACTACAAACTTTGGGGGGCACAGCTATTGCGTTTCGGCCCAAAAGCTGGGCGGGCGCGAAAGCAGCGATGAGTGGCGACGATTCGTCGACCGGCTGCTCGCAGGACGCTGAAAAAGCGGCTGTGCGTCGCGCTACTCGAGATTACTAGTGCCTCTCTTGACGCTAGGCGATTATTTTTGCCTTCCTTGCACCGCTTCTTTCCCGCATTTAGCCGCCGCTGCGATCTCCAGGACAGATTCGTTGCGCTAGATCGCTTCTCCACAGCGCACTGCCTCTGCTCTAACGCGCGCGCCGCGGTTTTTGACCCAAAGAAAGCCAACGCCTGCCCAACAGGATGCTAGCCGCCCGCGCCTTCCGCGGCGTCGCGGCGCGAACAATCGCAAGGCCCGCCGTCGCGAGGCCCGCCGCAGCGAGGCGCCCGATGTCCTACGCCTCCTTCTACGACACCTACTTAAAGTCCAACGCCTCGATGGTCACGTTCATCGTCGCCGGCGCGATCGTCACGGAGCTCATGTTCTCGAAGGGGACCGACGCGCTCTGGAGCGCGGCGAACGGCGGGAAATTGGTGGAGCACGTCGACTGGGCGAAGTGGAGCGCGGACGACGACGACGACGACGACGATGACGACGACGACTAAGGGACGCCGTCGCCGCGCCGCCGACGATCGAAGCCTAATTATCCTTTGTTTTTCTAGTCGTCCTCGCTCTCGCGCTCGTGCGGGTTCAGACTCCATTGAGGATCAGACACGCCCAGCGCAGCTCCGCAGCTGCGCGAGTTATCTGCAGCGTTGCCGTTGCGAATCAATCATTACAAACCCATTCGTCGGGCACAGCAACTGGAACTTCTTGCAGCGATCTCTGCGGTCTGAAGAGCAAGCTCTTGCAGCTGCAGCTTGATTGGACGGCGCGAGATGGCGCCGACCAGGAGCCTCAAACTCCTGCTCGTAGCAGCAGCAACTACAGCCCTACGACCAACCAAGCTGCCGCCGCTCCAGAAGCAGGCGAAAGCCATCGGCGCGGCATTAGCCGCCGTCGGCCTAGCACTCACACCCTTGGCAGGCATAGCGGAAGAGACGAGTGCAGGCTTCGAGGAGTTCGCGGCCAAGGGCGGGACCATGGAAGCTAGACCGGAGTGTTTTTTCGACGAGTGCGGCGATCAATCCAAAGCTTGTTTCACGAACCCGTCTTGCCTCAAAGGAGTGACCTGTTTGGGCAACTGCCGCGGCGAGCAGGAATGCGCGACGCGCTGCTTCGCGCGCTTCGGCTCGGAAAAGCTCAACGACTGGCTGTCCTGCACGCTCGAAGAAAAAAAATGCGTCGTCACGGGCGTCAAACAGGACACGTCCGCCTTCTACGCCACGGCACCTACACGCCTGTCGACCTTCGACCGCAAACAGCTAGAAGGAAAGTGGTGGAAGGTCCGCGGCTACAACGCGAAGTACGACTGCTTTCCGTGCCAAGTGAATACTTTTTCTTCGGCACCTAATGGCATGCGCAACGACATCGAGTTCCGGGTGCCGAAGCCGGACAACGGGGGCTACTGGCAGAATCGCCTGGAGGAGGTCATCGTGGACGAGCGAGGACCGCAGGGCAAGGCCTCGTATACCGTGGGAGGCAAGATGTACGGCCTGGAGTTCCGGGAGCAGTGGTACATTGTTGGGGCCGATTCGTCATTTGTGTTAGTGGCTTATAAAGGCGACACGCAGCAGGGGCCCTACGAGGGGGCGTTCTTATATACTAGAAACAAGGACGACTACGACACGAACAGTGGATTGCGTTCCAAAGCGGATGCGGCCGCGAAAAAGGCCGGGTTAGAACCGTCCCAGTTTTGTCAGATAGACAACGCCTGCCCCACTTCCGGCGTCACGCAAGCCGGCGCCTCCAAAGAAGATTTGGGGAAGGAGAAACTCGAGTGGAAGGACGTGTTTGATCTCGCCGAGTGGTTCCGGCCGGGGACCACGGCCAAGAAGGCGAACTTCGACCCGAACAAGATGTAGTTTTTCGTAAGAAATTACACTTAGTACATAACCCGCGCACCGCCGCGGCGCCGTCATGGGTCGCGTCGGCGGCGTATATGGAGCCTCCACACCGGAGGGCCAGAGGCAGTCTCGGGGACGGCCACGCCGTCGCCGCTCGCAAATTAAGGGCTCCCCGGAAGTAGAGCGTCTCGACGGGACCGCGCCCGCCCGATGGCGCAAAAAACCATCATTCGGGCACCGGCGGCGCTTTTCGGCCGCCCCACTTCTTCGGCGCTGGCGACGCGCCGTCGAAGTACAGTAAAGTGCCGTACCTGCCACCAACGACCAAATCGTCCACCCCATCGCCGTTGAGATCCGCGAGGCAGGGCGCTGGGGCCTCGTGCACGGGCAGCGGAAAAGTCTTTGACCGGCCAAGCGCCTCCAGGTCCAAATCTTGCAGCGGCGCCGTCCAGAACAGCGGCGTCCGCGCGAGGTAAGGATCTTTGTCCTTCATGAGTCTCAGGTAATTCAATCCGTGCCCTTCGTCGCCGACGGCTATACTAGAAGTGGGGACCCAGGTTCTATTTTCCGGATCTAAGTACGACGGCGCGCCCACCGCGAATCGCGACGCTGGGGCTTCTAAACCCAGCAAATCTAACCGCCTTACATTAGCGTAGCCGTCCCTTCTTACCTCAAATCTTGGCGATCGTGGAGACCCCACGTTCTTGACGAGACCGACCGAATCAAACAACCCCGACGCCGCAATTAACAAGTCGAGGTCGCCGTCGTCGTCGACGTCAACGAACACAGGTCCTAAATTGCGCCACTCGCTCGTGAGTCGCAATGTATCATGAAATGGTTCATAGGTCAGGTTGAAGAAGGCGATGGCCGGGTCCGCGCCACCAACAGCGAGCTCCGGGTACGAATCGCCGTCGAGATCCGCTAGTGTAGGTGCGGCCATGGCCGCGTGCGCGTGGATTGAGTTTACGAATTCGAATTGCGGTTTTTTGGCCGTGCCAGTGTTCTCGTAGTATGATACCCTTCCGGCCGCGTCTCCAATAACAAGATCGAAATCGCCGTCGCCGTCGACGTCGTAAGCTGCCGGCGCCGCGTGGTAGCCCACGTCTATGTCTGACGTGGGCCACTTTAGCTTTGGTGGTGGGGGTGTTTGAACACATCCGGAACCCGGCTGTGTAGGTAGGGGGCAGTTTTCGTCCTCATCTACACTTCGTGAAAAGCCATCAAATGACAAGACGTCGGGGCAGGCTTCCAACAACTTCTTCGAGGGGAAGGCCGGTCCGGACGCTCGCGCTCGCACTCTAGCTGGTGAGCTCCAGAGTCTCTTTCCTGCATTCTCAAGTGCTAGAGCTCCAGTCAAAGCGCGCTTCGAACCTTCAGTGTGGTAGGGCCGCCAGCCGCCCGGGTGGATGAGCAAATCCCCGGGTTTCAACGTGGTAGATGCAACTGATGAAGACACGTAGGGCTCGCCCACGGAAACGCCCCGCTCGGCCGGCGTCCTTCGATACGACACAAAATGACAGTCACCTTCCACCTGCAACCTCCAACTAGGCACGCACACGCTGTCAAGGGTTGGCAATGGCGCATCTTTGTGCATGTCGCGTAATCGGCAGCCGCCCGTTCTACAACCCCACCTCGCGTCCGCCGAGCCGTTCACCAGTCTCAATGAAGGGACTAAATCTATCAACCCTTCCCTAATACGAGCATGATGCGTCCAGTTCGTCGCTTCTCTTAGCAAAGTGAGGAAGGCCGGGTCGATGCCCTCGACGACGATAGCTTCGTCAGCCAAAACCGCCGCGACGACGTCCGCCGCGGCGTCGTCGTCCGTCGCATGAATGCGGGCGATGTCTACCTCGTCGACGACGCAGTCCTCCGCCGCCGCGGCCGCGAGCAGAGCCAGGAGTGTTATTCGGGCCATATGGGTAGCCTCTAATTCGACAGGGCTGCCCCGAGGCGCTTCCAGGCGGTCGGTAGCGACGGCGAACGCCGCGACTGGGCGAGCTATGGCACTTGTACGCACCGGCGGCGCGATTATGTCCCAGGCACGCTAGCGGCCGGTAAGACACTAGCAAGCGGTTGTGCTCGGGGCGCTGGGCTTCGGTCTGTGACACCCCCGGAGACCGCAAAGTTCCCGAAAAGCACCGCGGGACGCCGTCGACGCATCCATCAAAGGGGCAGCCCCAAGAAGCGTTCGCGAGACGTCACCAGACACATAGCTTGCCAGGGCAGCCGAGGAACGCCGCACGATGGACATCGGCCACCAGCTCGACCGCATGAAGGAGTCCTTCCTCTGGGCGGCCGCGAAGGGAGGGCGGGAGGAGGAAGTGGAAAGTTTGCTGTCCATCGGCGCCGACGTGAACTGGCGCAACGGTGAGGAAGGAGAGACGCCTCTCATCGCGGCGTGTCGTTCGGGCCACCGGGGCGTCGCGGCGTTGTTGTTGGCCCATGGCGGCGACGCCATGGGCACGTCTCGGAATGGGGAGTCGGCGTTGCATGCCGCCTGTCGGCGGGGCGACGAGGAGCTGTGTGCCCTTCTGGTGGACGCTGGTGCTCATGACGAGGGGGCCTTCGAGGCCGGTGTAAGCGCGGGCCACGGCGCGATGGTATCAAGGCTGCGCGGCTTAGGGCGGCGCCACGCGGCGGCAGCCCAGGCGTCATCATCGAGGCGGCCGCCGCCGTCCATCCGTAGTGCGGCTTTGCCAGCCGTGGAGCCGCCGCGCCGGTCGCCCCGAAGGATAAGGGATCCGGCCCAGGAGCTGCTTGAGGAGGTGCGGAGCGGCTACCGAGAGCGGGCCGCAGACGCTGCAGAACGTAGGATGAGGGACGACGAGCCGCCGGCCTGCCCGACGCCGCAGGCCGTCGATATCGTTGCTGCTAGACTAGACGAGGCCGCGAAGGGTCGAAGGGCGGAGCAGCAGAAAAGAGAAAGGGCGCAGCGCGAGGCGGACGCGGCGCGGGCCCAGTCGAACCAATTGCTGGCCGAACTCATGCAGGCGCAGACCGTCGCTTCCAAACTCAGAGAGAAGGAGACGAACCTCAAGAGAGATCTGCGGCGGTTGCGCGGTCGAGGGTTGTCTGGGTTGGAGGTCGAGGAATTAGCTTCTTTGGAGAGGGACTTGCGGGCGGCTTTAAGAAGAGTCACTTTGGCCAAGGAGAAAAGATTGAAGGCTTGCGTGCACGTCCCGGACGGCTACGTCTGCCCGATTACAAGGGAATTGATGCGCGACCCCGTATTTTGTGGGGACGGCCACACCTACGAGAGGGACGCCATATCTGTCTGGTTGATGACGAAGGACACGTCGCCGAAGACGGGCTGCGTGTTGGAATCAAAGGCGCTGATTCCGAACTTCGCGCTGCGGAGCGCTATTGATGATTTGCGCAATCGGCGGCGCCTCGCGGACGAGGTCGCCGACGAGGACGACGCGAAGACTCTTCCGGCGAGTCCGGGGTAAGCACTTTCGACTATTTGTGTGTTAGAGTTGGCATCGCGTCGGTGGCGTCGGCCGTCTCCGCCAAGGGGCGCGACTGGAAAACTGCTAGTGTCTTACATGACGCTAGCTACGTGGCCTCTTCGACTTTCATCGCCGCATCTCTGCATCAGGCTGTCGTTGATTGACAGTTGCACGCACGCGATCTCCTCTTGATCGCTTTGCATGCGGCTGTCGTTGATCCTACTTCTTCCAGGACCCATCGCCTCTTTTGTCGTGTCCTCTCAGCAGCGCAAACTGCAGTCATTACTCAAAACCGCAAAGCATCAAAGCAGAAAAATCACTACAACCATGTCCAGCAACCCGTCGGCCCTCTACACGCCCCAGGACATCAAAGGATGGACGGCGCTCGTGACCGGCGCGTCGAGCGGCTTCGGCAAGGCCCTGTGTGGAAATCAACTAGTGCGCCGGGTGCATGGCTCCGTCGAGCGGTGAGGAACCGGCATCGCCACGCCATCGAGTAGGCGTCGCGTCGATGGCGTGGAGGTCGACGCGACGATTCACCGTGAAATTTTGATTTTCACACAGGCAAGGCCACGGCCTGGCGCTTCGCCGAGCTCGGCTGCAAGCTCATCATCGTAGCTAGAAGAGGCGACCGCCTCGAGGCGCTGGCTGGTGAGCTCAAAGCCAAATACGGCACGGAGGTCTTCTGCCTCGTGCTCGACATGATGGACATCCCGAAAGTCGAAAAGATGGACCAGTTGCTACCGGAAAGCTTCCGCAACGTTGATATTTTGGTGAACAACGCCGGCCTGGCTTTAGGAAAGAATTCTGTAGAAGAAAACGTGACGTCGGACATCGTGCGGATGATGACGACGAACGTGACGGCTTTGATACTAGCTACTACTCTATTTACGAAGGGCATGAAGGCACGGGGCCGGGGCCACGTCATCAATGTTGGTAGTATTGCGGGCCACTACGCGTATGCAGGTGGCTCTGGCTACTGCGCGTCCAAGTCGGCGGTGACGGCGTTCACGTCGGCCGCGAGACACGACCTCGTGGGCACGCCGATTCGTGTCACATGCATCTCTCCAGGATTCGCCGAGACCGAGTTCTCCTTGGTACGGTTTGAAGCTTCTGATGACGCGGCATCAAAGGCCAAGTCCGTCTACGACAATTTGGTGCCCATGGTGGCCGACGACATCGCGGACCAGATCGTCTATGCGGCGACGCGACCGGCGCACGTCCAGATCCAGGACATCATCGCCTGGCCCACTAATCAAGCCGGTCCCACGAACATCGCGCGCGTCGGGCCGTCGCTCGGCGCGCCCTGAGGTTCTCTGCGCGGCCGTAAGTCTATCCCTCTTTCGTATCTATGTGTCGCACCGCCCCCTGAACCGCGCCGAGGAATCGCGCGCTAGTGCCTCTTGGCTAGCCAGACCGTTTTGTTGGCCAAGGCCGACGAAGCTTGTGCCAATTGTGCTTGCGGGCGACCCAACGTGGGCCAGGCCGTCCATTCGATAACGAGGCAGCCCCTCTGCTGCCGCGAAGCGACCACGCCGTCGGGCAGCACAGAGGACGCCGTCGGGCAGCCGCATGATGCTCAAGTTCGAGTCCGACACCGTGAGCGGATTAGGTCCGGGGACGCGCGCCAACGTCCTCGCGCAGCGGTCTCGTTCTCAGCGCTTCTGGCAGGAGAACAAGGAGCGCAGGCAAATTAGGTTGGAGCAGCGCGCCGCCGCCGAGACGTATCGGCGCGAGGAGGAGGCGAAGCGCGATCGTCGAGACGATCCGGTCCAGCGGCGCGTCGCCGCGCGGCAGCAGGCCGTTCAAAAAGCGAAGCGGCGCCTGAAGAAGGCGCCAAGGCCGGTCGTCACCAGTACTCAGAAACCGAAGGTCTCGTTAACGTCGGAGGAGCGCATCGCTCTACAAAAGTGGCGGCACCGCGAGAATGCGATAGAGCGGGAGCAGCGCGAGTTAGATGAGCGGAGACAGGTCCGCGCTTCAGAAGAGTTAGTAAGGAAGAGCTGGGAGCAGGAGACCGCCCCCAAGAAGGTGGCGAACCCGTCATTATTTAGTCTGGACGACGCGATGGCCGTCGTCGCGCCGGCGTTCGTCCGAGAGGAGGCCTCTCCCACGAGGTTGGAGGAGCACACCGAGCATGCGGCTGCTATATCGTCTTTATTAAAGCCGAAGGACCCGGTACCGCTGCGGAAGGTTGTCGCTACGAAACTGGCGGAGTCTCCTGAACGTGTAAGGCCGGCGGGCGGCGGCGTCGCCGCGGCGCGCACCCTCACAAACCCCTCGCGCGCGTCCGCCGAGCTGGCGGTCGGCGGCGTCGCCGCGGCAAGGCGCACCCTCACAAACCCCTACAAGCCGAAGCCGCGGCCGCCGGCGCCCGAGGCGAGGTACGAGCCCGCCGCGGCCTACGCGGGCTCGCGCCCCGGCATGG
>JACLAA010006883.1_pt1 | contig 19737 bp, 13 predicted proteins | sample 8027891 | NCBI WGS metagenome assembly JACLAA01 (sample SAMN15724900, study PRJNA655200) | protist metagenome | isolation source: fluorescence activated cell sorting (FACS) single amplified genomes of... | place: Spain: Blaines Bay Microbial Observatory, Mediterranean Sea | collected 2016-01-19 | reverse complement strand
AGAACGTAGAAAACGAAAAGAAGACTCAACAAAAGAAAAAGAACGGTGGTAGACGAGGGGGCGCAGACTACGAGAGCGAGAAGTTGGCCAGCGAAAAACGAATAGAGGAGAAAAGAAACAACGTAGAAACGATAGAAAAGAAGCTTTGGAAACGCTCCGCGAAGGAAGATGTGAAACGAAAAGCAGTCAGATACGAAACGCCGGAAGAATTGATCGCTCGACGCGAGCGAGAGCGGCAAGAGTTGGACAACATTGAGAATAACAACGCGAACGAAGGTTCGTTCGTCGAAGCTTTGCACCAACCGAAAATGATAATCATCGACATGAGTAAACGTGGCGGCGCGAGAGAGTTGGAAATCGACGGCACGTCGTTTAAATCGACGACCGGACAGTACCTCCAAGGCGACTCGGACGACGACGAGCAGCGCATAGACGACCAACATTTACCGGGAAGAGAGTTGTTGCGAAATTTGAACGCGATGGGGAAACTCGCCGCGTCGAATATTTCTTTGTACGACGCGAAAGTGCGAACGGAAATGGACACGTCCGCGGCGTTAATGCGCGAACAAGAGCGGTTGAGTCAAATCGAGAAGGACGTGAAAAAAGCCGAAGAAGATATCCGAACTTTGAACGAGAAGGTGAAGCTGTTGGTGGAGAACGAAAAAGACGAGAACGACGAAAAGATTCTGGAACAATGGTTGGAGCTGAAACGCGACCACAAAGAGGCGTTCGCGGAACTCGACATTGCTGCTGTTGCGGCACAAAAACACGCGAAGAAGTACTTCGAAAAAGCCTTTCGCGCGTGGGATCCCAAGAACCAGAACGAAGAAGCCTCAGGCGACGACGACAAGAACAGTTCGTATAAACTCGCCTACGAAAACTGCGGCAAGTGGAGAGACGTGCTCGTCTCGACGACTGAGATCGTCAAGAAGCAAGAGTCGTTTTTGAACTACACCGATGACCCAGTTATCGAAACCGTCGAAGACGAAACGTTACTCGAAGAAGTCATCGAAACGCCGGTGACGATGAAAATTATACGAACGCTGATTCAAGGATGGGACCCGCGCGACGTGAAGTCAAACTTAGCGATGGACCTCTTTTACGAGTGGCAAAGCGTGTTACCACGCCGCTCGTTGGATAAGATCGTTGAGAATGCCATCATTCCGAAACTGACACGAGAGATTGAAAAGTGGACGTTCGTTGAAGACGCTGGCGACGAAGGAAAAGTAACGTCTTCTTCCTCGTCGTCGGTACCCTCAAAGTGGATTTTCCCATGGCTCGAGATGCTTTTAGAACCTATCAAAGCGCTTTCGTCGACAATAAAACAAAAGTTTGCGAACGTGATAGACGCGTCTATTGGTGGCAAAGCAGTCGCAGTGGTTGAACCGTGGGTGGAAGTAAAAACGATCGTCTTTGGTCGAACTTGGTGGTCGCAGTTTGTCGAGAAGACAGTCGTCCCGAAACTGGTCGCCAAAGCGAGTTTGATTGAAATCGACCCCGCCGATCAAAATTTGGAGATATTCAACAACATTCTTCTGTGGAAAGCCGTCCTCGCATCGAGCGAAGAAACCGATGGCGGCGGGGGCGTTGCTAAAGTTCTCGAAAGAAGTCACTTTTGGAAAAAATGGTCCTCGACTCTAAAATCGTGGCTAAAAGACGAGAAGAATTGTGATTTGATCGAAGTCGCCGAATGGTACGAGTCTTGGAAGACGCTTTTAGGCGAAGACGTGTGTAACCACGAGCGTCCGCGGACGCATTTACGCCGCGCGTTAGAGGCGATGAACGCGGCCGCAACGGGAGAACCCATCGCGCTTTCCGACGGCGAAGACGACGAAGACGCTCGACAAACGCTCGACGGACGAGACAAATCCCCCGGCAAAACTCGCAAAATCAAATCCAGCTCGACCGCGAAAAAAACGCTCAAGGATATCCTCGAATCCGTCGCGTCCGAAAACGATTTCGCGTTCCTCCCGAAAAACAATCGTCGCACGCGTCTGGAAAATCTCCCGGTTTTTGCTTTCGGCGGCGTCACCGTCGCCGTGGACGCGAACAAAGACGTCGTTTCCGTCTTGGCCACCGGCGCGGGCGAAGAGTCCTGGCACGTCGTCGGCATCGAAGAGTTGGTCGAGCTGGCGAGAATGAAAGCGTCCATGATGAGTGACGATTAATTTAGGGACAATAGTGATAAAACTTTGTCGTTGTTGTGCATTTAGGTAGAGAACGCGCGCGTGTTGTACATTACAGCACCATTTTAGTAAACATCCATCGCCTCTCTTTTCGTCTCTTCTTCTCCGCACAATTTTAGGGGATTCTCTACTTCTCTCACATGGGGACGACCAAAACGAACGACTCTTTCGCTTTGACGACGTCGGCGACAAAACCATCGTCCACCGTCGTCCGACATTTTGTGGGCAACCAAATCCCTTTGGCCATTCTCAACGATCCTAATCTCGCTCGAGCGGTTAAACCGTTACCGGCAAACTATTCCTTTGAAATCCATAAAACCATCTGGCGGCTTCGCACCGGGAACGTCTCTCGATTGGCGTTACAGTTTCCCGAGGGGTTACTCTTGTACGCGACGACGTTGGCGGATATATTCAAAGTTTTCGTTCCTTCGATAAAAGACGTGGTGATTCTCGGCGACGTGACGTACGGCGCGTGCTGCGTGGACGACTACGCGGCGACCGCGTTGGGGTGTGATTTTTTAGTGCATTACGGACACAGTTGTTTAGTGCCGGTGTCGATGACGACGTGTAAGACTTTGTACGTGTTCGTGGACATTTTATTCGACGAGGAACACTTGGTGCAGTCAATAAGGAAGAATTTTCCGAACAGGACGGATAAGATTGCGTTAGCGGGAACGATTCAATTTGCATCGGCGATCGGGAAGGTGCGGGAGACGTTGCGGCCGTTTTACGAGTGCTTCGATGTCGGGAGGACGAAACCTTTGAGTCCCGGGGAGGTTTTAGGGTGCACCGCGCCAAGTTTAGGAGATGGAGAGGTCATGGGAGCGAGAAGTGGAGATTCAATGGGAGAAGAAGGAAAGAAGGCGCACGATGCAATTGTGTTTGTGGCGGACGGTAGGTTTCATTTGGAGGCGATGATGATTGCGAATCCAAACGTGCCGGCGTATAGATATGATCCGTACGAACGGGTTCTGACGAGAGAGTATTACGATCACGTCGGGATGCAAAACGTGAGAAAGAGCATGATTTTACGCGCGAAGAAAGCGAAGAAATTTGGTTTGATTTTAGGGACGCTCGGCAGGCAAGGTAATCCCGCGGTGCTGGCCAGACTGGAGCGGTTGTTTGAGTCCAGGAATAAAGAAACGGTTGTATTTTTAATTTCCGAGATATCTCCGGAGCGGATAGCTTCGCTAAGCGAAAATGGTGGCATAGATGCGTTCGTTCAAGTGGCGTGTCCGAGGTTGAGCATCGATTGGGGCGAAGCGTTTATTGTGCCGGTGCTGACGCCGTACGAAGCGTACATTTGTTTAGAAGGCGCAGAGGCGTGGGACGACGTGAACACCGTATTAAGCGAAGGAAAATATGAAAAGAAAGAGGTTCCGAGTTATCCGATGAAGTATTACGCTGACGACGGGGGCGAGTGGACGAGCTCGCGGTTCGCGGAGCGACAGAAGAACATGGGCAATCGCAGAGACAAACCTTCGGTGCGACTCGTGGTGAGTTCCGGGAATTAGTAGTAGGAAATAGGAGCAGCAGTAGTAGTAGCAACATGTGTATTACGGTATTATAATATTATTAGCAATATAACAACTAATGCTTTCAATAATGAATGCGTATATCTCCTTTTCTTCTGTACAGGGTTTTAAAATTACAACTTCTTTCGCGCGCGCGGGGCTAAAATTCATATTTTACATCTCTCTCTATCTTCTTCTTAGTTCACTCCGAGAGTCGCTATGTGCGTCGATTTCGCGCCCGTCGCGCAATCGATGACCTCGTACGCCCCGCCTCCTATTTTTCCTACTTCGACAACCTCTTCTTCGTACCCGGATTTTTTTCGGACGACGAATACCCTCTCGAACCACCTCTTCGTGGCGTACGTTAAAGGATGGAAATTGGTGTTGGCCGCGGTACCCACATTCGCGTTGCGATTATAATATTTAGTTTCCACGCCACCCGTCATCATCGCATCCATGCCGACATCGTGTTGCCAATCTTTCTTGGCCAACATGTTCGCATCTTCCATGTCATCTTTCCTCTCCGAGACGACGACTTTACAGCGCGCGGGCGCTCGACTTCGCCACCCGTCGCGGTGACTTCTCATCGTCGCTTTCCGTTTCGCCATCGTAGAGTACCTGGCAGCCTCTACAATCGCCGCGCACACTCTCGCGTGCGCCGCCGTTCGCTCTCGATTTCCTCCCATGCCGCTTCCACCGTATCGATCGGAAAACGCAGAAACGTCGCACACGGCGATGAGATTCGGCAACTCTTCAACCGGCAAAACGTGCAACGCGGACATAATCTTCACCACGTCCTCATCCGTCGACGCGTATTTAATGGATACCCTTTTCGCCGCTCTCGTCGTGATGTATTCTTCGGACGGCACCCACGTCCTCGTCGACAAAACATTTTTCGTCTTCTTCGCGCCTTTCGCATCCACAAAGCCGTCGTCGTCGTGACTCTCGTTCGCATAAATGCTCGGCGCCGCGAACGTTTCCGATTCCAACGCGTCTCGACGGCACACGAACAACGCTCTCGGCAAGAACGCCTTTCCGGAAGCGCCGGAATCTTTTTCTTTCCTCCTCAAACTTTCTCTTCTCGCGCTGTTCTCGTTGATATCCTCGTTTTCCACGAACGCGTTTTCTCGCTCTCCTTCTTGGTCTTGGTCTTCCTCTTCGTCTTCGTCTTCGCAAACGCACTCTCGCGCGCACCTGGCAAACAACAAGGAGGCGGTCACCCCACAGTCTCGCGAACTCGTCGGCGCGATGACGAGCGCGTTCGGTGCGCGAGATACCTCCTCTTCCTCTTCGTCGTACATAACATCGTCGTCGCGCGCGTTGTGATGCTCTTTAAAAGCATTCTTCGCATTATAGTCGCTCTCGTCGTCGTCGTCATCCTCCTGCGTTTCCTCTAAAAGTTCGTTCCCTCGAGCGTCCTCGAGCGCTTTCAAGTCGTCGTTCTTTTCTCTCGCATGAAAGCGAGCATTCGTGTTGTTAAGATTGGAGAAAGGGTGGGTGAATTCTCGACAGTCCCATCCTCCTCGAGGTGGTGCGAAGCGTTCCTCCTTCGAGAGGAGGGACATGTGTTTTGTGCGTATGTTTTCCGCCGCGCGAGAGAGATTTGTGTGATGCTTTCTCGGGAAATTCAAAACTTTCGTCTGTGACGCGTCAGAGAAAATTGTGCGCGCGGAAAACGCGATGAAACTCACCTCGCGAACGACGTTTCCTCCCAAGTCGGGGAAGGAAAAAGGAACGCGTGAAAACGGAGAAGTGATGAGAAAAACGTCGAATTCGTTTTCGGATGAAGTCGCTTTATTTCACGAGGGTGAATACCTGGAGAAGTTGCGCGAATTCAGAGCGCTCGTGTTGCGTCGAATTCGAGCGCACATCGACGACGAGGACGAGAAAGAAGAAGAAGAAGAAGAAGAAGAAGAAGAGGAGAACGAGGATGACTGATACACATACACATACACGTTATATAATACTCATACAAAGAAAGAAAACGACTAGACCGAAGTCGATGCTGTTTTTTTACGAAGACGACCACCCTTTAGGGAATGCGTTTGACTGCTGTGCTTTTGGTAGTGTTTGACGTATTCGCACCCGACGGCGAGGACGAACAAACCGAGCGCAATCGCGTACGTCGTCGTGAACGGTTTATCACTGGCAAAGAACACGAAGGACCCTACGACGGTGAGCAGTTTCCTCGTGGTCGTGATCGCCACGGCAGGCACGGCGCCGAAATGTTTCACGATGATGGTGTATAACCACGCGCCGAAGAAGAAGGACACCGATCGAAACGTCAACAACATGAAATACAACGGCGTATCCCAAAAGAACATGAACGCGTGCGGTTCTAATAAGACGACGAAGAAGAATATAAAAATCGCACCAACCGCGTTCGTCCAAAGCATGTTCTCACCGACAGTCGCCCCGTAATCTCTCAAGATCCTATCCGTCACGTTCGATTGAAACGCGCCGATCCCAATCGTGATTAGACTCAACGTCAAACCGAGCGCGTAGTTTTCGCTCGGATTTTCCGTTTTATCCGAATTCTCTTGCTCCCCGAGACCAAACTCGCACGCCGCCGCGACGAGTAAAAAGCACGCCACGTAATCTATCAACTCGTACCTCCGCTTCAACCACACCACGGACACAAACATCACCGGAATTAGCTTCGCGCTTTTTAACACCGTCCCCGTCGCGTAATTCACGTACTTATACGCAAACTTTCCTAAACTCGTATACAACGCGATCAAAATCCCACCCAACACGAGCGTTGTTTTCGGCGCTTTCGTGTGCCAAAATCCACTCGTATACGTATCCTCTGCCTTTCCTTCCTCTCGTAAATCCACATCGCTCGATTTCGCTTTGTTTTTCTTCGCGTCCTCCTCCTCGCGCTTCTTCTTTTCCTCCTCCTCCTCCTCTTGGTCCCACCCGCACAGTTGCACCAAAACCGTCAGCGCGCTGAACACCACTAACTCGCTGAACGCTAAGAACCAAAAGAAATCAAACCCGGGTATTTGTTTGATGATGTACTCCTCCGCGACGCAGGATAAGCCGAGCGCGAGTATGGTGAGGAAGGAGAGGAGGATAAACGCGAACGGCGTTTGGAACTTTGTACTTTTCGTCGTCCCCACGCGTCCCTTCATCTCTGATGTTGTGTCTTCGTCTTCAAAGTCTTCTTCTTTTATTCCGTGTCTCGGTAACAGCGCTTCGGTTTCCTCCTGATTTTCCCTCGTGGACGTCATGCACGTCACCGCCGACTCGTTCTCTCTCACTCTCTCTTTATCGCAGGGTGCTTTTAAAGCGCGCGTATTCAATCCTTTTCGAGTCTGATTTCTGGGGAAAAAGCCGCACATTTCGAACGCATTTCAACACGCATCAGAGCACACTTTAAACGACGCTCTCAAAAAGTCGCTTTTTCTCCGTTGGTGTTGTCGTCTCGAGAAGCGTCTCGAGACGACACGCACGACGAATGTCCGCGAAAGACGACGAGGAGGCTGACGAAAAGGGTGGTGGTTTTCTCCCCCAAACGCTCGCTGCTCGAATGACTCCTCCAAAGCCGTTTTTCCCGACACATCAACCACAACAACAACAACCGGGGATGACGATGGGAACGACGACGACGGGAACTCCTGGTGTTGGAGGGGGATTCGTCGTTGGTGGTTTACCCGCACCTCCGATTTTGGCGGCTTCTGCGCGCGGTGCTGCGCCTACAGCCGCGTCGGCGGCGCCGATCGCGATGGGAGGAGGAGGAGGAGGAGGACCAGGAGGAGGGATGATGATGATGATGAATCCGATGCTGATGCAACAGCAACAGCAGCAGCAGCAGCGGATGATGATGATGAACATGCAACAACAACAACAACAACCCTCGGCGGCGGCGGCGGCGGCGGGAATGATGATGATGATTCCTCCTCCGCCGATGAACGCGCCTTCGCCCGCTTCGCCTTGGACGGAACACGACGCGCCGGACGGGAGGAAATATTACTACAACCAACTGACGAAGAAGTCGACGTACGAGAAACCGAGAGAGTTGTACACCGCGAAGGAGAGTTTCGTGTTTGAAAACTGCGCGTGGAAAACGACGTACGATAAGACGTCGGAGAAGTATTATTATTACAACAGAGAGACGAAAAAGACGCAGTGGGAGACTCCGGAGGAGTTGACGAGGACGGAGGAGAGGTGGGAGCGAATGAACGAGGAGAAGACGAGAAGAGAGAAGGGCGGCGGCGGTGAGACGCGGAACAGAGATGAGAACGGCGACGCGATGAACGCGCCGGCGTCGGCATCCGGTCCTCCTCCTCCGCAACAAACGCACAACCAAGCGTACGTGCCTTTGCAGTCGAATTCAGAGACGGTGCTGACGTTCGAGAACGACGAGGAGAGAAAAGCGGCGTTTAATAAACTTTTGGAGGATATTAATATGCCAACCTCGGGCACGTTCGAGCAGTTTACGCAGTTAGCCGCGAGCGACGCGAGATTCAACGCGCTCAAGAAAAATGGAGAAAAGAGAAACTTGTTCAACGGGTTTCGATCGAGGAAATTAAGAGCGGAGAAAGAGGAACAGAAAGAAGTCGAGAAACGGAAACGCGTGGCGTTTAGAAACGGTTTGCAAGATTGCCGAGTCAAATACGACATCACCTCGAAATCGAAGATTATTCGAGACTCGCCGTTAGAGCGGAATTTAATGTCGCAAACGTGGTTTACGAACATCGAATCGTTGAAAGAACGCGAACATTTGTTTCGCGATTTTTGCTCTGGATTACACGTCATCGAAAGAAAAGAAAAGCTAGCAAAGAAAGAGCAAACGAGAGAGTTGTTTAAAGGCTTGTTATTGGAGAAAGGGTGCAATTTCAACTGGCAGTGGCGACGGGACGTGATGAATAACGCGGCGATTCAAAACGACACGAGAGCGGTGCATTGCGATCGGCAAGACCAACTGACCGTATTTTCCGAACTCTTTCGGTCGTTCGATCAAAACGAAGTCGAGACTATGAACCGCGAAAACGCCGTGCGGTTCCGAGAGGAACGGAAGAATCGAGAGCGCTTTTGCGAGACGTTGAAAGAGTTGGCGGAGAATAAAATCTTGACGCCGAGGACGCTTTGGAAAAAGTTTAAAAACGAGAAGCTCGAATCGACGGCTTCGTTTGGCATGTGTAATGGGAACGTGAGTGGGAGCACGCCGAGAGAGTTGTTCGACGACGAAGTGATCAAGTTGGAAGAGATGGTGATGGAAGATGCAAAGCGATTGGAGACGTTTATGAAAGAGAACGCGTCAAAGGACGCGTTTCCCGGCTTTCAAAACGAGAACGTCGTCGACTTACTCGACGAAAGCGCGATGGCGACGGCGAGTAGTGGTAACAAGCTACCACCCTTCGACGATATCGTCAAATATTTAGAAGAGTACGTGGAAACGAACAAGGAGGCTTTAGTGAAGAAAGCGTCTTTATCGCCAAACATTCAACCCACGTTTCTTTGCGAAGTCGTAGCGGATACCATCGAAAGGATCCACCGACGCAAGAAGCGAAAGTTGCGGGACGCGTTGGATGATTTTGAGGACTCTTTATACGACGAAATGAAACTATTCGACGAAGTTTTGAACGATAAAACGTATTCCGAAACGAAAAAAGCGTTCCAATCGTCCTCGTGGTGGACGAAATGTTCGAAAGAGTTCGACGTGAGCGATGAAAAGCTCGAGGAGATATTCGAGGACGTGAAGAAGGACCGATTGAAAAAGTTAGCCAAGAAAGAAAGCGGTGGCAGAGGTCGCGGTGGTAGCAGTAGAGATTATAGCAGTAGTAGAAAACGTTCGAGAGACGGAGAGAAAGATGAGCCGACGGAGAAAAGAACAAAAAAAAAACGCGCGGTAGACAGCCCGGAAAAGGAAAGCAGCGAATCGGGAGAATTGAAGTAGACAACAAACAGTAGCAGTAATTAGAGCGTTAAAATTCTTTTGATAATTGCATTAAAATCGGTATTGAATACCTAATAAGTAATAAATGTGAAAACTTCTCTTACACTTGTTTTCGTTCACTCGTCGTCCCATGATCTACAAAAAATAAATGATGTGTTGTTGTGTGTTCTATTTTTCTCATGAACGCGACAAACGGGTAAGCCATTCTCCCATGGTATCTCTTCTCTCTCTCATCGTATGTTTTTCTTTCTTTTTCTTTCTTCTTATATTCTGCTCTCTCTTCTCTTCTTCTTCTTCTTCTTCTTCTATATATCTTTTTCCTCTTCAAACTTAAAAAAACACACGCATGTCTTCGTCGATGTTTGTGACTTGATTCTCCATTTGTAAAATTAAACGTTCATCTCCTCCCTCTCTTCTCTTCCGCCAGCGTGCTATAGAATATTATATTCTGTCTTTCTCATTCTCAGTATCTCTCCCTTCTCTTCTCTCTCTCATTTTTCGTGTGGTGTGTGTTCTCTTTCCATGTCGTCGTCGTTGATGTTTTTTCTTCGTAGTATTATTGAAGAAGTTTTATAGTATTATCAAGTGGTTCACACGAAAGAGTCGCCTTACGCGCACTTATTCGAAGCGATCGATTTTAATTTGCATCGGTCTGCCTTCCAACTCAACGCCGTTGAACCCGGCAATCGCAGCTTGCGCTTGCTCTTGCGTTTCAAACAAAACCGTACCCCACCCTTTGGATCGACCGGTGTCGTCATGGCACGTGGACTTGGCATCCACGACGGTGCCGACTTGTTGGAACACTTGTCTCAAATCGTCCGAGGTTGTCGACCACGGCAAGTTTCTCACCACAATTTGTAAACCAGAACTGTTTTCCGGTCTGATTTCTCTCGGTGGCTTCGTCGCCGCCGCCCCGCCCGGTCTTTCCGCGCGCACGATGATCGATCTCGCTCTGCACTCGGTGTCGTGCAACGCCTTGACGCCCGCGTCGGCGGCTTCTTTGCTCGCGAAATCAATCAACGCCCACCCTTTGGATCTCCCGCCGGATTGTCTGGCAACTTCACATCTCAACACCGGGTGCCCGATCGTTTGGCAGTGTTCAATCAACGCTTGTTCGTCGGTCTCCCACGCCAAGTTCCCGACGTAGCATCTGCACCCTTCCTCCGCTTCCGGCAAGTTGGTCGGTCTTTGCACCGGCGCGCCGCCGGATCCTCTCGAGGAGGATTTCGGCGCCTTCGGTAACGGATTATCCGCGCGAACGGAAATGTTCCGGTCGCCTAACGCGTGGCCGTTCATCGCTTGCATCGCGGATTGCGCCGCGGACTCGTCGGAGAACGAGACTAAGGCGTATCCTCTCGAGCGGTTTTGGCGACCCTATTTTAACATTTTGCAGAGACAAGAAGAAAATTTTGGTGTCAGAGGAGAGAAAAAAATATCAGAAAAACACGTGTAAATTTTGCCCAAACGGCATGCCTTTTTACGAGAGAAGACGACCACAAAAGAAGGCCAAATGTCATCTCATCTCACTCTCTTTCTTACAGTAGGAGTGACCTCTCAAAACTTTACCCCCCGCGTTTCTTTCGCGCCGCGCGAAATCTCTCTCCTTGTTTTCGGCGCTTTTAGGAGAACGATTTTCGGAGGTTTCGCGGAAGAGAGGTTTCTCAGAGAGAGAGCGTTGAGACGACGACGATGATGAAAAAATGAATCGTCGGCGCGAGAAAAGTTTTTCTTCGTTTCCCACAAGCGCGATCGAATCAAAATTATATAAACAAAAGAAAGAAAGTAGAAAACGTACGGTTGGGATCTCGATGTTCTCCGCGTCGGTGAACAAACCCTGTAACTCTTCGACCGTGGTCGACCACGGGATGTTGCCGACGTATAAGCGGTTGGATTGCGGTTGTTCGGTTGACATGGTGTTTTTAGTGCGTTTGTATAAGTGTTTTAATGGAGACGGACGGACCGATTCAGTGGCGGCTTCGCTCTCTCGCAATTAGGTTTGGAAACCCTAAATAGTTTTTAAGTGATTCTTTCTACGGGGAGAAAGAGCGCAGAAGACTCTTACATAAATCATGTGGCGAGTGCTCTTGGAAACCGTCCTCGCGACGGGAATCTTTTTCGGTTTATACGGAGCCGCGGATGCGGTGCGTTTCGCATTCAGAGAGTTGTGTTTTCTTTCGTTCGTTCTTTCTTTTCTTCTCGAACACAGCAAAAGCTTTTGCGCGTTTATGTTTTGTATTCTTTTGAAACACTTTCGTCGTTTGGACACATGCGCTCTCTCTCTTTGTGTTAACTCTCTCTCTCTCTCGTTAAACGACGCACCTTTAAACAGTTCCTGAGGAAAGTCCTGTGCCGAGACGCGTCGGATAAAGTCCCCGCGTTCGTGGCGTTCCTCTTTTCCTTGACGTTCGCGTCCTCGTTTTCCATGGTTTTGCTCGTCCTCGGGGAAGTGTCGGACACGTTCACGGAGACGTTTTTAACCGTGGCGAGTTTGTTTTCGATATGGACGACGATATCGATGGTCATCGTCGTCGTGCCTTTCTTTCACTTTTATAAGCTCTTTTCGATGGTTGTTCCCGGGTCGTACGGGTTGGAGAAGTTGAGCAATGCGAGTGGTCGAATGATGCAGTTGAATCAGGCGGTGATACGCCGAGCGAAGAGTAAGCGGAGGAGGAAAGTTATACTCGTGAGCGTCTGCGCGCACTTGGTTTCCTTGGTTTTCTTTTTAGAGTTTGGGGCGTTGGATGGGGATCCCATTTATAGTAAAGGGAGTATATTTAGTAAAGTTGATGGTGGTAGTAGTGGTGGTAGTGGTAGCAGTGGTAGTAATAGTAATAATGGAGGAGGCGCGAAGAGTAACATTTTCACGGTGTCGCGATTAATCGCTCGAGCCGGCGTCGTCGGGGTGATCGTTTTAGGTGTTTTATCCGGATTCGGGGCTATTCATTATCCGTACACGACCATGTCTTTGTTCGCGAGGCCGGTGAGCGATGCGGAAATCGAACGCGACGAGGAGCGATTGGTGAAAGCGTTGGAAACAGCCGTGGAGAGGAAGAAACGGTTGGTACTGTTGGAAAGAGAATTGTTTCCGAGATCCGCAAACGAACGAAGGCAACAAAGAACGCGAGCGAGCATGTACTTCAACATTCCCATAGAGGAAGATGAGACTACCAATAAGAACAACAACAACAACAATATCAGCAACAATCCGTACGAGAACGACGCGGTGAATAGAAACAACGCCAAGAACAACATCCACAAAAGCAGGACGGCGGCGAATAACTTTTTAAAAGACGTCGTCACCTCCAGCGCGAACGAAAAGAGCGCGTCGCAGTTGTTAGCCTCTAGTAAAGATCAAGGAGAGCAATCTTTGCTGAGCAAACTCGCTTCTTCGGCGATGCAGTTTGTCTTTTCTGGTAGAAACGGCGGCGCGATGACGAGCGAACAAAAATTGCAAAACGCAAAATTTGAAGTCGTCGCTTTGGATCGCGTCGTGAGATCTTTATTTCTGGAATTGAAAGAGCGCCGCGCGTTGAAAAAACGCGCGGTTGAATCCAGAACCACCTTTGGTCGCGCGAAAAACACCAGCGGCGTCTTGATGTCCGTGTGTTGCGCGGTCAAACTTCTCTCGGTGTTTGGCCAAATCGTTTTGGGCAAATCGAAAAATGTCGACGTCGTCACGAAAACGCTCCGACTCCTCCTCCTCTCCCACTCGGTCAACGTTACCGCGGAACAGCTCTCTCAATACCTCTCCCTCGCGTTCATCGCGTTTCTCGTCGGTTCTTCTACGAGGAATTTCTTATACTTCCTCTCGCGCGCGTTTGACGCGTTGGGTACCATCGCCTCCTCCGTCTCCGGCAGCTCCAACGTTTCGGAAACCACCACCTCCCTCGTCCTCTTCTGCACGGAAATTGTCGGTTTATACTTCCTCTCGTCCGTCTTGCTCGTCCGCGAACAGCTCCCGAGCCAATACCGCGACGGTAAAACCTTCTCCTTATTCGGCGGCGACATGCACGACTTGAGCGACACCTTTTTCGGCATGGAAGAAGGAGAAGCGGACGCGAGCGCGGAAAGTAAACCAGAAAAGACCTTCTACCAATCCTGGTACGACTTGATCTTTTTCGTCAGTTCTTTCGCCTCGCTTCTCGTTCTGTTCGCGTTCCACAAGTTCAACGCCGTCAACGCCGCCTCGGCGAAAGAAGAGCGGGAGATGTTTTTTTATTCCTCGCCTGCCAACGGAGGAGGAGGATTAGGAGGCGACCCTCTCAGCGGGATCGTCATCGCCGACGGTAGCGGAGCAGAAAGAGGCGCCTCCGTAGTAAAAGCGATTTAATGAGGTCCTCCGCGGTAAAGATCAACACTTCTTAATAAAAGTATGATGCGTGTATTTAAAAAGTAGCGTTAGCGTAAAAGCGCGCGTAAAATAGTGCGTATGTAAAAACAACAAACAGTTTTAGGCAGAGCAGTGAGATATATGAAAAAGCGTAAAAAAAAAAGAAAGCTCTTTCTCGTGTTTTTGGTCTCTTTCTGTTCGTTCGAGCGAAGAAGATATTTTTGCTTCTTCTTTGTGATATTTCATATATGAGAGTTTTTCGGCGAAAAAGCGTCAGGGGAATACTACAATTCCTCCTTTTTTTCTACGCACTCAAGGTACGCACGCCGTTGCACATCAACTTCTTCTTTGTCGTCTTCTTTGTCGTCTTCTTCGTTTTGACGACGATGATAAAAAAGAGAGTGGTGTTGTTCTCATTCTTCTGCTTTTTCCACGCGCGTGGAAACGCGCGCCATCTCTCTCTGAAAGAAAAAGAGAATTGAAAGAGAATTGAATCGGAACGTGTGATCCCGATCACTTTTTGCCGCCGTGTCGCATCGGATGCGTCGCGCATTAATTCATTAACGAACGCTTTCATCCTCTTCATCTTCTTAATAAAACCAGCCAAGTAACGACACACAGAAAATTACAGAAAGAACAAAATGTCCTCTGATTTGAAATTCGAAACCATGCAAGTCCACGCGGGGCAAGTCCCGGACCCGACGACGAACGCACGCGCGGTGCCAATTTATGCCACCACCTCGTACGTGTTCAACGACGCGAAACACGGCGCGGATTTATTCGGCGCGAGAGCGTTCGGGAACATCTACTCGAGAATCATGAACCCAACGAACGATGTTTTCGAGAAGAGAATCGCGGCGTTGGAAGGCGGAGTGGCGGCGTTATCGGTGTCGAGTGGACAATCGGCGCAGTTTTTGGCCATCTCGACTATTTGCAACGCCGGCGATAACATCGTGTCGAGCGCGAACTTATACGGCGGGACGTACAACCAGTTCAAGACGATGTTTCCGAGTTTAGGGATTAACGTGAAGTTTGCCAGCCAAGAAGATCCGGCGAGCTTTGAAAAGTTGATCGATGCCAACACGAAGGCGTTGTACATCGAGACTCTCGGGAACCCGTCGTTTTTGGTTCCGGATTTTAAAGGCATGAAAGCCGTCGCCGAGAAGCACGGGATTCCGTTGATTTGCGATAACACCTTTGGTGGTGGTGGATACGTCTGCCAACCGTTGAAGTTGGGCGCGGATATTGTCGTCGAATCTGCCACGAAATGGATCGGCGGTCACGGGACGACCATCGGGGGTATCATCGTCGACGGCGGGAGCATGAACTGGAACAACGGCAAGCACGGTAAGATTTGCGATCCGTCTCCGGCGTACCACGGCTTGAAGTTTTGGGACACCTTTGGCCCGGACGGCGTGTTGGGTGCCAACGTGGCGTTTATCGTCAAAGCCAGATTTGAAGGTTTGAGAGATTTGGGGATGGCGTTGAACCCGATGGCGGCGTTTCAGTTGATTCAAGGCGTCGAGACGTTGGGCTTGAGAATGGAACGACACTGCGAAAACACCGTCAAGTTGGCCAAATATTTGGAAGGACACAAAGGCGTCGCATGGGTTTCGCACCCGTCGTTGAAATCCCACCAATCGCACAAAACCGCGGAGCAGTACTTCCGTAAGGGTTGCTACGGCGCCGTGTTGTGCTTTGGCGTGAAGGGCGGTTTGGAAGCCGGGACGAAGTGCATCGACGCGTTCAAATTGGCGAGTCAATTGGCCAACGTCGGAGACGCGAAGACTTTGGTCATCCACCCGGCTTCTACCACGCACGAGCAGTTATCTCCGGAAGAACGAACGGCGAGTGGCGTGAACGACGAGATGATTCGCGTTTCGGTTGGTATTGAACACATCGACGATATCATCGCCGATTTTGAGCAAGCGATCGCGGCGAGTCAATTAAATCTTATCATCAACGACGCGGAACGCGGAACGCGAGAGAGATAAGTGGAAGGAGAGAGGTAATGCTAATCTAAAGGCGTAATCTTACTACTATATTTACCGGTATGTACCGAAGTAAAATTCTTTTTAATATTATTACAAGTGTAATGTTTTTTATGTCAACAACACACTACACGCAATCAACACGTTTCAACTCAAAAATTCAATGATGCAGAGACGAGAGAGAGGAAAGAGACAGCTCTCGCAGACCATCATCACACCTCTCATCATCATTCTCGCAAGTATTCTTTTATTATATTTTATTATATGTATAGATGTTTTCTTTCCTTTTCCAAAAGATTTTTATTACTGGTTGGCGGCGACGTTGTGAGACTCCATGTATTGATCCAAAACCCATCGAGGGAGTCGATGATAACACGTCTCTTCTCCACTCGCGCTTCGTGATTTCATGGAATTGTCGCTGCTCGACTTCTTAATCTTCGCCGCCACTTTGTTTTGTTGTTGTTGCTTTTCTTTTTTCTCTCCAAGTTTTGATCTCTTGTTCGCTACGGTCGTCTTCTTTCTTTGTTGTTGTTGTTGAGAAGAAGACGCGCTCAAACCACCTCTCTGTGCGACGAGGCCACCATTAATAGCTTCGAACCCTTCTAATTGTTTCACCAATCCGACTTCATTCTTCCACAAATTCGCTCGCGAAAAGGCTTCGGTCGGTTCCGGCGGCGTCGCGCATATCGCGTCTCTTTGCCTCGTCGCCACGATGCCGGGCGTACTCACCGCCGGGAAGAAGGCCAAACACGACGCCGCCACGGTCGCGTCGCAGTTCACCGGCTCGTTCGGCTCATTCACCATGTGTTCTACCGTATTCGGCGCGTTTTTTTTGCTGACGATATTATCGGAATCTGCTCGCGCCGCATTCATCGGCGTTCGCTCTCCGTCGCCCGACCCGGCGGACGACGAAGGAAGTTGGCAGTTTCTATAAATCTCCGGCTGTAAATCCGCTCTTCGACGAAAACACTCCAAAGCTAAACGTTCGGCGACATCTTTGTACGCAAAAGGTGGCTCCTCTTCGTGCTGTATTCTTCGAGTGTGATAATTTTCTCTTCTCTCGTCGTATCGATCTTCGTTTTCTTCTTCTGAGTTTTCTTGATCTCTCGTTTCCGAGCGCGCTCGAAAGAGAAACGCCGGTCCATCGAAATACTCATCCTCCTCCGATTCATACATCGCCACCGCTTTTCTCTTCTTCGCTTGCTCCACGGCTTTCTGGTGATGATAGTTTCGGTCTTGAAGTTTCGTGTGTCCTCCTCCACCACCTCCCATCATGTTGAAATCACCTCCACCCGAACTCGTCGTCGTCTCGCGTCTCTCTTCTTTCTTCTTTGTGTGTGCCGCCTTGTGCGCGATACTCGCCGTACACAAATCGTCCGGTACGTGTTCTTTTAACGCGTACGTACTCGGTGCAACTCTTTGAAAGTGCGCATCTTGCGATAACGCCGCGGTGACTGAGTTATTCGGCGTCTTGCACGTCCCCCAGTTATACAAGTCCAACCGCTTCGCGATGCTCACAATGTTCGCCACCGTCATTCCTCCCGGCCCCGCCATCGCCAACAAAGCGTACGCCGAATGTTTAATCGTCCCGAGCTCGTATCCTAAACTCATCGCTTTTTTGGAAAAATCCTCGTCAATTTTCAAAACCGTGTCTGGATCGAACGTTTTCGGATCAGTCGAAATCGGTTTCTTATTCTTCAACTTTTGCTCAAACGCCGAGAGCGGTTTCGTCTCGATATCGTCCTCGTCCTCGTCGTCGTCGTTCCCCTTTTCGTGCGTTTGTGCGCTCTTCTTTTCTTCGCTTTGGTTTTGTTGCGCGCTCCCGACTGCGCCTTTCTCGTTCGTGTTCTCGTTCCGTAATCCTCCTCCAAAGCTGGAATTATCCTCCTCTTCCTCCGTTTCCACGGACGCGCTCGAATCTCTCTTCTGCAAAGCGAGCATCTCTTTTTTCCCTCTCGCTGGGGACCGCGGCGGCACGGAATTTTCGTTTCCCTCACCCTGTTGGATGTGCATTTTTTTATTCCCATCTTTATTATTACACTCCAAACGGGACGAGTGTCGCATCGAAACCACCGTTTGTGTTGTTCCCGTCATCTGTGTTGTTTTTCTTCTTCTTCTGCTTCTTCTTTCGCTCAAAACGCGTTCTCGCACTCCTCCTCTCGTATCCTTCTTCTTTCGTTGTTTTAATCCTACGTGTAATGAAGACGTGAGTTTGAATTGTAATCAGTCAGTATTTTTTGTGTATTTTTTGGTCCAAATTTTGTGCTTCAAAAGGCGAGCGCTTTTCCCCCTTTTGGTGTCTTTTCCCGCGAGATTTCTCGTTTTTTTTTTTTTTGCTTCTGACTCGACCTCTCTTTTTCTCTGATGACGAGGAAAGAAGCGAAGGACAGAAATGAAAGCTTTTCGTTCTTTCAACGCGCTCTCGAGCAGGCGCGAGTTTCTCTTCTTTTCTGAGTTTCTCTTTTTTGAGCGCAGATCTGATGCGCGCGATTCTTTTTTATGAGGAGAGAAGCGGACGCGGACGCGTTCTCGTTCGCGAGAACCTTCCTTTGGAGAGCGATGAATTCGCTTTATAATAGACGCGAATTGGAAATGCGCAAAACGAACGCTCTCGTTTTTTTTCTGAATCCTTCGAAAAAAAGGAAAAAGGTGCCCGCTCGCTCGAAATCTCTGCACGCGCGCGCGCTCTCTCACGGCGAACGCGAAGAAGCGCGAGGGGAAAAAACGGTCGAAATCTATCGCGTACCTTTACGTGCACGCGTTCGTGTGCTTTTTATTCGCGCGAGTTCTTTTTTCTTTCTTCTTGCGTGTGTTTTGTTTGCGCGCGCTTGGTTTTGACGACATTCTTTCTTCTTTCCCGTTTCCAAAACGAAGATATTTTTCGATTTTCCTTCTGTTTTTTAGGCGAAACTGCGCAAAAGGGGGAAATGGGAACGAAAAAGAAGGCACGCGAAGTGATGAAAGAAAGAGGGTGTTTTTTTTTGTTTTTTGGCGGGAAAGATTTGTTTGTGTTTTGCCCAAAAGCACACAGACATGAATCATCACGTTCTTTGTAAAGGTGGGGGGGAGAGGCGTTCAACTCGCTTTCGCGGCTTTTTACTTCGTCCAACGACGATAACGTCTAAACTACGCGTACTATTATTACTACTACTGCTAAAAAAAGAGCTCACGACGACGCGATGTAAAAACAAGCATCCACCAAGGCAACGCACCTGAGCTGTTTTTAACTAACCCGTGGCGACGCCCCATAACATCGTCAACAGAAAGACTTGGAGCAAACCTCTGGCGAAGTGTTGCGGCGGCGTCAACACCATCATCTCTTCCGTGGCGTCCGGGGGTAACGGTCCCGGGGAGTTGTTCGTAAACATATACGTGTTCGCGGGGGTTACAGCTAACGTTAACGCGAATAACCCAAACGCGGAGACTTTCCCGAGGGAGGAGTTCGGATCGACGACGAGCGAGAGCGTGCCTAAACCGCCTACAATTTCGCACGCGCCGGTCCAATTGACGTGGAATCGCTTCGAACCCGGGAGTTTCCAGAGGCCTCCGAACGCGTTTTCGTGCGGTACCATGGCATCAAAACCTTCCGGTAACGCGAAGTGCGCAGCTCCGGCGAGCACGTACGTCAGGCCGAGCAAAGGCCACGTGCGCTTGGAAAACTGAAAAACAAAGTCCGGAACAAGCTCTTCCACGAAAGGGCCGACTTTCGCGCACGAGACGTACGTCAACAGACACAGACCGATCCATATCGAAACGACGACCAAAATTTGCGTCCGGTCGTCTTGTTGGGAGACCCACGCGCCTTTGTATCCAG
>JACLAA010006667.1_pt1 | contig 19752 bp, 18 predicted proteins | sample 8027891 | NCBI WGS metagenome assembly JACLAA01 (sample SAMN15724900, study PRJNA655200) | protist metagenome | isolation source: fluorescence activated cell sorting (FACS) single amplified genomes of... | place: Spain: Blaines Bay Microbial Observatory, Mediterranean Sea | collected 2016-01-19 | reverse complement strand
TGGGGGCGAACGCCATGTCGGCGCGGCGCTGGGCGTGCGAAGGACGACGATTCCTCGACGTCGACGCTGGCCCCGGTGAAGACCGCGACGGGAAGGTGGCCTGGTCCTTGGTGTATTGGGGCTGGGACGTGTCGCACGTGCGAAGCGACGACGGGGGCTGCCTCTTCGACCACAATCCTAACGCGCACGCCTGCGTTGCGAGCGGCGAGGACTGGGTCTGGTTCGAGAGGAATAGGGAGTGCGTCAGGCGTGGCGCTCTGGAAGGCGTCAACCCGCCTGCCCTGTTTTACGAGAGCCCGCGGCTGCCGGCGGGGACGGAGGCGCTCCAGGGGAGGTGTGCGGACTAAATATTAGTTGTGTTAATCGAATCGAAGCGGGCGGCACATATCATCAACGAATCATCTCTGCGAGTTCTCGAACGAGTTCACTAGACGCGGTACTGTCGCCGGCGGCCTGGGCGCGTTCCACCATCCGAAGCGCCGCGGCGTGGCGAAGCGCCTTCAGGAAACGACGCCTGTCCGGATCCGCCGCGGCCGTCGCGTCAATGGTGCGGATGAGCAGCGTCGCTAGCTGTGGCGCGTCGGCGGCTTCCCACAAGATGCTTCCACGAACCCCAGCGTCGACGCCGCCCCGCAGCCGAAGACAGAATGGCCGGCTCGCGCGGATCAATGCCTCGAGCAAAAATCCAATAAAGTCACGCGACGCGAGGCACCTTGCGCCTGCATTGCGCCCTAAGTACTTGGAGGGTTCTCGCTCGTCAGCGTCTTCCACCGCGTCGAGAAGCAATCCAAACGCCATCTGCAGCACGTTCGGCCGCGTGACATGAATCTCCCTGGCCGTGCTTGCATGGACGAGCGTCGACAGGGCAACTTCCTTGCTCGCGATCATCGCGGCGCGCTCCAGAATTGCCCCGAATAACTCACCGTTCCGCCTTCGCTCGACGGAGAGGTCTCCGTGGGCTCTCCCACCCGCGTCCAATTTATCGATGCCGACCACAATTTCCCCCGCGCTGCGCCGCCAGCGCCGATAAGGCTTCCTCAAGGCATTCGCATAGCCACCGCCGCGGAGTTTCACCAGGTAGAAGACGTCCTCTTCAGCGTCGAAGTCGACGCTCAAGACCCGGACGCGGTGCAGCGGCGCGTCGCTGTTTCCCCGCCGCACGCAGACGTCGCGCAGCACTGACGGAGACGCGAGCGGCGCGCCCCTCATAAATTTATAGTCGTCGTCGTCGAGTTTGAGCGTCGACTCGAGGATTTGGCCGCCAGCATTCTGGCTCACGTCGTCGCTGCGCAGAACTCTCAGGCTCGGCGAGTGGCCGAGGATCGAATCAATGCCCACGGCGCACACGCGCGTGCCGTGCAACGAAAGCCGCCGCATGGTTTGGTGCCTCGCGAGAGCCAGGGCCCCCACATCCGACACCCTACCACATCCGCTCAGGTTCAGGCACCGGAGCCCGCGGCACGCGTCGGCGAGCGCCACCGGCGCCAGGTCCGACAGGCCCTCGCAGCCCGCCAGGCTCAGCCGCTCGAGCGTCGCGCCCAGCCCGCCCGCCAGCGCTAAAACGGCTTCGTCACCTATTCTCGTGTAGCGCTCGAACGACACCGTGTGGAGGACCCGCCCATCCGTATTTCTTCCGGCGACCCGCGCTAGCGCGGCGACGCCGACGTCGCCGACCCTATCTTTGGCGACCGGCAGGTTCGCGCTGTCGAGGCGAATTGTTGATAGCGTCTCGCGCACGCCGGCCGCTAGAGCGGCTAACCCCGCGTCCCCGACCTTCGTGCCGATGAGGGAGACTTCTTCCAGTCTATCTAAGCCGGCGGCCACCGCAGCGCAGGAACCGTCATCAAATCCCCGCACGCCGTCGATTTTGAGGCTGACCACACTTCGTAATCTAGGCGCGCCGATGCCGAAGACCGCGCTGAGCGGCCGCGCGCAGGACTGCGCCGGCGTCTGCCCGACCAGTGCTAATTTACGGGGTTTGCCCCGCGCAATCCACCTTAAAGTAGCGGCGAGGGACGCGTCGCGCGCGCAGGCGTCGGCGCGCTCGGCCTTCGTCCGCCTCGCCTGCCGCGAGTCTCTCAATAAAATGCCGGACGGCGCCTCGGCCAGCGACGCCGGGCCGTTCGCGCGGCTGACGTCGCGGAACTGGCGGCAGACCCGTGCGAGGCGACAGTAGGTCTTGACGTCCCCATCACCAGCGACAACATCAAAAACCCTTCCTAAGGCGTTGTCCGAGATGCCCGGCGCCTCGAATGGTACTGGTGTCGCCAGGGCGTGGACCTCCAACAAAGCAGAGGCGACGGTGTTTTCGGATGCGACGCCCGCGGCCCGCGCTAACGCGAGCACGAGCTCGTAGTGGGCCGCGCCTAACTCCACTTTACGTTTTAGCTGACGCGTCTTCGTTAAGCCGCGCCGCGCCTCCGCCGCACACGCATAGGCACAAGCCCTATATTTCTCATCAAGATCAGGAAGGGAATCGTCGAGGTGGTCGAGGAAGTGCCAGTGCCGCCCGCGCTCCGCGACCGAAGCCAACAAGTGTTCACGTTCATCTAAGTCGGCGAGGGTCGCTTCGACGACGTGCTCTTTAAACCGCGTTACATCATGTTGGCTAGAAGCCAGCAGGGCGAGGGGCGCGCAGTACTCGCTCCGCTTCCGTCGCAGTGTCAGCGCCGCGTCCAGCAACGCCCTACTAAGAACCCCTCCCGACGTGTTGCAGGCGGCGCGCGCGAACCAGGTCAAACATGCCGCTACAGTTGCCCTCAGTTCTCGCAACGCACCGGTCGCTAGAATTACAGCCCCCTCGTCGTCGACGACGGCCCGTGAGGCTCTAGACGCCACCGCTTGGCACATGCCGACGTGCTTTATCGAGCGACGCACGATAGCTGCTGAACCTCTCGCGACGGATTCGCTCAATTGCTTCGCGGCTTCCGTCTGCTCTCGTTGTGAGGCGTCCCTGGAACCTTCAGCCGCGGCGCCGTGCAGCGCCATGGCTTCGCGCAGCGACCGGCCCTGCGTCCTCAAGCCGTCGAGGACCTCGTCGATGCGCTTTTTTTCTACGGTCTCGTATTTACGGGCCGCCTCCTGGAGGAGCTCGAGCTCCGCCGCGGCGCGCAGGTTCGAGAGGTCCTCGAGGGACATTTCATTTGTTGTTTCGTGCAGAGCCGCGAGCGCTTCGGCGTCCTCTTCATGTTTAGCATTCATGGTTTATGCTGTCCTACTGGTGCCCCATGCTGCAGCTTGGTCCGGCCGGGGAGGGGCCGGGTAATGGTGCGTCGCGTTTTAATGTATCAGACCCGCTGCCTTCAAAGCGTCAATTTGATCTGTATGTGCGCTGCGGCGCAGGCGCCTGCGGCTGCCCAAACCATGGTCCAGTGCAGCTGATGGCAAAGCCTGCGCGCGAATATGCCCCCGCCTGTCGATTTCTCACGGGGAGATGATTGCGATGAGTCCCACGACGGTTGCAGACCAGACGGGTCCGAAAACGGAAAAAAACCCGTGTGCTACAGCTAAAAAACACAGCTGAGCAGCCTAAAGCACTGCCTCCGCGCGGCGCCACGCACGCCTGGACGTTTAGAACAGTCGTGGCTTGCACGCCGTCGCTGCGGAACACCAAAAATCTCGCGCCGAGCACCCGCTGCAAACCACAGCACCACTCCAGAGCCCTCTGGAAACAATAGAGGCGATGGCCACGCCCCGGGCAAATGAGGAAGAACCCGTCGAGCTCGTCGCCAAGGGCACGCTCCACAAGAAGCGCGGCGGTTTAGGAAGGCACACGTACGGTGTCCGGTCGTCGCCGTACGTCCGGCGCTACTTCGAACTGACTTCTGATGGGGTCCTGAGCTACTGGGATGAAAGTGAAAGACGGAAAGGGGGCGAACCGAGAAACAGCCTCAATCTATTAGCGTCGAGGGCCGTGTTATCTGTCGTCTCGACAACGAGTGGAGGCGGCGCGCCGGCGGAACGGGTTTTGGCCATTGCGCACGAACAAGGAGGCGCGCGCTGGAAGCTCGCCGCGGATAGTGACGAGGCGAGAGATGCGTGGAGAAGAGCTCTGGAGCCCTACTGTCGGGCCTCGGCGCCTCGACCTTCGGCCGACGTCCGAGCCGTCGTGCCGGACTTGCCTCCAGATCTCACAGCTACGAGAAGGAAAGCACTTACAAGATCGTCCGTGGCCACGGGCGACCGGGGCTCTACAATTGTGGCCTTGACTACTTTCTCTTTTGTAGTTTCTGTCATTTCCGCAATAGTCTGCTCGGGAGGCGCCTTCTCCGTAGCGGTATTGGCCCTGGTGCACGGCTACGCGCTGGTCGTGTTGACGCGACGCGGCGCTTTGGATCCCAAACAACAAACAAGTGTCGTAAAAGTAGCTGAGGACGACTCCTTACCTCCACTACCGGAGGGCATCGACACCGCTTCCGAGAAGAAGGGCCGGCCAGTAGCTGGCACGACGATCGCGCGGTCCGAGTTCGACGTTACGGGCGGCGGGCCTCCCGCGACGTGGTCTCGAGCCCCCGGAAGTACGTTCCGAGTGCGCCAGGTCGGCTACAAGCACCACGGCAAGAAAGCTGTCAGTGAGGAGGCCTTCTATGAATGTGTTAGCGTGGACTTGTTCGATACTTCATCCAGAGTACCTTGTCTCGCGGACAAAGTAGAGTTACCAGCACCCGAAAGAGTCTCACCAGACTCCGACATCCCCTCGCTCTTTATCGTAGTAGCACACATCCCCTCGGAGACGGGGCCCATGTCCGTGGGCCCGGACGCGGACGGCCACGGCTACCAGATGTGCATCGCGTTTCAGCTCACGGAGCGAACTGTGAAAGACCTCTCGATGCTCAAGGACGGTGGCAACTGCGAGCGGGAAGCCTCGCTCAAGCTACTCAAGAGGTGGTGTTCCGTCGCGCCGGAGGAACCTTTCCAGGAACGCAAGGAGTTCGGGAGGTTTAAAGTACTAGCACAAGTCAGAAATATCGACGACGTGTCGATCCCGTCCTTCGCGAAGCGCTACAACGGCAAGCCCGCTCTCATACGAAAAACGGGCATGCTTTACAGATGTGGTCCTTCCTGTAGTTACCTCAACATGGACATCAACGTGCATGGTTTTGGTTTCATGGCGCGGTCCGGTTTACAATCTATATTTAGGGACTTCCAGGACTTTATTCTGAGCGTCGGATTTACGGTCGAGAGTCGTTCGGACGAGGAACTCCCAGAATGCATCCTGGGCTGCTTCGATTTGAACCACGTCGACTACAACGCGGCCGTGCCCTGGGAGTAAGGACTAGTAATGTTAATTGTCGCGTCGATGGCGTCTACGGAGAAATGGTTCGTCTCTAGCGGACCCCGTCGCGCGGGTTGCGTGCTCAGGGTGGCCACCTTCCGCTACGTATCCTTCTGGCGAGGTTCGTATTGTCGGCGACGGCGGTGACGACGCCCTTGCACTTGCCCCGCAGGCACTCCGCACCCAAGGGTATCGAGTCGCCTATTTTGTGCGAGACTGGTGCATCAACACCATTCAATCGTATCATTGACACGAGAAAATCATCAGTGCAGGACGCGAGTCGCAAATCGGCGGGCGCCAATTCGCCTTCCTGCACTAAGACGAGGTCGCCCCGCACGACATCGACAGCATCAATGTCGTTCCACGCGCCGTCTCGTCTGACACAAGCGTCCTCCGTGACGCAGCGCGCGTAGGCGCGCATCGACGGCAGCGACGATAAACAAGGCAGCAAACAACACACGACCGCGGGGCAGTCGCAGGGCTTCGTCGGTTTATTCGGGCCTTCCCTCGCTAGGCGGTCTCTGGCGTCGGCCCAGGAGAGGCCCTCCGTGTTTTGTATTTCCATGAGCTCGACGTCCTCGTCGCCGTGGATGGCCGAGCTCGTGGCACGACTCATTTCGTTCTCACGGCTGCGCGACAGCGTGGTGTGGTGATGCTGTATATTTGCTCTCAGTGCTGCACAGGCCGCACCGATGGTCCCGCAGCGAAACAAGCCCAAGACGCGATCAATGCGTGCCTGTAGCCGTCGTAGGGACGAGCACAAAGCCGTGAAGCCGAGCAGGAGCACAAGCTAGCTGCAGACATACTAGCCCCGTTCCCGCGCCCAAGGGCTCCCGGCCCGGTCGCCGAGTCCTGCGGGGCCGACGCATCGCTCAAAAACACGAGCCCCGCATGAAACTGTTTTGCATGCTCTCCTTCCAACGCGCCGCATCTCTTGTGCTGGGCTACGGCGTTTCCGGGCGCCATAACACCAGGGAACGCACGCAGGGCGAGAACGGACACAGGCCAGCCTCAGGGGGCAGCTCCGTGGCGCGGATCTCCCAGCAAGGACGCTGACCAGGGCAGCCTCTGACCAGGGCAGCCCCTGAACAGGCAGGATTTAGCACGAAAACGGTGTAACGCCGCCGACGCTCCAAGACCATGGGCGCCGGCGCGTCCACGATAGCGGACTACAAGGAAGCAGCATCCAAATCGGACGAGAGCGGCTTCCCGGAAGCGTTTGCGAAACTAAAAACGGCCGTCGATGGCTTTGAAGGCGACGCCGCGGCGGCGCTCGCCTACGCGGAGGAGCAGTGCAAAGCGCTGTCGCTGAAGGTGACGCTGCAGAGCGACAACGGCCAGGGCACGTTGTACGTGAGTGGGGGTGGCGGTGAAGAGCCAGCTGAGGAAGAACCCTCGAACGAAGAGCTGGAGAAGATGTCCAATGAAGTCGCGCTGGAGCTCCTCGAGGCGAAGACGCAATCGATCGTCTGCCTCACCGACGGCTCGAACAACGCGCACAGGGCCTTCGAAGTCGCGAAAGCTTTACGCAAAGATGACGATGTGTTGAGCGTCGTCCACATCAAGAGCGACAAGGACTACCACGACGCCGCGACGAACTTCAAGAGCGACCAGATCCAGTTACGCTACGAGACGGAGTTGACGCCATTGCTACCGTCGAGTAAGTGGCGCTACGACATGGTCACGAAGAAGGACACCGTGTCGACGAAGCGAGCCGTGGGATTGTGGGTCTCGGGCCTGCGGGACGTGCCTATTGATGATCCGAAAAGATTACCGATGCCGAACTTTTTGTGTATCGGCTTTTCGGGCAGGAAGAACATGAGCGACGAGGCTCCTTCCGTCCTAGGGCAAGTTGCTGATTTGTCATTACGGACGGTGCCCTGTCCTTGCGTGGTCGTCAAGTACCCGCCTTCTGACGGTCCGAAGTCCTTCTGCTTACTGGTAGCCGACTTACCGCGGTGCTGGATGGCCTTCGAGCTCCTCTTACACTTACCAGCGGAAGGCGACAGTCTCAAGTTAATCCACATCCACGAGGACGTCGCGGCGAAATTGGGGGAAGCGGAAGAGCTCAAAAAAAAGTACGAGAAGTATCTCGCCGAGCACCCGACGAAGTTCAAAGTTGAATTTGAACTGAAGGGCATGGCGCGCGGGACTGCAAAAACACAAGTGATCCACGACCTGCTCGACAACGCGACGTACGAGTACATCGCGCTCGCGACGCACCCGAAGGATCATATTGGAAGTGTCGCGGACTACCTCATCAAGAACTACAAGGGCAACATCATCTGTTTTAAAGGAGAGGACGCGGCGCGGAACGTCATGTACGCCTGAAGTCCGGTGTAAGTGCACATCACTACTAGTTACTTCGCTCGCCTGCTCGATGGCGTTCCCCGCCGACTCGTCCACCACCACGCCATCGCGCAGAGGCACCGTGTACAGTGCCGCGTCGATGGCGTCGCGCCGACTCGCTACTCGGGCGGCCGCTCGCTCTTCGGCAGCTTCGACAAAAAGCGCGAGCCCCGCGCGAGCGTGAACAGAGGATTGGCTCGGGTATCAATATTCGAGTCCCAGAAGCCCTCGACCAAGGGCGTCACATTTCGGGGGATGTCGAACCCTCTCAACTTCTTGAGCTGGAAGGCCAGCCCGTGCTGGTCCCAGACGCGGTGCCGGACGAGCTCGTCGACGGCGGCGCGGACGTCGGGGAGCATGCGCCGCCTGCGTTACGTGTCGCGTGAGTCGGAGCGAGGCGGCGCATCGCTCTACGCCTCCGACGCGACATAGGGCATCGAGCGACGCGGTCTCGTGATGACGCCATCGCCGCGACAAAAAAAGGACGCTGTCGCATACGGGATGATCCGCAGCGCGTCCGAGAAGCGCGAGCCGTGCTTCGTCCACGCGTAGAGGCATCTTTCGTTCGGCAGTCGTTCGTGAAAGGCACAAGGCGTATGATGTATATTTAAGAATACTTCTCGGAACGGTAACCAGAGTCTTTCCGTGACCGGTGGTCTCGTCAGATCAGCTAGATCCCTCTTGAGGAAGAGGTCGGCCCTTAACGAGATCAAAACGTCCCACGCTTGTGTCGAGGCCAAGGCGTAGGCCCTCTGCAATAACTCGTTGGGCCTTACTTTATTCTTCTTGTCCTTCCTTAGCTGGGCCTGGATGACTTCTGATGTTGTGGCTTCGACGTTTTTTAACCAATCCTGGACCACGTCCGACTCGTGCGTACACGCGAGTACGGTCGAGATCGTGGCGCCGGCTCTCTCGAGAGGCCTCCTTATCTTCGAGAGGTGGTTCTCGATCACGGTCGGGTGGTTCGCGTTGACCCTGACAAATTTGCCGCCGTGTCTTTCAGACTTATACGATCCATAATGCATCCCGCGGTACAATAAAGCTACCTTGAGGTCCTGCCAGTGGGTCATGTTCTTTCTTTTTGCGTTTCGTAGTTTCCAGGGTTTCGTAGCATTGGTGGTGTTGGTTTCTGCCGCGGCGGCGGCCAGCAGCATGAGGTAATTTTTCATGCTGTGCATTTTGGTCTCCTCGCTTGCTGCGAGGGCTGCCCGCGGCGATGGCGTACAACGGGAGCACGCTACTGTCTCTGCTACCGAAGATTCATGCTGCCTCTTGGCAACATTTGACGCGCTTTTTTACACTTGGCAACATTTGACGCGCTTTTTTACATCGGGCCTCTCATAACCCTAGCGTCTCAGAGATACTAGCCTAGTGCAACATAGGCGTCCACGGCGTCTCTGTGCGTCCAGCAGCGCGTGCTTGTGCTGCTTGTACCCGTGCTTGGACGTTTTTGGGACCCCGCCTCGCCTCTGACAAAAAAGTCTCGGTGGTCAGCGTAGTCACAGCGCGCTCGTCTATAGCGCAGTGGTTTTGCAATCAAACGAGCTCAGAGTTCTTCCAGGGCCCTCTCGACATCAGCGAAGCTCTGTCGAGCAGCGGCGCGCTCTAACTTGCTGTAAAATTGTGTCTCCGACGGCCGCCCACCAGACGCCGCCGAGGCGCAATTATTTGCGCTTAATTTAAACGTAGCACCCCGTCGGCAGCGTACCGAAACACCAACAACACAACTGGGCGAGCGGCGAAACGCAACTCCTCTGTGAACCGCCGCACGAAAAATTATTCGTTCCGGACCTTTTCCAAACATGAAGCAGTCCAACTCCTGGCTCTCCGGCCTCTGGCGCGCCGCCGACATGGCTTCTAGATCGGCCAGCCCCGCGTCCGCCGACGACGAGCGCCACGCCGTCGTCTCCAACCCACCGAGCCCCACACAATTAACGGGCCTCGTCGCGGCCGAGGCGAAGTCCCACCGGCGCCAGCACTCCGACCAGAGTCGCTTTTCAAGACCGGCGAAGAAAAATGTAAGGAGAGCGCGCGTCGTCGAGCCCGAGACGGACGAGGAATACACCGCTTCGGAGGACTGGCGCCGCGACTGCCGGTCCGTGGCCGTGCTCGGCCAAGGGTCCTTCGGACGAGTGCACTTGGTGACGTTCCAGGGCGGCAAGTTCGCCCTGAAATCTGTCGCTGTTGCGTCTCTGACGACTCCTAAGAAGAGGGAACACGCTAGGAGTGAACGAGTAGCTCTGGCATTACTGAGAGGTCATCCCAACATCCTAAGGATGCACGCGGCCTGGACGGCGCCGGGGGCTCTCCATCTCGCGACGGAGTGCGCCTGGGGAGGGGAGTTGTTCAGACATTTGCAGAGAAGAAAACGATTTGCTGCTGCAGAGACGAGATTCATCATCGCCGAGCTCGCCGCGGCTCTGGTCCATGCCCATAAACATAAGGTGGCCTACCGCGACGTGAAGCCGGAGAACGTGCTCTTTGGCGGCACGGGCCACGTTTTATTGGCGGACTTCGGTTTGAGCAAAATCGTCTCAATAGATGAAAAAGACTTCCCGACGAAGGGCTGCATCTCGCTCTGCGGCACGCCGGAGTATATGGCGCCGGAAGTGCTCGACAGAGCACCTTATGGAGGTAGTGTAGATTGGTGGGCTTTGGGCATGTTATCTGCGGAACTTCTTACGGGTGCTGACTCAGCGTCTTTTTCTCACGTTTTCTGAACTTCAAGTTCGCATCGATGGCGTCAGCGCGACGCCACGCCACCGCGACGCCGTCGACGTGGCCGTCAGAGAGTCTACACGTCGCGTGAGAGAGCCGCGGCAGTTTCGCGACGCTGTCGTTCGACGCAGGTCTTCCCCCCTGGTACACGGAGGATAGGGTCGAGTTATTTCGTAGGATTCGGCGGGCACCCTTGGAGCCTCGGCACCTCGTTTGTAGGGATCCTCGTGCTCGTAGAGACCCTCTGCAGCGCGACACGGCTTTACTCGTGGAAAGGTTGTTGAGACGGGACGCTACGCAGCGCCCCTCCGACGCGGACATTAAAAATGATCGCTACTTCGCTTTTTGTGGAGGATTGGAGGACCTGCCGGCGATGGAGCCGCCGTTCAATCCCTCCAGTAGTGATGCGGATCCCGGCCCGGCCTTTCACGACCGCGTGTCGAACGAGCGGGCGCCTTCCCGTCGAAGGTGCGCGCCGCTCTCCGAGGTGGCGGCGGTCGCGCGGAACTTCGAGGCGTCCGATAGCGTTTCCTTGACGGCCGACGCCGTCGCGCTGGACGTGGCGGCCGCCGCAGCGCCGCCACCACCTCCTCCAGACGGGGCGCCCGGCTCACCCGGCGTGCAGTCGCCGCAGTTCCCGGGCTGGATATATCCCTAGCAGTCGCTCGTTTTAACTTAGTGGTTTCGTAGTCTTACACAGTTCGCGTCGATGGCGTATTCACTTCTTCGCGCGCGGCTTCTTCGGCTTCTTCGCGCCGCGGCAGCACGGCAGCGGCGTGCACTTGCTCGCGACGGTGCCGAAATCCGCCTTGAGGCGCGCACAGGCGTCCGCGGAGAGGCCCGAGTTCGCGAGCGCGTTCATGCCGACGCCACAGAACTTGGCGCACGTGGGCTTGTGGCGGCACCGGTAGAAGAGCTCGCCCGCGCGGGGGCCCGTCGAGTAGCGGTCGACCATCGCCGCGTTCCGCGGCGCCGCGCAGCGACACGTCGGCCAGTTCGCGAAGAGCTCGTCGCAGTAGCCCCGGGCGGCGCAGCCCTTAGCGTCGCAGTTGTACTCGAGGCGCCACTTCCTCGGCGGCGGCCAGTTGCTGCGGACCAGTTTCTCGCGCGGCGCGGCACACGTGTGGCCCTGCAGGATCACCGCGGCGGCGGCTGTCGGCGGCGCCGCCACGCGTGCACGCGGCCGCGGCCACGTCGCGTTCAGCGCGTCCGCGGCGCGCGGCCGCGGAGGCTTCGTGAGACACGCCGGACAGGCGAACGCCCGAGCGTCGCGGCCCATCGCGTAGCAGAACGACTCGACAAGCTGCCCGCCGCACTCGCCGCAGCCGTCCGCCGGGCGCCGGTTGTCGACGAGGCGATACCTCTGCAAGGCATTGCCGTCGCGGTACCAACGCATCGCATATGCGCGCAGCCAGTACGCGAGCCGGTCCGCCTCGGCCCGGCCGAGCGACGCCGCCTCTGCCGCGGGGTCGACGCGGGCGAGGTGGAAGCCCTGTGTGGCGTCGATGGCGTGACCGGGGCGCCACCTCACGCCCGATGGCGTGACCGGGGCGCCACCTCACGCCGTCGACGCGATAAGGTTGAAAAATGCAAGGACGCCGGTCGGCGCCTCGTTCGCGATGATGTTGCCGCAGCCGGGCGCGCCGGTCCCCTGGTGGAGGACGACGGCTTTCGCCGTTCTTTTGGTGCCCGCGGCGGCGCGAAACGTCGCCTCGAGAGCGTCTACGAGCGCGCCGTGCCGAAACGCGTCGCCGCAGAGATCGACGGGCCCGTACTTGGCGCGGCGCTTCGCGAAGGCCTCGGACGAGATCGTCTTCGGGTTCTCGGGGCTAACGAACACGAGGAATTGCCCCGAGTCGAGCCGCAGCGCGAACTGGAAGTCTCTGCCGCGCTTGACCGACGCCTCGACGGACAGCTTACCGTGGATGCCGAACCAAAGCTCGACGAGCATGGTGCCCGGGGCGCGCGGCGGCGTCGCCGGCGCCTCGTCGTCGCTCTCGAGCGTCAGGTCCACGACGCCCTCGTCGGACCGCGCTCTTTTCTTGGGCCGGCAGATGAGCTCGTCGTCGGAATCTGCCGTGAGGTCGACGACCGAGGACGAGCGCTTGCGCGTCGGTGCTGGAGTCGTGGCGTCGTCCGCGAAGCGCAGGAAGACCTGCTTGCTGATGCACTCGACGGCCACGATGCGCTTGCCGCGCGCACAACGCTCGACGTTCTCCTGGTTTTGGGGGTCGGCGCGCCAGATGACCTCGACGACGCGCTTGCCCACGCACTTCTGCCGCGCGTCGTCGGCGTAGCGCTTGGCGCAGTGTCCCTCCACCATCTCTGTGAGAAGCTAAATCCACAGCGTTGCGTACGATTCGTTCCACAGCGTGAGAGCTTCAAGAACAACCACTCGCGCGGCGCGAGAGCTCGCGTGCGTTGGTCGCGCCGGCGTGCTCTGCGCCAAAGCACCAGGGAGAGCTTGACCTCGAGGTCTCGACAGCCTCACCGATGCCCGTTTCGTGAGCGATCCCTCAACGCAGCGCATGGCTCACGATTTGAGGCGTCGCGGCGTGGCAGGGCTGAGATGGTCGAGCTAGCGCCAAAACGGCGCTAGCTCGCAGTGCTCGGCTTTGGCGCGCTCGCTCATCACCACAGCCCTAAATCAGAGGTCAAAGTTTTGCATCATGCCCGCTCTCAAGCTGTAAAGGCCGGAGTCCCAGCTTTTCCTTCGCGCTTGCTCGGCCGCTTCACAAAACCCCTTTGGCGGCTTTCACTGTTTACGCGGGTTGAGGACCGCGCGCGCTCTATAGTCGCAGCGAAGGCCAACGAATCATCGCCACGGGATAGTTTATCGCGCGCCCCGAGCTTAAATGCTGCGCGGACGGCGAAACTGCCTCATACACACGCGCTCTCGCTTCCCGCCATCGCTAACACAATGATTGTCGCCGCGCCGCTGCGCCGTCGACGCGACCGCCGCGCTCTCACGTCCCGACATAGCTCCTGGGCTGTGCTTTGCCACTCTCCTGCACACACAGTTCTCACTCGCTCCACGCGTGATTTCACCCTCGCACACAACGCAGGACCAAGATCGACTGGCTCGAGAAGGTCGCGCAGACGTTCTACGCCTGCTCCCTCCTCTTCGCCCCCGAGTGGTGGCTCAACGAGAACTTCGTCGACAAGTCGCTCCAGAACAACGACAGTGTACTGGCGCTCATGAGCATCATGGGCTTGTTGTGCCTGACGATCAACATCATCACGTTCGTCATCCGCAACGCGAAGAACACGCGGGTCGAATTGATGAAGAAGATGGACTACGTCGGCTGCGTGACCTGGGGCTTCTTCCTCGTCAACGCGATCCGGATCCAGCAGGACGGCCTCTTCGAGGACGCGGCGCACAAGCAGAACCTCGGCATCTTCGCCGTGATCATCGCGGCCTTCGCGTACCAGTCGACGACGCGCAAGCCCAAGTCCAAGTAGGCGCCTATTGCTCGCGCGCGGTAGCCGCGGGGCCTTTTCTCTCTCGACGTAAAAGCATTACTTCGACTTACTACTAGACCTACATACTTCGTGGGGGCGACTCGCCACGCCGTGAAGAAGACGACGTCGCGTCGACGGCGTGGGGAGCGACGCTCGGGGACAACTAGCGCGCCGGTCGCACGTCCTCGGCCGCGTAGTCGCCGTCGTGCTGCTTGCCGAAACCCAGGAAGTGAACGCGGTACGAGTCGCCGTCGACGGATACTATCTTGCCGCCGTACCACAGATTTTCCCAGCGGCAGAAGCAGTAGGTGCCAGCCCCTAGGTCGTCGTCGCCCGGTTCCAGACCAGTGAACGCCGCGAGCTTCTGGCGCAAGGACGCCGTGCTCACCGTCCCATTGCCCAAGCACGGGATGCCGCGCCGCATGCAGAGCGCCAGGAGGCGCGACCGCTCGGAGCCCGCGCCGGGTTGGCACTTGCTCGGCGCCTTCTTCCTGTGCTTCTTCCTCTTCGGCGAGGCCGCGGTGGGCGGCGGGGCCGCGGGCGCGCGGCGCCGCTTCCGCACGTGGCGTACCGGCAGGCGCTCCTCCGTCTCTTCGTCGCTCGTGTCGTAGTCGACGTCGACCGTGCCGTCGCCGTGGACCGCCGCGACCGTCGCGGGGTAGAAGTCGCGGCTGTACAGCCTCGACCGTGCCCCCAGATCCACGCAGAACTTCGCCTCGACCTTGTCGCCCACAGCCCATCCAGGCGCGGGCGCCGCCGCCGCCGCCACCTCAGAATACAGCTCATCAAAATCATCGTCCGTGTCGTCGCCGGCCGCCAGCGGCGGTCGCGTCGGCGCCGGCGCCGGCGCCGGGGGCGCGCGGCCGCAGCTCGCTCGTCGCGGCGGCAGGCCCATGGCGAGGCGCCGGGCTAGTTCCGCGTCGCCGGCCGTCGCGTCGGCGGGCTCATGCCGGCGCCTTGGTCTTGGCCTTCTTGGCGGGGCGCCGCGCGGGGGTCTCGTCGCGAGTCGCGTCGTCGTCGGACGCGGAAGCCGTCGTCGGCGCGTTCGACGACGGCGAAAGGGGCAGCGGCGGCGGCGCCGCGACGCGGGTCGGTGCCGCGCGGGGCGGGTCCGGGGTTACGCTAGTCACCGTGTCGGCCTTGAGGCGGCGCCACGCTGTTAGGAATCGCTTCCGCGTCAGGTTGGGCCACGTCGCCAGCTCCAGCGCCTCGTCGAGGTCGTCGTACTCGCAGCCCGTCAAGTCTTCTAAACGGTCGGCGACGGCACGCACCTTAGCTTGGCGCTCGACGTTGCCCAGGTGCTCTTTGAGCCAGGCATCGAGCGCGCGCGCGGAGTCGGCGTCGCTGAGGGGCATTTTTTGTGTCTATATGCGCCGCGCCGATGGCGTGCACGGGCAGCGCAGTCTTTTGCGGGGGTGCGCGAAGATCCCGGGGCACTTCCTACTCGGAGAGCGGCTTCGGTCGATTGAGAGCAATCGACCGGAACGCAACAAGGACGTCAAATCCCAAGCGTTGAACGCTGCGCGGCGTTCACCACCGATAGATGTGTCGTACGCGCGTCGCGCGAGGATTGATTAGGTCCTGGTGCCGCGTTCGAGCCAAGGGTCAAGCGCAGTTAATCCCGCGGGCTTAGCGGCATGTAAGACACTAGCAATGGTTAGCGGGAGGGGTACGGGGGACCCCGCGACGTAACTAGCCTGAGCCTGAGCCAGAGGACTCGTAAAAAACGCGGCTCGCGCCCGCCGCCGCTGAATCGGCGACGCGCGGTGTCCGCCGTGACAGAAACTAGAGGACCCGTGTTACTCCGCCCCCCACGGCGTCGCCCCGAGCACCGCGCCCCTAAACTCAGACCACGAAACGCGCGAATCCCCGTCGGCGTCCAGCGCGTCGACCGCCGCGAAGACGTCGTCCACGTCGGACACGCCGAGGACCTCGCCGAACTCCTCGTCGTCCCGTAAAGCATTTGCAGCTTCACTTACCGAGATGGCGCCGTCTCCACTCGAATCGACCCGGTCAAAAATACCTCTCAAGTACGTCTCGAGCGCGTCCACGTTCGCGTCTGGAGGGAGAGGCGGCTCGGGCTCGTCCCAGGGCCCCAACAAAGCCTTCCTAAATTCGCTCCAGGAGATGGAGCAGTCCCCATCCGTGTCCATCTCCGCCAGCGACTCGATGAGTTGCTCCTTGCTCCAGCCCTCCCTTATCTTGGTCCGTCCATCAAAGCCCATGGCCTCGGCAAATTCTTCATCATTTCGACACGCCTTCACCGCTTCCGATACGGAAATCGCTCCATCACCGCTCACATCAACCCTCTCAAACAAATCACGAATGTAGTCCTCCATTTTTTGCCGCTCGAGGGCCTCCATGGCCGCATCTAAAGCCGCATCCCGAAACTCCGCCCATTCGATTTCATCAGACCAGTCCCAGTCCAGCGCGTCGAGCATCCTGTCGGCGAACTCCTCTCGGGTGAGACCCGAGTCCTTGAAGCCAGACCCTTGCGCAAACTCGGGGTCGTCCCTCAGAGCCTTGACGAGCTCGCCATAACTCAGACTCCCGGAGTTGTCGACGTCGACGCGGTCGAAGACGACTTTCAGGTAGTTGGCGTAGTCCTCGAGGTACTCGTTCACCTCCTCTCTTTCATTTTCTTCGTCTTCCAAGGGTCCGAGGAAGGCTTCCCTAAATTCAGACCAGGACACCTTGTTGTCGCCGTCCGTGTCCAACGACTGTAACATCTCAGTGAGCTGCTCGCGCGTCCCGTCGGCCTGGCGCACCTTCGTCCGGGACCCGAAGCCCATGAGCTCCTGTGCGAATGAAGACCGGTGAGCGCTCGCGTCGCGTCGATGGCGTTGCGGCGGCGCCACCTCGACGCCATCGACGCGTTTCCCCGACCATCGGCGACCGGTTCATACTCGCGTCGCTTCGACGGCGTTTCCCCGACGCTAGGTGCGCCGGAGCCGCCTCACATTGAAGTTTCGTAAAACGCCGAGGCCGCGCCGCGAAGTCGTCGTCATTCCTTACTGCTTTAATAGCTTCGGCGACACTTATTTCACCATCACCGGACGTGTCGGCAGCTTCGAAGATCGTCCGCAGGTACATCTCCAAACCCGGCAGGTCGCAGAGGTCCACATCGAACGGTGACCGCTCGGGTTCGAGAAACGGCGGAAGAGGGTCCTCGAACTCGAGTGCACTCCCAAAGTGCTTCCGGAACGTCTCCTGGCGGTGTTTCAAATCGGATTCGTCCCCACCATGGAGGTTAATTGCTTTTATTTTGTCATCCGATGAGACGGGGATGCCGTCCAGTACTCGTAATTGCTGCAACCGGAAGACCACTCGTCGACGATAGAAGGGCAAGTCCGAGCAAGGGTTGCCCTGCAACAACAACGAGGAAAATAAAGGCAGGCGCTCGAGATACTCCACTTCTCTCACTCGCTCGATGCAATTGTTCTGGGCGTCGAGCTCGTCCAGGGCCTGCAGCGGCTCCAACCCATCCAACGTCGTGATCTGGTTCCCGGCGACGCCGAGCTTTCGTAGATTCACGAGGTTCTCGAGGCCTTCGCCGAGCCTGGTCAATTGATTGCCCCCAACGTCGAGTTCTACTAAAGCTGACAAAGTTTCCAAACCGGACACGTATGTTAAATCATTATTCCTCATCGACAATACTTTCAGCCTCGATAAGTTGTTGAGTCCAGTGATCTCGTACATCCTATTGTTGTCCAGTACACACTTCTCGAGGCGCCGATGCGTTTCCTGCGCGCCGAGGACCTCAATCTCATTGTTTGATAAATCTAGTTCAATAAGGTTCGAGCCGGCGTGTTTGCTACCAAGGGTCCAGGCATTTTCACCAGGTTCATTCCGCGGGACCTCCACATCGAACTGACTTAATTTGTTGGCAGATGCATTTAATCGCGTCAAGTAAGGTAAATGCTCCAGCGCTTCCAGCGACGTCAAATTGTTGGACGAGACATCTAAGGACTGCAGGTGTTCATAAGATGATAGGACGTCGACATCTGTTAGTTGAAGACCACTCACAGAACATCCCAGGTAAGCATGCCTCAGATCCGCCGTCCGCCCCAACGTATGTAGACCTTGAGCGACGTCGTCTCTGTCACACGACCGGGGCCCTCGATCAATCCTGGCCCTCCTCGTTTGCTTGCCCCTCCAGTTTTTGCCGATGGACGTCGCCGCCTGGGTCTGTTCTCGACGTTCGTCCACTTCCCTACAAGCAATCCGACCTCGCTGCCGCGTCTGCAGGAGAGAAGCGGCCTGCTCCCTTTCTTTCTTTAGGGTTTGGGTACGCTCTACCGCTTGCCTGTCTCTATGCCCTCGCGAAATGGCCTGGAGGCGCGTCGCCGCGTCCTCGGCCTCGCGCTGCTCGTCGCTGAGCATCGCTCCGTCGGCGTCGGGGGCAGCCCCGCTTCGTCTGGCGTCCGGGGGGCAGCCAATAAGCGTGTAGCGCTGGGCCGGCCGCCGGCACTAGCACTAGTAGCTTTTGGCGTGCGGGGTAGGGCAACTTCGACCCAGCGTGGTCCGCGCGGGTCCGTCGCCGGGCCCGGCGCCTCGCCGCGGGAGCGCTGGGGGCGGCGTCGGGGAATTTGCCATTGCCGCGCGGTCCGCCGTCGCGCGAGTCAGAGGTGTTAGTTCTACTACAGTAAGTCGAGCCGGACCCCGGAAATTCCCTAGCAGCCCAATATAGATATGGAACGATGGGAAATAATTAGTGGAGAATTAGAGGCCGATTTATCCCGTCCGTTGGAGCGATTGGGTTTCGGGCGGGTTTTATCTCGGACCATTGCACCGCGTAGCAGCTGATTTTTCAGTGTGAGGCTGCCCGCACAGTACCAAAATGCGCACAGCCCATTATTTTAGCATACGGAACCTGCGCCTCAGCAAAAATTTGCCGCCATTCGGTCGGTGTGTGGCTGTACGCGCATTGCGCCAAAACCTGCCAACGTCGACTAATTGCGCTCGACCCCCCTATAAATTTCGAAGTCTCCAAGGAGTCTTAAGCGTCGCAGGCTAATTCATTCTAATTAGAGCTAAGGAAAGGTAAGGAAGAATGTTACTCCAAAGAATTAACCGGGGTCCGGCTAGGGGGACTACTACAGATAATCACTTAAGCATCTCCCGGCGTCATCGCTCCGAGCGCCTCGCAGACGGCGCTCACGTCGCCCGACGCTGCCTCTTCGCGGGCGCGGAGGGCGGCTCGCGCGATCTGTAAATATTTCTCAATTCCAACTGTGGTAGGATGCGCGTCACCGAGCACGCGTCGCGCGGTCCGTGCCGTTTCCTCGAGCATATTCACGCTCTCGCGGACTTCGTCGAGCGCGGCACCGTCAGCTCGGCATATCGCCTCCCCGTATTTCCATCTCATCATGAGCAAGAGTCTATTTCCTTCTCCGAGAACTCGTCGCGCCACGGGCATTGTTTTGCGCAGCACTGTCTTGGCTTCTTCGAAGCGCTGTAGAGCATTAAGGGACCAAGCGTAGTTGTTGGCCGCTCGGAGGGTCTCTTCATGTTCTTCGCCATTGAGCTTCACACGTCCGGAGTATACGTCTCGCTTCAACCGTAGGGCATGCTCATACCGTCCGAGATCTGAATATGTGAGCGCAAGATTGCACTGCACGCTGAGAATGCTGTTTTCTGAATAGCCAAGGCGCCGCAGCGTAGACAACTCAGCCTGTTGTACGGACAGTGCGTCCTCGTGGTGGTTTCCTCTTAATAAACCGTTCCCAAGCTGCCTCATCGCATCAATCCGAGCCCAGTTCGTCTCAGGCCGACCCACGTACGTCTTCCAGCACGCCCACCCGAGCGCGCAATACACGACGCCGTGGTAGCCTTGCTCGCACAGGCCACACGTGTACCAGCGCGGCCACCTCTCATCCAACGCCTTGCCACCCAATTTGTTCTCCTCGACCTCCGCGACCAAAATCTTCGCCTGCTCCGCCAGACAC
>JACLAA010000685.1_pt1 | contig 19756 bp, 17 predicted proteins | sample 8027891 | NCBI WGS metagenome assembly JACLAA01 (sample SAMN15724900, study PRJNA655200) | protist metagenome | isolation source: fluorescence activated cell sorting (FACS) single amplified genomes of... | place: Spain: Blaines Bay Microbial Observatory, Mediterranean Sea | collected 2016-01-19 | reverse complement strand
AGGGGGAAGTCGCCTCTCACTGGCACTCCTAATTATTATCATCCTGAGTCACTTTTATTGACGGACGCAATTCCCCGTCACAAACCCCATCAAACATGGGAGAAACTATTTCGTCACGATTAGACGACTAGTACACTACGCTGCCGGAGTCGGATCAACAAACACAGTTAAACCAAAACTACTTAGTGTATTTTAAGGTAGCTCCGCGGCAGACTATCTCAGCCGCCGTACTCCCAAAGGTGCGTACTCCTTTGGTCTTGCATTATTCGCATGCTCGGATGCCAGTGCGCTTTGCGCAAAACGCCGTACAGCCACGCGGCGACCGCCGAATGGCGGGAAATTTTTGCTGAGGCGTAGGTTCCGTATGCTAAAATAATGGGCTGTGCAAAGTTCGGTACCTTGCGGGCAGCCTCACGCAGAGAAATCAGCAGCGACGCGGTGCCAGTGCGACGGAAGACAGTATAAATGGAGAAAAACCCGCCCCAAACCACGAAAGACAGTATAAATGGACGCGTAATTACGCCCTAATTTTTTCCTATCGTTCCCCAGTCGCTGTCGTACCTATTGGAATTTCCGGTGTCCGGGCAGGGTGAGGGGCCCGGGCAAGTGCCCGGGCCCCAGTGCCGCCCCACGTTGTTTATACTTTCATTACTCTCATACTACCGTCGCCGCAAAAATGACACATAATCCCTATACTACCTATACTACTACTGCCTCTAACTGCTGCCCATCTTCTGCTGCCTACCTCGTGCGCGCCCCAGTATTTGAACACTCAATCACAGTGCCCGAATGTGCCATTCGAGATTATTTTTAAGCTCGCGTGAATCCACATGTGCTTTGTTCACTCTAAGTGCCGATGAAACCTGCGAAGGGAGCATGAGGGGCCACTTCTCTATGATCGCACCATAGCGAAAGAATCCTGCAAGTTTCCAAGCTTGTATGCAAGTAATGCACCGTTGTAGTGCGGTTGAAAGAGCGTCGGTGCCACTTCTTTCGCGCTTATGAAGTATGATCTAGCTATCTTAATGTTCCGAGCATACAGCGCAAGGACCCCTAAATTGCACAAAGCCTCCGCATTACTCTGATTTAAAGATAATGCAATTTTGAAGGACTGATGCGCCATGTGGAAATCACCCATGCTAATTCCAAGGTGTCCAATATTGTACCAGACATCAGCAGCGTCATCTGCAAATCGAAGGGAACGATCAAAGCAGTCGAGTGCCATATCAAGCTGTGAGGAATAGAAGCAACAGAGGCCAATATTGTTCCATATTTCAGGTCCGGAAACACCCATTTGAAGCAGACGACGATAATAGCGCAAGCTCAGCTCAGGTTGATGCTCATAGAAGTAGTTTGCAGCCAAACAGGCTAGTGCCTCAATGTTAGATGCATCGAGAACCAGAGCATTCTTATAAAATAGCAAGCTTCTGCATGTTGCGTACATCATTTCATAAATTCTCGCTACACCTATTTTTAGGTGCGACTCCTCCGGCATCTTTTCAATGCCTTTTTGGAGCACCTTCAGCGCTGTGTTAGGTTGATCTAAGCGCATGTATACCTTTGAGAGCCCCAGCACATTTAATGCCATATTCTGATTTTGCAATGAGCAAATAAGTTGATATTCAGCATCTCTGTATAGTCCAAGGCGGTAATAACATTTAGCAAAACGGCATTTCCACCACCAGTCTTCTAAAGATGTTTTCTTCTTCAAGACCTCTTCACACAGCCTCAACGCCTGTTTTATGTTGCGTACAAAGTAAATCAGGTAATCGCAAATTGCTTTGGCCATAGCAGTCTGATGCGCAAATTCCAAAAATTCAAGATTAGTAATATCAAGATAACTTCCCTCTGAAGTAGCCGCCATAGTGACATTTTGAAGAGTGGGAGAAACCCCAGACTGACTAGTGATGCGACAAACCGACACCGGTCTCACGTATTGATTTACGACGCCAGACATGCTTGAAGAGGTTGGATGCGCAATCGACGTACCAGGCCTGCACAGGTCTTATCATGTCAATATCATCCATTCAATCACCTCGGCATCACGCTTACAGCGATATCCTCCGACATAAGATCAGTGTCGCCTGTACGTTCTAGCTCTGTGTCATCAATCCAAGTCTTGGAGCTCAAAGCGCGACATTTGACAAATATCGCTGCTTGACTTTTGGGTTGTGTGCGCAGTATCTCGGTGCAGATTGCAGTACATTGATCATGTTCCCTCCTCCGAAAGTGCATCAATGCCATCCAGAGCTACGTGCGAAGACTAAGGCCACTGAAAGGGGGATTGTAGTTACAAGATCTGAGCTAGTCATTACGGCGGGTTTAACACAAAAAAATCCACGCCTGCAATAGGCATGCCCATCAACTATTCATCCTGCGAAAAGCTCTTCCCGCAGGTAAGGAATTAAGGAAACTTACCACCTATCTATGAAATGTATGTATCTCTAGTTTCGCCCCCCTCGGCCGGCTTTTTGAGGCAGCACAGCACGGCGATTGGCGGCCCTGGCTGCGATTGCGGGGTCGGGGCCGCAGGACGGCACCTTCGTCGCAGCCCACGCGCGCGGGCTGCCCGTGGTTTTATGGCGTGCTGAAATGCTCCTGGGGCGAAATCTCACGCAGAAATCGCAGCACTAGTTCGCGATGCGGCCAAGAAAAGCTGACCTGAAGCTCGGCCCTTGACGCACCCATAACGAGCCTCGTGGGGCTCCGCGCGAAAAACTTTCGCTGAGCCGAGGCTGCCCGAGAAGGCAACAAAGCCAGTGGAACGCGCAGGGGCAGCTATTTGCACCAATTCCGTCGCTGAGATCATGCTCGGCGTACCGCCCCGCGGCGCGACGTAACAGAATTCGCCAGATGGCATGCGCGAAAGACGACAATGGGTCGGGCACATGCGTGGGGTACTGCCGGACACTGCGGCCGCGTTCAAGCGCTCGAGAAGCTGGAGATAGTGTCGTCGCGGTGAACCAAAAGCTCGCGCGCCTCAAAATTTAGGGTCTCGAGGCACGTGCTAGGGTAAGGTCGAGGTCTGGTACGATTATCAACACCAAAGGGGCCCGGGAAGGTGTGGGGCGAAATCCCAAGCAGGGCGAAATACCAAGTTACATTACATACTAGTTGGGAATTTTTTCTTGCTCGGATGATGATATAAGTTGAGTGGTTTTTTACACCACTTTTTTGATTTTAGAGGCCAATTAAGCCCTATTCGCTGCGCTCATAGGACAATCGGCCTCTAATAAAAAAAAGATGATGAAAAAAAGACACATCAACTTATTTTGGGGTTCCCCCGCCCCGACCTTACCAAATGTAGATTTTAGAATTTTAAGATTTATATTTAATAAACCACTCAACTTATATCATCATCGTTGTCGCCCGAAGAGTCCCGGGGCACGCGAAAACCCAGCAAGGCCCCGCCGCCAAGAGGCCCTGGGAGAAAGGGTCAAAGTTTCTCCGAGTCCGAGTCAGACACATGGTGCCTCTTCAAGTTTGTGCCGCGGCAGCCGCTGGCGCACAGTCACGGTGGCCGCTATGAGATTCCGCAGGACCGGTCCTAAGCCTCCCACGGCCCGGGTCCTAGCCACGGCCCCGCTAGGACCACAGGACCGCTGGGGACCGGTCTAGGACCGTGGGAGGCTCCGAGACAGGTGTTTTTGCCTCGTTCCTAGTATGTTTTTGCTGCCTCTCTTTTTTGAGACTGCGGTCCTGGCGGCCGTCCTGGCTACGGTCCCGGGACTTCTTCGCTGCCCGCGCATCGTCAGCTGCTGCCTTCAGCGAGACATATATCGCAGGAACCTCGGGATGCTCGCAATTCTCTCAACGAGCGACCGCAACCACTGCGCTATGCCTGTACCCGTTCGATTTCGTTCGATTTCGCACGATAACCGCCGCTGCGCACGCACGCGCACGTTGACAGGGGTTTTTGGGTGGTGGGTGGGGGGTGAGGGTGTAGAGTAGCCTTTTGTTCTCAGGACCGCAGGACGGCCAGGACCGCAGGAAGAGGCCTGAGATGAAGACCTGACACTAGTATGACCGCACTAGGACCGCAAATCCGCCAGGACCGCTAGGAACGCAGCTTTTGGAGAGACTTGGAGGTCTCTAGAGCCAGACTACTAGGACCGCGGGACGGCACAGACCGCAGGACCGAGGCAAAAAATGGAGACCTGGTGCTAGTATGAGGCACCACTAGGACCGCAAATCGTCCAGGACCGCCACGACCGCAATTCCCAAATACACACCTTCATAACAACAAGGCCACAGAGCCCAAGTCCGCGGACACCGACTCGACGTACGTAACGACGACGTCGTCATGCCGTCGCCGTCGTGCGTGTACCTAGGATCCTACTAGCCAGACCGACATGGGACCGCCACATATACCCACTAGGACCGGAAATGGGGCCTCATGTATACACGCACCCCCTATCGTCATCGTCCTCCGTGCAGTCCCCTGATCTAGAGGGGCTTACCGACGCATCTCGGAGGCCCGGGCCCGGGCCAGGCGAAAACATGACGATCAGTATCCCCCCCACCCCCTTGTATAGGAAGGGTGAATCTGGACGTTGGAAGCTACGTTTCCCCTTAAACCTACATCCTAGTGGTGTATTGGGATTAGTCGTCGGCCGCCCTGCGCCGTCGAAGGTCGTATCGGAACGGGGAGGAAGCTACAGGAGAAGCCAAGCAGAAACCAGGCACAGGTAAAGCCAGAGCCGCAGATCACCCGTCAGTATAAACGCGGCTAAGGCCCCAGCCGAATTTTTTTTTTCATTGCAACACTGGACCCGTCAATTCTTCTCCGCTGTCGTGCTAGCTGGTGCTATTTTGCAGCCAGGTGTTTTAAATGAGATCAGCAACATTCATGGGCATCTCCTCTATCTGTGTATTGTAGAAGGCCTCAATATCACGCATGTACCGAACATCGCCCGAAGTCAAGAAGTTGATTGCGACACCCTTTCGGCCAAAGCGGCCTGAACGACCTATTCTGTGAATGTAGTTCTCGCGATTAGTTGGAAGGTCGTAATTGATAACAAGTGAAACTTGCTGGACATCAATGCCGCGAGCGAGGAGATCTGTGGTTATTAGGACACGACTAGACCCAGAACGGAACTCTCGCATGATTATGTCACGCTCTTTTTGATCCATATCGCCATGCATTGCCGAGACCGTAAAATCTTTTTGAGTCATATTATCTGTGAGCCAGTCGACCTTGCGCCGGGTGTTGCAGTATATGATTGCCTGCGTGATGGTGAGTGTCTCGTAGAGATCACAGAGTGTGTCCAGCTTCCATTCTTCTCGTTCCACAGCTATGTAGAATTGCTTAATGCCTTCCAAGGTGAGCTCGTCTTTCTTTACAAGAATGCGGATAGGTTCCTGCATGAAGCGGCTAGTGATCTCGAGAACTTCTAACGGCATTGTTGCCGAGAAAAGGGCAACTCGAACCTGCTCAGGCAAGAACTTGAAGACGTCGTAAATTTGGTCTTTGAAGCCACGTGAAAGCATCTCATCAGCTTCGTCAAGAGCAAATATTTTTGTGTCAGCAAGACGAAGAGCTCGGCGATTGATCATGTCGTACACGCGACCAGGGGTGCCAACAACAACATGCACACCGTTCTGCAGTGTCCGTATGTCATCACGCACTGCAGTGCCGCCCACGCACGCATGAATCCGCACCGACATGAAGTCACCAAGGGCTATCATGACCTTGACAATTTGTTGCGCGAGTTCACGAGTAGGCGCTAGCACTAGAGCTTGGCACTCAGCTAGACCATTATCTACCTGCTGCAAAATACCAATGGAGAAAGTGGCAGTCTTGCCTGTCCCAGACTGTGCTTGTGCGATAACATCGCGCCCCATTAACATGGGCTTGATCGCCTGAGGAGAAAAAAAAAGACTCTGGGGACAGTCGCGATCAGCAAGACACGGGTCCTACCCGCTGCTGGATTGCAGATGGTTTCTCAAATCCGTACCTACATGATGAGGCATGTGACGACAACACTCATTTCGAATCGTAACAATGTTGGTACGCATAAATGCCACGGAGCAGCTCCTCGCGCAACTCCATGTTGTCGAACGTTTCTATGGCCTCGTCCCAATTGGTATCGATTTCCTCGTCCTACGAACGAGCATGATAATGATCTGACAGATTGTCGAAAACTTGACCTTCACGGGAACTGGTGCATCTTCTCGCGGTTCAGGGGGAGTCTCCATGGCGATTATGCGATTATCGCCAGCCTTACTACTAGCGTATGCCTAACAGCTCATCTACCAGCAACGCCCAGTCGATTTTCGATCGGGCTCCGGACCTGTGTCACCAGTCATGCGGTAGAACCTCCAAATACGCCTATCGTGCCCCTACACAAGACAAGTCGTTCACTCACTCAGGCTGGCCAGCAGCTCAGGCTCCACTCGTCACGGTACGTCGTCCGGGGGTTGGATGGGGGTTGATGGGGGGTATTTCCCGAGGAGATTGTGGCTGCTGGGGGAGGTTGGAGGTTGATGTATCTCTAACTTACCCAGGGACCGCGAGAAGCAACATCCGGCTGACTGAAGAAGCAGTGTGTTGGCTGCGTGGAACTACGGCCATATATTAGTCTAGCTTTCAGGGCACGACTTCTTTGGTCGTGGCTATTTGCTCAACCAAGAAATTTTATAGTTGCGTTTTTGCCGACCTAAGTCCATTCAATTCATTCAATCAGGAATGCGCTCACTTACCCTCAGGGTGAATGGTTCACCCTCGTCGAAAATGAGAGGCCGCCGATTATCAACCGCCGACTCTTCACATTCACGGTCTGTGCGACCACGTTCTAGGGTGGATGTTCCATAGCTAGACCAACCGTCAAACACGCCCACTGTGCCTATGTGCACAAAAGTCAACACTTGCTGATATTGCTAAGAGCTAAGAGAATTTACCAATCGAGCGAACAATAATGCAATGCACTCGACTTACAGTCTCATCAGCAACAACCTACAGTCTTTTATGTCACAAAATTCCGAGTCTAATCATAACATCGAGTAAGAACAATATCATTGTAACGTGAGCGTCCAACAAATAGAAGGCCACCGAAGGCAGAGCCTGCCACAGCAATTTTGAAGCTAAAAAATCCTTGACGTGTTTTCACAAACTCTAGTAAAATTGACTTTGAATAAGGTTGCTCTCATTATCAAGTAGTGCATCAACGTTATAAGCAAAGGCCTGAAGAATATACGGACTAGAAGTATAGTAGGTGCTCGTCGTACTCACCGTGTGTGTTAGTGGCTTTCGTAAAACATGCCTGGAGAATAATTGTTGGAGTGTCACTGAGGTATCTTGAAGTACGCAGAAGTGTGCTGCAACTGTCCCAGAAACGCCCAGCGTCGCTCCTCCCATCGCTGCTGCTGAGCGTCAGTTGCTGCGAAGACTTCCGTTTGGTACCACTGGCGTAATTCCTCCATACTTTTGTGGCTTCCTTCTGCATTCTCGCCATCAAGCGCCGCAGATATAGCCAAAGACACTGACTGTAGCTGGTCTGATAGACCATCTAAGTCAGATGGAGTTGCCTCCGCTGTACGGCGCCTAGGAAAGTTAGATGGATAGCGCCGTGTTCGCGATGGCTACGAACCGCTTTGATCTAACGCCATCCACATCCATTTACAACGCCTCGCAGTCCAAGAAGGAAATTTGCGACATGTGCGCACCAGTTTTAGTCTCTCGCGCTGCACTCGATGAGCCTAGCAGTACTCTGTGAAAACAGATGGGTCAGGGCTCCGCAGCATCCGGTTATCGCGGAGCCCCTCACGTCACGGTCACAGTGAGCCCGCGGCGTCGTTCCCGGCCCCGGCCACTGGTCAAAGTGGCCCGGCCTTTGTGGCTCATCTCTTGAGTGCGGCCAGTGCGCCGAATTGCCATTTGGTCATCAAAAGGGCCCCGCCGGGGTAAATCGGTATTCTTGTTGCTTACTAATCGGCCCTGGTGCCCCTACTGTTAAAAGTACTCTGTCGGGGCAACTAGCCTGAGTATCGGAAATGTCCCTGCTACCTGGTATGGAAGGCCCGTAGAAGGCCCGGGGGCGGCGGCAGGCCCGGGCCCCGATGAAGACCTGAAGAACCTCACTAGGAGGGTGGATCTACCACGCCGGAGCACGGACCGAGCGAGGAACCTAGGGTACCTTCAGCGTGGAAAATCCGTACCTTAGTGTAAATGGAGCTTTTCCGAGCGACCAAGCGGTCCAAGCCGGTGGGATATTTGTCCAGTATGTCCCTCCGAGGCTCCGACGCAGTTTCTGTCGTGAAGTCCGTGACGCAATCCGCAAACGCGTCCGCCGAGCGCAAGTTGTCGACGGATTCGTTTACAGTCAAATCCTCATTGCAGCCCAAAAATGCTTTCGGCCAGCCATTCGCGGGGCGTGGAATAGCCTTAAATGATCAAGCTACGTCCCGGAGAGCAACGCTGTTCATCAGCGCCGCCGCGCGACCCGTGCCCGTGCCTGAGAATGAAGCTCAAGTACGGAGAGGACAACTTCTGCTAGACCATGTGCTGGTGCTGGTGCTGGTGCTGGTGCAAGCGTCGCCGATATCTCTCTACGCCAGTAGGCAATCCGTGGCAGAAGGGCAAAAAAAACCTTAGATCTTCGAGTTGTGTTGGTTTAGACTTCAAGTTCTTCAAGTTCAAGTTCTTTTAAGGTAGGAATATCGTTATAGGAATAGAAGTCTTGTCAAGCACCACATTCACTATGTACGGTTCACAAACAAGAAATTAAAAAGCATTGTCTGCTATCTCTGTTTCGTCATCATTATTTTTACAAAAGCCTGGTAATCTATATGTCCGTCTGAGACACCAAATGTATCTACTAATTCATCTAACTTGCCGCCAAAAAACTCAGGTATGGCTGTCTTCCCCTCAACGGCTGCGGAAGGTATGAGTGCGTTCATCATTTGCCAGAGGAGTTCTGACTCAACCCAACCATGGCCTGCAGGGTCAAGAAGCTTGAAGGCCTCAAGAAACATTGCAGAAAACTCAGCTTGGGCCATCAAGGCAAGGAAGTCATCAAGGTTTAAATTTGTATTTCCCTCTATTTCCGGATTGGCCTTGTTTATCATATTTGCCAATTCCAGAGCATTAGGGTGTCTTCCAACAGCGACCATAAGTGAGGCGAGATCGGAAACAGATATTGAGCCGTCGCCATCACGATCAAGTAGAGCAAATGTTTGCTTGAACTCCTGGCGCTGGTAGTTGGTGAGCTGCGTAACGAGCCTTTTGCGGTATAAAATTTCGGCGGCGTCGCCCCATTTGGGTGAACGAGCTGCAGCTTGATCAAATGCCCGAATCACGCTGCGCAACAGCCGAAGCCGCTGCATGACCGGCAGCGGCATGGTGGTATTCTCGAAGTATGCAGATCCTGCTTTCGGTGGCGCAGAAGATACATTTCCGATGGATGGATGGCCTAATGGAGACCTGCTCTCAAGAATGTCATCCGACTCAAGCATCGGCCCTTTTCGCTCGTAGCCCCAGAGCACGCCCTCTGAGGAGAGCTCAAGCAAATCTACGAGTGAATCAAAAGTTGTATCCTCACCCCAGATCCGCCGATCCGCTCTGGCTAGTGCAGAACGGTCGATGATGAGAGCAATCGCATTAGTAGCGGCTACAATTGATGCCGCACGAGGCTCGTTGGTGACAAGGGCCCGTTCCCCAAAATACGCCCCAGCAACTAGGGTATTTGTCCTCCCCCCAAAAGCCGTCCGTGTCGGATCAGGCGAAAACCCAGGCATGCGACTAGAACTGGCCAGATTAGATAGCTGAAAGACATCACATTCGCCGTCTAGAAGCACAAAAAATCTCCGGCCTATAGTTTTTGATGTGCGTGCTAGAATAAGACATGCAATTTATATTTTACAACTCCACTCTGCTTGTTGCCGATGTCGCCTTCGAAGATAAGAACGTCCCCTGCCTCGTAGGTAGCGATTCTACTCTCCTTCAAGACAGTCCCCAATTGAGCTTCATTTAACTTTGCTAGTAAGGGAACTCGCGCCATTATTTTCCCTGCAACGATCAATTTGAAATTTGCTATTGATCCTGCACCTAGTTTTTCTGTGCTCATAGCTTTCAACTTTGTTTGTGCTTTCGGTGGTAGGCCTACAAGATCTGTGCGGTCACGCGCCCGCAATTTACTTGGTCGATCTGGAAGCTCAGTGCTGGCAATAAAGCCTGTTTTTAAATCTAAATACGCTTTATATAATCACATATCACTCTGCCTTGAGCCCCCTTTCCCCTGTTTCAAGGCGTCTTGGGCATACCAATTCTGCCATTTTTCGAGCTTCTCACGAAGCAGTTCGATTTTGCGAGGGCCGCAGGGAAACGTCTCAACTCGTTTGCCCCCGGCATAGAATTGCACCAATGGCAAGACATTTACCTCTAGTCCTTGCAAGAATGTCACTCCCCCATCCCGCCCTACAGAATGAAGAAGTGTCAGCAGCAAGTATTAGAGTAGCGGGCGTGCGTGAGTGGACGGACACAAATGAAACCCGTTATCGCCTTGTGAGACATCTCATAGAACACAACGCGTTTGTTACTATACTCCATTGCAAGGCGTTTGTATTTGGGTTCAAGTCCTCTGCACGCACGGCACCAGGGAGCATAAAATTTAATTACCTAGTATGCAAACATTCGACGAGCTGATTATCGCCGTATGAAAAAAAAGAAGCACCACCAGATCTTGTGTGTTGCCCCCCTCGCGTTCACGTGTTGCTGACACGAAAGATTTCTTGTCCAATAGCGGATGCACAAATAGTTTTGCGGGGCCATTTGAATCACAAGCCCGAATCACGGCACGCCGGTTATCATGATTTCTGGAGAATGCGAAACTCCCTCGACCACCAAATAGAGCAGCCGCGAGGGCCCATATCTTAGTGTTAAATGCTCGCGCCATGTTTTATCATTACGCCCGAAGCCAGCCTGGCGCATAATAGTAGTAGGCGGGTTTGCTCCCGCTGCCGGACCCCACCGAAACCCAGGGGCATTTGTTACGTGTAGCAAATGTACACGAGCTAAGGATCGAAAAAGAAACGGGCTGCGAACTAGACTAGGTCTACGCAATATGTGTATGACGGGCCCGCGGGGCCGGAACCCAAATTGGTGAATTGATGGCCTGAGTGTCGAAACTTGGCCCGTTGGGCCCCAGGGGCATCCTAAGCACACAGCGACACTAGCTTGCCACGGAGGCGCCCCCCTTGAGATGTGGTGAGGTCCACAAAATGGCCTAACGTGCGGGTTTTCCACAGGCGCCGCGGCCCTGGCACTTGTGTCTTTGACACTTCCCTCCTTCTTCTTCTCGAAAAGGGATGCCCTCCCATCAGGACGTGGAGCTGGTGACTGGCCAGGGGAGTTTTAGACTTTGACCCGTGGCCCGCCTACGTGTCGGGCGGGGAGTCGTGAGACTTCGACCCGCGCCAGACGGCGCTCGACCCACACAGGGTGGAACGGAACTTGGGAATAGATGGATGCCCCAGCTAACGGCATTCCCGCGAGCTCCAACCCGCCAAGGGTTGCGCCAGGCGCGAGCTTTCGCTTCGAACACCCGAGCGCCGCCCTGGGTGAGACCGGCACGGCCAAGGGACCTCGAGCCCCCGGGCTAGAGCCGATCGCAGGCAAGTGAGGCGAGTAGGTCTGCCAGTGACCCCTCGACTCAGAAAGCCTGAGTATGATGGCCCCTTCAAGTTGGCCCTGGTGCAACGTATATCCAACTCAGAGTCACGTTGGTACGAGTCAGAGTGCCCACCGGACCACTACCCGGCGGGTCACGGTCCGAGTCTGCTAGGGGCCAACTTGAAACCACCGTGAGCATGACTCGGACCGGGAGCATGACCGCGTACAGTGCTTTCACTGCACAGGGCGCTCGTCTGGACACCTGCCCAGAGTCGGCATTTGGTAGAATTGGCCGATGTATGAAATATTATAGGTAGAGTACAATACAATACGTATATCATGAGATATCAATTTGTATCAATTTGTCCCATTAAATATATCTTGGACATGGAGCTGCAAAGTTTTCCCTCTCAGGACAATCATCAAACAGAAGCATTGGAACAAATCTATGAAGAGATACAACGAGAAATTGAAGGCCTCAAGCTGGAAAATGATATCTTACGCAACTACAAGAGTCGGCTAAAAGCTCCTGGGGGGCTCGACTGTTGTGCGCTACCCGCCGAAGGCGAAAAGGTTTGATATCGGAAGTTTTGCATATTACTTATATCCCCCTAGGTTACGCACCAACGGCAATTGCCTCTGAAGCTGATGATAGAGCAGAAGTGCGAGATTGCCATCAAAGAGCAAGAACGGGTTAGCCAGCAGTCTGGGGAACACAGGAAGGCAGCAGAAACCCTCGCTGACACTTTGCGCACCGTGTTGGAAGAGACAGATATCCGCATCTCAGAGCTGAAGAAAGATGCTTACGAGTTTAAGCGTGACATTGTCGTCGGAGCTGAAAGCATGCGGACCGGCAAGACTTTGGCTGAAAAGACAACGCGGTATATGGAAGAAAAGCTACAAAAGAGAGACGGTGTGATCGGGAAACTTCGACTGAAAAATTCTACAATCAAGACACACTTGTACAAAGTTGAATTACAAATGAAGCAAAAAGAACAGACCGGTGATGCTCTCCATTATATTGACTTTCATCAACTCCAGATAGAAAACAAACAATACCAAGCACGAATCGAAGATCGCAATGAGCAGCTTCTTCGCCTAAAGATGACTACTAGCAAGACAGTTCAGGCGCTTAATCGGCTTAAGAAAACGCTTAACACATTGTCTGCTGAGTCTGGCTGGCTGAAGCTTGAGATAATTGCCCGGACCAAACAACTGTGCAAGGTCAGTGATGAAAGAAACACCGTGAATCTGGATGTTGCAAGCGAGCGAAATAGTAAAAACCTGCGCAGTGACAAGGTCGAGCCGAGTGGCTTGCCTTCCACGCTGGACTACGTTAGTCAAAAAGCCCATATGTATGATCTCCAAGCAACGCTCTGCGACTGGGGACGAAAAACGGAAATCATAGACATGGCTGCCTGTAATTCTCAAAATGTTGCTCGGAAGCTGGCCTGCAGGAAGCTCGCGTAGGTTTGGCCGCTTTATATCCGCCCCGCACGCAAGTCTGTTCCCAGGCAGGATGAATAGATTGACAGAAGCAGTTCTTTACCCTTGCCGCAGCGAAGTCACGCTGGGGTCCTCCTCGGAGTGAGTCTGGATGTCACTAGCCCCAACAACCTCTTACGGAAACGCGACCTTCGCAGGCCACTAAAACTCTCAAACCCAATAGTTCGCTTACCCGTTTCAGTCACCTCCTCAATTTGCCGCCGTACCACGATCTACGGATGGCTGACCAGAAGGATTTTGCGCCGCGATGAGGATTTGACTGTAAACGAATGCGGCGACGGTGTGCGCTCTGCGGACGCGTTTGCAAGTGCGGGGGGTATATTGTGCGTATACGCCATTGCCACGGACTCTTGATCGCTCGGAGATGCTCTATTTGCACTAAGATGCGGTTTTTTCCTCTGGGGGCCCGCGCGGGACGGTCTGGCACTTTTTTCATTTGGGGTCTGGCCGTTTATCTGCTGGATGGTGGGGTCGTACGACTCCTGAAGGCACGGGGGGTGACACCATTGAACCCCAAATTTGCCGTATCTCTATAACTAGACGTCTGGTGTTCCGGCAAATTGAGCCAGAGGGGCCTATATACCCCTCTAGGACGTGACCGAAACAGGTAACCGAAACGATTAGGTTTGGAAATTTTAGTGGCCTGCGAAGGTCGCACCAGTGGCGTTTCGTGCCGCGTCAGGCGACCTATCTGGCAGCCCATCGGGTACCCGGCCGCGCCTACGCATCCACCCCACGCCATAGGTACCCGAGGGCCCCTGGGAGACCAAAATCCTAGCATAGAGTTTTGATTTTTCAGTCCAGAGGCCCCTGAAATACCTGCACGTTAGGCCCCAGAGGGCAACTTCGCGACCGCTCGCCGCGAAAGTGACCCCTTCCCCCCACCCCGGTCACGGGGCGTACAAAGGGACCCTTTGGGACCCCGTAGCCAAAATCGCCGGCGCATAAGTGGCTGGGAACTCGAATCTCAAATTAGGGGACACCCCCCGTCTGAAGGCTCAGGCCAAGGGGCTTGTAGAGCTGCTAGCCTGAGTAGGTTGCAACTTACCCGCAAATGGCCCGTTAGTTACCCGGGTTAGGGACCCCCGCCGTGCCAGGGAATAACCCCTCGGGTCATTTGCAACCTAGCCGCGGCCTTCAGGTTTGTTGTCAAGGGGGCCCGGGTGTCTCCCTGCAAAAAAGAGCAATTTTCAACATATTTTCATTTGCGTCACACCGTCCGGTCTCCTTCGCACGATATTGAGGGGGGATAGGGGCCATGCTGCCCGCCGGCCTAGAATTTCCACTGGCAACTGAGAAGGCAACTTGCTGATGTGGCAGAAACAGCCGAGCCTCGTCTAATCGGGTCTTCTTGTCACTTTTAAAACAACATTCCTCCCTCTGCGGAGAGCAGCAGCTTTGGGCGCTCGGAGCCGCCGAGACGGCCCAGCAGCTCTTGCGCGGCTCTACGCGACGGCTGCGGCTGACCCGCGCGCGCAGAGCGCGCTCAAATGGGATAAGCTCGGCTAGTATTATTCTTGCGGCTGCTAGTAGCGGCGGCTAGCTGGCAAGTAGATAGACCCTACTTTGCTGTCGACAACGTGAGCAATGACTGACTGGCTTCTCGGCGACGAATCGTGATTTGCCTTGCCTGAGTATGAAGCGATTGAATATGCTTAAAGCTCGATAGGAGTTCTCGTTTCTGAACATTTGACGTAACAGGACCTTCCATGTTATTTAGTTTCTTCGTATGTTGCGTATGTTGCTGTAATGTTACAATTGTGCTAAGTCTATTACTGAGTATTGAAAATGCAGCAGATTGTGGAAGTAACATCAATAGCCCGTACAAACTTTTTAGCAACAGCGGGTGATACCCAGCATTCACCTCCAAAAGTTGCAGACGGAGCTGAAGAAAAATGGGACTCTCGAGTAACTGAACTAACTTATCCGCCTGCATGAGAAATCCCACTGTAACATCCACAAGGGCGAAGTGAGTGATGAGCGAGGCAGCAAGGTCATATGCCTGGGCCAGAAGGCATAAAGCTAGCGTAGCCACAGGATTATGGCACCAACATTCATACATTATGATGAACAAATTGGTGGCCTCATCTGGTGCACTTGGCTCCAAGCTGGAACGAAGTACTTCTCGCAGCTCGTCAAGCTCACGGGCTGTAAGCAATATAAGGCTTAGAGTCTGAACCATAATTGAGCGAAACTCAAGTGCATCTTCGAGCAATGACGAGTTGCCTGAGGTCCCTTCACTTGGTGTCCCTTGAAGAATGGCGGCTAGAGAAAAGTATATAGACTTGGCGCTCAATAAAGAGCAAAGATAACGAATTATCAAAGAGCCCCTGAGTTCTAGCAAGCCTCGGTCTTCTGCAAACAAACAGACTATGGCATTCAGGACGCGTTGAAACTCTTGATTATGTAGGAGCGAAATTTGAGCCAGGACTTCGAGATTTGTTAGGACAACTTCATCAGCTTCATCGGACAATGTCTTTAACAATGCAGGCAAGAGTTCAGAGATAAAGTTCTTCATTTCACCTGGTGCCTTTTCCAGTAACATGTTAATCCACCTCAAGGTCGCCATTCTAGTAGGGATGTAGTGAGAATCCAGCTCTGTAGTCAAAGTTTGTAACAAAGGAGATAGCTCAAAATGCTCTTTAGTTGTTTTGACAAACTTTAACAAATCTATGTTTGTATGGCCAGCAACCTGACGAATTTCAATGTCGACGTCTGAAATGCAATGCATGATAGCGCCAAGAAGGTCAGAGTAGAATAGCAGCAACTTGTGTCCACCAAGCTTGATGAAATCCCGCACCCATATCATCGCTGTTAGTCGATTGGACCGTTCTTTGTGTCGACACTGGTCGACAAGAATGCCAACCATCGGGCATAACTCTACCAGCTTGGACCTTTTGATTTCATTTAAGAACCCCCCAATTGCAGAACCAGCAGCTTGCCGTATCTCTCTGTTGGAATCTGAAAGCATGTGGAATAGGCCATCAAGAAAGTCAGGCAACCAATCTAGCATGTTGATATCAGGCACGGAGTCGAGAACGGTAATCCAACCTAGCCAGGGAATTAAGATCAGTTTCAAGAATGAATCGCACCAACAAGTAACTGTCGTATGTATGGGTTCGACCGACGAATATATTTTTGTAGGAGAGGAACAAAACGTTCAACATCAAAGCAATTAGATTCAGTAACTATGTCTTTGATCAGTCTGTCCAGTAAATTTGCTCCATTTTTAACGTCGATATCAACATCAGCAAACAACTTGCACAGTCCATCAAAAATCTGATTGAAATATCTTAGAACATCACCTCTAGCTACCTTCGCAATGTTATATAGTGACTCACATGAGTAATATCTCACGCGGCTCTCTGGGTCGTCAAGACAATGCAGGACTGGAGGCAACAATGCATCGAGATACAGGAAGATATCTGGCATCAATCCTATGGCTGTAGCCGCTAGCCCGATGAGACCACCCTTACGGTGATTCGTGTTGGTGGATGTAGCAAAATCTTGGCCCAACAAAGCAATTACTGAACAAATGCGATCGGTGTCACTTTTCTGCTGAAGTGTTTTAACGAGAGCTTCAATCTCTAGAGCTGCGTTTTTTCTTTTGTCATAGGACCGATCACCCAGCGATCGCAATATGGCCGGTGGTAACGGACTCTCCGCAGGTTCCTGATCGTCCATTTGATTTTTTTTCGCGTTCGCTTAACAATGAGACACCCACCCGCTCAAGGGAGCTTCCGGGCTTGCCTCGTCAGATCTCTGGGTTGCTAAAAGACTCGGCGCATGATACGTCGTGTCAACGCGGTGCTTGGCTGGGAGGCGTCAAAAGAGATCAATTCCAAAACGACGTGGCGATGCCCGCAAAATGCGCGCTAGCGCGGGGTCTGTTGGACCTGCCGACACGAAGCTTACCGTACGGGGTGCGACAAGCTCGTAGCTGTTGATTATATATATATATTTCCAACCAACGCTCCTCCTATTCTCGAAATGGCGGCGGCGGCGGCCAAGACGTCGAGTAATTATGAGATCATACGGCAAATTTGGGGGTCGGTGACCGGGAAGTAGTCCATGCGTTTTAGATCTTTACTGGGACACCGACCCGGACTTTTGGTATTGCCAGTGCGTCCCCCGTCATATTTCTCATGTTATAATTCAGGCGAGGGAGGATCTAGCGAGAGGAGTGATATTTGTTACATACTCCAGAGAGCGAAGCAATACAATTAAGCCACCACGTTGTCCTTCGGTGGACAGGTGTGCTGTTCCCTAGTTCGTAATGAGTTTAAGCCGCACATGTCTGGTCCTTGCTTTGTTTCTTCCGTTGGATGCGTGCTCTTCGTCGACGCCGTTCTGCTACGGTGAGGACGGCATCATCCAGAGAGTCGCCAACTTCAGCATCACAGTTGGTGACATCTCCATCACGAGATGTGTCGTCAGTGTCAGAATCAGTGTCGGCATTACCAGACATAACCTGCTCAAAGAGCGTGGGCTCATCATCAAGATTGAGGTCATCAGGATGTGCCTTGTACTCTGGAAGCTGGGCTGCAGGAATTACAGTCATTTTAACTTGCTCCCTAACATCAAGGCCAAGATAATCAGTTGACTTCAAGTCGACATTAAAAACATAAATGCCAGCTTGAGGAGGTGCTAGGAATTTAACTCGATGATTCACAACCTTGGACTGAGCATTGACCTTGTCAGCAAGGATGAGATTTCCGGCGGTGTCAGAGACAAGAATCCACCAAGATTCAAGCCGCGTAGAGGGAAAATAAGGAGCATGAACAAGAGGAGCTAGCCTACCATCAGCTATATTCGAGCGATCAAACGCAACCAGGAGCGTCACAAGATCGCGCTCGGCAATCTCACTTTCGTCCTCAACATAAAGATCGAATTTGCATCTGAGGCGAGGCATTATCTTGCACGCGTGCTCAATATCAGCGCACTGCATATCTGACATGCCAGCGAGTCCCTTTTTATGTTCATCAGGCACATCTAGGTACTCACGCAAACCCTTCACGGCGCTTTTGCCTTTGATGCAATGATGGATCTCCTTATTTCCAAAATGGGGTAGTTGCGCCAAGGAATGGTCCTTGATCCATAGTGCTTGTGTCAGGCACTGTGAAAAGTCAATTATGTTAATCGAGGTCTGCAGCCATCGCTGGGATTGCGCCAGCTCCACCATGGCGTCAATCAATGTCGATGCATTTCCTAACAGTTTGTGCAAATCAACACGTAGTAGAGCTGACATTTCCAAGCGATGCACATGAGCATGAAGTAGTGCATTTCCTTTCAGAACAATTGGGTGCTCAAATCGTGGCTTTTGCATTAGACCTTGCCGGAGTTTAGTGATGAGCCGAGAAAGTTCTGCTTGTCTGGAGGATGCACCAACACTAACCGGGAATCTGTTTTCGGCGGCACCTGCAAGAACCTCGGGTAGCATTTTTACTGTCGAATGCTCTGACAGAACGTGCAAAAAAAAACTATACGTCTCATACATAACATTATTTTCTCCAAACTTGCGAGAGTACTGGTACCAGGCTGCAACAATTGCAGGAATGATGACCACAAGGACCCCAAGGTAAATGCAAAGGATTGCATAATGATTAGCTTCATCCAGAAGAAAGGTTGGCAGACCTATAGAAACCTCAAGCGACTGCTTTCCGTCTGGATTGCCGTACTCGAGCCAATTCCTCTTAGCTTCGTCGTCTGTGAGGGCCTCATAAGCCTTCGCCACCTTCATGAACATCTCTTCAGCAATCTTATTACCTGGATTTTTGTCTGGATGATATTCAAGTGAAAGTTTGCGATATGCTTTGCGAATTTCTTTATCCTCGGCATTCGATGCGACTCCCAAAATCTTGAACGGATCAAATGATGCGAGCTCAGCATCGAATGTGAGCGCCTACACGACAGAGTTGCGTACCTTAGTTAGAGAAATATCGTACCCGAATCAACATAAGAAGCACCACCCAGGCCGTGACGAGAAGGGAGGCATTTATTATAAATCGCGCATTGGTGAGGAGTCTCGTGACCGATTGCCGTTCACTTAGTTCCCTTGCCTTCGCTTTCTCGACACCTGTTGCTGGAATGCGCGCCAAGCTGTAACGTTTAGATTTGAATGACACTGGGGTAGTACTAGTTCTAGCTACATCGCTGAAACGCTGCTGCGGCATCATGATGCCTATGTGCACGGTATCAACATGCCTAGGGTCACGATTGCGCCGTTTCTTCACGATAGACGTACGCCAAGATCCAAAAAGTTGTCGGAATGACATAAATTCCGAGCATCGTCATGCCAAAGTAATAAAATGCCGAATTATCATAGTCAAGCGCCATCGGCGAATAGCGATCAGCTTACTACCTACGGTAACTTGGTATTCCCACCGTGACACCTACCCGGGCCCGATAATCGTACAGGACCTCGACCTTACCCTAGCACGTGCCTCGAGACCCTAGATTTTGAGGCGCGCGAGCTTTTGGTTCACCGCGACGACCGTCGATACGGTCCCAACCGCGACACATAATACGACACTATCTCCAGCTTCTCGAGCGCTTGAACGCGGCCGCAGTGTCCGAGAGTACCCCACGCATGTGTCTGACCCAATGTCTTCTTTAGGGCATGCCGTCTGGCGATTTCTGCTA
>JACLAA010004089.1_pt1 | contig 19760 bp, 17 predicted proteins | sample 8027891 | NCBI WGS metagenome assembly JACLAA01 (sample SAMN15724900, study PRJNA655200) | protist metagenome | isolation source: fluorescence activated cell sorting (FACS) single amplified genomes of... | place: Spain: Blaines Bay Microbial Observatory, Mediterranean Sea | collected 2016-01-19 | reverse complement strand
CACCATGTTCGCGTCTGGCTGAGTGTTGTTCTTCTTCTGAGTCTTCAGCACGAGCAGCTTCACACCTGCGGGGATGATAACTTCTTCTCGAGTCTTGTTACACTCAAACACAACTTTTTTGTTTGGATCGTTCAAGCCTTCTTTGATCCACAGTGGACAGACTTGATGGTACGTCGTTTTGGGACCTTGTTCGATGAGCTGAGACCAGGCTTCGTTGTACCTGGCAAAGTCTACATTCGGAGGGATTCCAAACTCGCCACTGGCCAGTCTTTGTTCCATCTGAGCCTTGGCTCCAGCAGTCTTAACAGGTGAGTGAGAGGGGGTCATGTTTGTTGTCTGTCTGTGTGGTCGAGAGTGAAACAGAAAGTCGAGTCATCAAACAATATATTTAATACCATCTTTCACGACGTCCTGATCTCACTTGACGATGACACGGAGAAGGAGGCATAGGGACTACACCCCTGACTTAATCGACATTCTCGACCAACTCATCAAGCTATACGAAAAGCGGGGTGTCGACGTCCAGGCCACGAGCTTTAGGAAAGCCTCTCACGCTCTACGAGACCAGATCGTGACTTCAGCTGAAGAAGTCGACAAGCTTACGAAGATCCATGGTGTTGTTAAAGCAACAGCAGATATGTTCAAGGAGTTCATAAATACAGGTGGCATTTGGTGGAAAAAAAACATAAAAATTCTACGTTCCGAAAGGTACCGTGGTTGTCAGAATCCTGCGCGCACTAAATTAGTGCGCGCAGGTGTCGTTCCATGTCGGAGCTCCCCCCTGGGAGGGGAGCGCGCGCGCGCAGAGCGCGCGCTCCTCGTGGATCTTACCCAGGAGCCGCACGAGGCCCAGGGCGAGGAAACAGCTCGCGGTCGCGCAACGCGCGAGGGCAGCCACACTATTGTAGTGGCTGCAGGCGAACGCTACGGCGAACGCCGCGAGGAAAGCCGCCGCGATCGCGACAGCCTCCGTCGTCTTCGACGTCGCCGCGCAGGCGAGCGTGTACGAGTCCACGTGGGACTCGTACTTGGCGATGACCTCGCAGAAGATTGTCTCGCAGACGCGCACGGTGCCGGCGGCGGCGTGCTCGATCGCGGGCTTCACCTCCGCGGAGGTGGCCACCAAGACGAACCCGGCGGCCCACGCCAGGGACGCCAGGGGGCGCGCGACGAGCGCGAGGGAGCCCGCGACGGCCAAACGCACGCGCGACGCGCGCGCCGGGCGGGGAGCGTCCTCCGGGGGAGGCGCATCGCCGTCCGCGCCGACAGCCGGACCGGCGGTAGCTGGGGGGGTGAAGTCCGGGTCGCTGGTGTCCTCAGCGTTCGCCTCGGCAGCCGCAACGGCGTTTAAGCGCGCGGCTCTCAGGAGACCCCTCCGGTCCCGCTGCAGGTATGAGCCTACAACGCGCTGGTTGAAGCCATGGGCTTCGACGATGGCTGAGCCCATATCTTGGAGCAGCGAGGTGGGCGTCACACGTCTCGGACCGCCACGGCGGTCGACGAACTTCTGGTACACGGCGTGGCGAGCCGGCGTCCACTCGAAGTGGTTTAGTTGGCTTTGCATGTTTTCTGAAATTTGTGAAATAGACGAGGCGAGTTTTGTCAGCGTTGGACATCTGGAGGCGGTACTATGAAAGCCTCGCGCGAAGTCGTGGCTCGTTATTGGCGCGGGATAAAAATCTTAAGTATCTCGTCGAAAGAGAAATTAAACTGAATTGCGCAAGTCAGGGGCCTCTTCACATCTGTCAGAGTGCCAAATTATTTCGTGAATGTACACATCAAAGTCTGATATGGACATTTCGTTTGATCATCAAACATCGTCGGCCCGACAGCCGACGACTTCGATTCTCGCAGACGCGCCGACGCGCGGATAGACCCATTCAATTGGATCCCCGAGCGTATCGTACTATCCATGCGCACGTCCGATGCGATGGGCGGGCGCGATATGCCATGCCAGAGTCCGTCCTCGCCGCCACCGGGGAGACGCTCGGCAGGTGCGTAAAAAACGGGTGGGGTGTATGCAACTCGGTCGTCACCGACGGGAAGTTATCGTACCTACAAGTTGGGGGGCCCTCGGAAACTTAAAAGTGACCAGGGAGAAGACCGGTCGGGGCTATTTATCTCTTAGGAAATGATGATTTGCCTCAAATGATGATTTGCCTCAAATTGATGATTTGCCTAAAATGATGATTCGCCTCAAATTGTCGCCGAATGGCGAAAATTGGATTGTCGCCTATCATCAGTCAGGCCGTAGAGAGGAAGATTGATAAGAGAAAGTTCAATATTATCACATGCTGTTAGGATATACCTCTCCAAAAAGTTGATCTGTTTTTTATAGACATCGGCATCGAACTTTTGTACACCTCGCACAAAATTCAAGATGACATCATAAGCTCGCATCTACAAATTCACCTTCTTCGTCCTCACCACCGCGTTGCTGGCGCTGCTGACTCGACTCGTCACTGGTGTCCTCGCCCGCCCGCGTCCGCGCCTGCCTCCCCCGCGCGTGCTGCCGCTATGTGGGCTTGGGCGCACTTCGTGTTGTCCGAGTGCGCGCCGCTGTACGCGGTGCAGCTCGCGTTCACGAGCTGGATCATCTCGAAGGAGCTCGAGGGCAACTCTGGGGCTATTGGAGATATTAGTTGCTGGATGAACTCGGAGTACCTGCTGTGCGCGTCCGCGTGCGCGCCGATGCACGTCTGGCACGGGGCGCGGTGCACGTGCGAGAAGCACGCGTTCAAGCGGTGCGAGGAATTGGAGTCCCTGCAGAACGTCTCGAGCCCCGTCTGGGACGCGAACGAGGCGTACGTCCCGCGGTTCGTCTGGTCCGACGGTCTGACGATGCAACAGGACCTGGATCCGTCCGACGCGGACTTCTTCGTCCCGGGCCGGGTCGACGCGTACCGATACCAGGCCCGCCACCGCTCCGACGCCTACCCGCTGAGAAACACCGACTACATCCCGAGCCCGTCGTTTTTCGTCAACTGGTTCGCCTTCACGTGCACCCTCGTGATGTTCTGCGTCGCCAACGCCCTCTTCCTGACGCGCGTGGGGGCCCGCGCCAAACTCGACGGCCGGTACGTCCGATTCTGCCTCCAGCTCGAGCGCGAGCGCTTCTACCGAAGGATGATCATCGCGTACAGCGTCTGCCTCGTGGGGTTCATGGTCCTCGGGAACTCGTTGCTGTACACCCTTGCTGGCCACCTTCCGCAGTTCAGCGACGCGATGGAGCTGGTTCTGATCGTGATGGCGTGTCGAGCGATGATGCTCCCGGAGGGGGCCCCCGCCGCCGACCACCCGAGCTTCGCAGAGATGGAGTTCCGGTTCGCGCCGCTCGTGTGGCAGGGGTGCGACGAGGTCGTGAACGATCTCATCGCCGCCAGGGAAAGGAGAAAGTCGAGGCCGGAGGTGTACGCGGCGAAGCTGGCGAGGTACGTCAAGAGCGGGGGAAATCTGTTCGAGAGGTGCGTCGCGGAGGACGAAGAAAAAGGCGCGTGAGAAGGAGGGAAGCGGACCGAGGGGGGGCGCGTCGCGTAGACGTTCGATTCACCCTTCATCACTCCGGGTCGCGAGGCGGCGTCGTCGCGGAATACTACAGATCCGGATACCGGCTTCATTGATGATCAATACAGTGTCTGTCAGGATTTCTTTCAACGCTTCGACATTTCTAGCTCATATTTCATTGAGATTTTATTATTGGTTGTAGCAGATATGTATTACTAATACGTATTAATAATAAAAGTAGTTATTAAATTAAATTAAATTTTAATTAAATTAAATTTAACATGTGGAGGCGATGAAATAAATAAAGCAGCAGTGAGCTAGCTGCTGCGAGCGAGGGAGGACCCACCAGTCATTCTATTCTGCCACTGGAGTCTGCGCGCCGCTAAACTGGGATTTCGACCGGGGCTCGATTAGCCCTGATGCAAAACTCACTTTCCACATTGAAGAACGATCTGGAAGAAACTGTCCGAAATGGCGATGGCGCTGTCCCTGCTGACACGATGACTGAGGCGCTTCGACTCCTAGACGAGACGTTGACGGGTCAGGTGCAGACGAAAATCTTGAGCCTTCAGCAGCTCAAGGCCACGATACGTGGCATCGCCAAAATCGAAAACTTCTCAAGCGAGCTCATTGACATCCGGATACTAGTGAACGATCTCGACGCTGCGCTGTCATCGATTCTTTCGACGCTTCGTGATGCGCTGAGTGCTGACTGCGACGTGGATGCCATGAATTCCACTTCTGAGAAAGCTGCCGTTGCGTTGTCCATGGTGCGTGAACTTGTCGCCGCGCATGACCATGCGCTCGAAAAAGCTGCACCTCTGAGCATCGAAGTCTCGACACAAGACGCGAAACCACTTGTTCTTTCATCGTCGGATCATACCCTCAAGCTTCATCCAGAGCCTGCGAGGCAAACCAGCGCTGGGCTCACTGGCGCAGTTGAGTCAGAAAAGGAAGCCCGCGCTGAAGTTAAAACTGGCAAAGGCGAGCTGGTGCAGTCAATCTCTCCTCTTCATTTGAACGAGCTGCCCACAATGGATGGTCCCATACCCAAACATGTCTCGACAACAACATCTACGCCTGCACGATCTTCCGAATCTACAGAGATGGTCGCCAAGCAGCTGGTTCCTGTCTTGGACGAAATTTTTACCACCGTGCGGGAATCCACGCTTGACCAACAGAAGGCTCACCATGTTTTGCAGCTTGTCACACGCCTCAATGGTGCAAGGGAAACTGCTGAGCACGAGGCCAGAATGTCCCGTGCTGATGTTGCGGCAACGCGTGCTGATGTTGCAGTTGCATGGGATGCACTTGCAACTCCACGCGCAACACCTACCAGAGGTGGTGTTGAACAGTTTGCCGATGAACTAGAAGCCCTGCTGAGGGAGAAAGATGCCACCGCCGTTGAGGCGCAGCAAGCCATGGAAGATAGACGTCGCGCCTTAGCCGCTGTATCTCGAGCCGAAGATGACATGAAGTCTCACATTCACGCTCATGAGAAGATGGAAACAGAGCTCAGGATCCTTCAAGACGAAAATGTAGGTTTGAGGAGGCACGTTCGTGAGCTTGCTGATCGAAACCAAAAATCACGCCACAAAATGGCGATCGAACGTGGCCTTCTCCAGCGTTCCAAAGATGAAAAGAAGACTCTGGCGGCTAGAGAAGAAAAAGAAAGGCGTCGTGCCGAAGCTTTACAGTCAGAAATACACGAGTTGCGTAGTGGATTGACGCGAAAAATGCAAGAGGCGAAGCGCAGTGCGACTGCTATGAAGAATATCGGCTCTGAGCTTGAGCGCGAACGAGCTGATGTACAACTTTTACGTGCGAGAGAAGAACAACTCGAGCTGAAGGTTTGTGAACTTGCTGACGAGTTGGCCCGGCAAGACAAAGTGCTAGCGAATAGCCCGAACATTTCGAGCAAGGTCACCGGTTTTTCTACAACTACGTTGTGTACGCCTAACGGCTTGCGAGAATTGGAGATTTTGGTGCAAGAACTTGCGAAAGAAGAGGTGAGCGCCAGGAGACGCGCTGAGGAGGCTGAACGAACGGTTGTCGAACTAAAGGCAGAAGTGGAACACTTGATGAGTAAGAACGCGGCTGTGTACAGTAGCTAGTTGAAACTTTTTGCTAATATTTGTACGTAGTAATAAATAAAATGTACAAAGTACGTAATAATATTAGTTTTTTTTTTATTATTAGCAAGAAAAAAGGAACGAATTAATAGAAGAAGTACGTATTAGTATCTACACGATATGAGACAAAAACTCTACGCTTCCATCACAACCAACCCCCTCGCTCACGCGGGTGAAAACCCCCTCTCCTATCAAAACTCTTCACGGCCTTGCTGTCCGTCCATCGCGTTGTCGAATCACAGTATATCATCCTCAACCGGTGCCTAAGGCGTGATTGCCAAGCGAGTGTCCGCTACAATGGTATTCGCTTTTCCGTTCTGCAAACCAAAGATCTCGCGTAGTTCCCCTCGTTCAACCTTTTGCTCACCACTCCTCTTTCCGTTCGTCGCAGGCTACAAACTGCGAAAATCTCGCACCAGACACTGTGAATGCCATCGTGAAACAACTTCGTGAGTTGCAATCGCATCCTGCGGAAGGCATCAGTGTGAGTGACTATCCTTCCCCTCTCACCGCTTCAGTTTCCGGCACGGTAGCGTTAGTTTTCTCTCCAGCTGACAAAACGTACTCCACTCCCTAACACGTCGCCAATGAGACAGGTAGTAATGAACGAAGAAAACGTCGCAGATGTGCATGCTGAGGTCGACGGTCCTGGTGCGTCAGACGATGTTCTTGTCGTGCTGCTCCCTCCCGCCGTTCCTTCGAGGGAACTTCATGACTTGGAACTAACTCAACCCGACTGTACTTCGCAGTTGACACGCCCTTTGAAGGTGGCGTCTTCAAGATGAAGCTTGTACTTCCTTCGGACTACCCTCATACGGCGCCAAAAGGTATGCCACGCGTCGCGCCATCTGCCTCAACAGTTTCTGCTTGTGATGCGACATGAATTTTAGCTTAGAACGCGGGGTGGGCAATTCTTCTTCTTCAGGACTTGCGGGCCGGGCCAGCACTGACACAAAATCATATTCAACAAACAGGGTTTTTTCTTACAAAGATTTTTCATCCTAACATTCGTCAGCCGAGTGGTGAAATATGTGTGAACACTCTAAAAAAAGATTGGCAGCCTTCCCATGGGATTCGTCACGTGTTGATGGTCATCCGTTGTCTTCTTATCGAGCCATTTCCTGAGTCGGCACTCAATGAAGAGGCAGCAAAACTCATGCTCGAGGACTATGACGAGTATTTTCGGCGTGCGAAGATGTTCACAGGAATTCATGCGAAGCCCTGCAGAAGCTTATTGCCAGGTGAAGCTGCCAGCGCAGAGGGTACGGGTAGCGCCGCAGAAAATCCAGCGACGAAAAAGGCGAAGAGCGAAAAAAAGATGGACAAGAAGAAGAGCTTACGTCGCTTGTAAGCAGAGGAAGGAGCATCTTCGTCACCGTCGGTTGTGCTTGTGACTTGAAATAAAGAATTCTTGAGAGTGTCTCTGAAAATACTGCCTTTACCATCACTCTCAACACTTTTTTGATCCTTCATGCAGTACCGTCAAGGTCGTCACCCCAGGCGATGTATGATGCCTTGGTTTTGAGGAATTCAGCAGGCTCACCCTCGATTTTGAGGCCGGCATCATCGCCACCAATGATCTCATCGATGATGCCATAGTTCTTCGCCTCAAGAGGAGACATGTACCGGTCGCGGTCAGTATCCTCGTCGATCTGCTTGACATCCTGGCCGGTATGAAATGCCATAAGGCGGTTCAGGTTGGCCTTGTGATACATGATCTCCTTCGCCTGAATTTCGATGTCGACAGCTTGACCAGAGGCACCACCAAGAGGCTGGTGGATCATGATGCGCGCGTTGGGCATTGACAGACGCTTCCCCCGCGCACCAGAGGTGAGCAGGAAGGCACCCATTGATGCTGCAAGACCCATACAGACCGTGCTCACGTCAGCACGACACATTTGCATCGCATCATAGATACCCATGCCCGCAGTCACAGAGCCACCGGGAGAGTTGATGAACAATTTGATATCCTGTGCTCAGACGAGGAGGAAATAAAGTCAGTTGAGTGAACGTTTAGAGTCGATCCAACTCAAGCCATGCCATAGAAGGCGTTGGGAGCGCTTTCTAGGCATTGAAATTATCACGAATGTAATGCGCATCAATTTTACACTCACCTTTTGCGGATCTTGGGCATCCAGAAGGAGGAGCTGGCTGATGACGGCGTCGGCGGTGAAGTCGTCAACCTGGTTGCCGAGAAAGACGATGCGCTCGCGAAGGAGCAGACCGAAGGGGTCGCCCGCCTCTTGACGCGGCACGACCATGCCGCCGGCGCGGATAGAGCTCACGAAGTGCGCATTCATTTCGGAGGAGATTCCATCGGAGGAAAACGACGCGCGCGCAGGGATGTGCACGCCACGGAGGCTCGAGGCAGTTGCCGAGCGCCTAGAAGAGGCGCGGCCGGAACCCTTGATCAAGGGGGCACCTCGGAGGGTCACCCCTTGCGACAACGAGGTGAGAGCGAAGGCGGACATGGTGCTGGGAGCTTAGCGCGGCAAGAAGTATGTTATGTGCGGAACGCGAGCTTCTTTCAGATCTGGTTACCAGGCGTACGGGCGAGTCGTCCGCCAGCACGCGGGCGAAACAATGACGTGGGCGCACGGCGCAGATGGCGGCAGGGCTTGGGCGAGAAAATCACGATCACCAAAGAATAACGCGGCTTGTTGTTTTGCAATTTACCAGACTGTTTGCATGTCAGGTAACCGGTATTTTTCACGAATCGTCGGTGTAGTCTCTTTGTGCAAACGAGATCCCGCGTTCAGACTTCTTTCTCATCAGTCGAGTGGATAAGGACTTCAAGAAAACCTTATTTGTGCAGGTTTGGGTCCTTCGTTTGCCACATACAATGATGTCGGCTTGCAGCCGTCTCACCGCGCTGCCCGCGCAATTTGCGCGTGGTAGAACCGCGAGCTTGACCGCTCGCACTGCTAAGTTCACCGCGCAGGTAAGGCAACACAACGTGCACGGGCCCTTGCTTTTCTTTCCCTCTCCTCGTCGCGGAAACTTTCCACGTCATGCCCGCCGCCACCGAAGATCGCAACTTGTCGTGCAGTAGCGAGCGCCAAAACGCGCAAAAGCAGCTACCTGTATTTTTAAGCTAACGCGATCTATTCGGTACTGTATCTCCGGTTCTACACGCAGCGCTCCTCTGTCCGCGCCAAGGCGTCTCTTCACGACTTCAAGGGGAAGACCCTCGGAGGCGGGACTCGCAGCGCCCCGGTTGACGGCGAGGAGTTCGACTTCGCGAAGCTCAAGGGCAAGGTTGTCCTCATTAACAATGTCGCGACCATGTGAGGTACGACCGTCAGGGATTTCATTCAACTGAATGCCTTGGCGGAGAAGTACGGCGACAAGCTCGCTATCCTTGGTTTCCCGTGCAACCAATTTGGCCACCAGTGCTACGACTCAGATTTTGAGCTCATGAACACCCTCGAGCACGTCCGCCCCGGTGATGGCTACAAGCCCAAGTTCCAGATCATGGCCAAGTGCACCGTGAACGGCGAGAACGAGGAGCCCCTGTGGACATACCTCAAGAACGCGATCCCTGCCCCTGAGGATGACCGCGGCGGTACTGGCTCCGATTTCATCTACGCGATCCAGCCCAACACGAAGCCCATCCAGTGGTCTCCTGTCCGCCGCTCAGACATCTCCTGGAACTTCGAAAAGTTCCTGATCGACCAGAACGGTGAGCCGGTTAAGCGCTACAGCCCCAAGTTTGAGAACGCTAACATTGCCGACGACATCGATGCTCTTCTGAAGAACTGATCGACACAACAACGCACTTCTTGAGAGGCTACGACGACGCGATGAGAGCAGAGTGTTAATGACCTCTGAACTCGCCCTTTCTTCGAGACAGTACGGCTGCTACACATATGACAGTCCCCGCGCCAAACTTGTGTACTTTTTGTACACCTGCGCCTGGACTTGATACATAGCAGTGTTTCGGAAGCAACAGGGACGACGACGAATCAGTCATTGCCTAAAAACTACTCTTTAATACACACAATACACAATCAAAACGTGCTCCCAGACTGCACATCACCCTCCGTTGGATAGTCACTCTCTACTCGTTACCACAAGAAGTCCAAGCACGCCGATGACGACATACTTGACAACGGGATAGTCGTTCATGATTATAGTAACTCTCCCAACGTGAGGAAGAAATCCGACTGCCCTGCCCATGATCTGGCTTTCTAATAGCCAATCCTGTCCCGCAGCGTAAAGCACCGTGTCATCACTGTAGTTGTTGTCACCCTTAGTCAAGAGTTCCTGCCCACCATATTTGAGATCACCGTGCGCCCTTATGACCCTGTGCACGATCGGAATCTCGCGCCCTTTGATGTTGAAGACGACTATTTCGCCCACCCTCGTAGCGCGCTCAGCAAGGTACAGAAACAATATGTCACCTCGATAAAACGCCGGCTCCATCGATCCGCTCAGCACAACCACCACAGGCGAATCGCTTCCCGTGACCAGCATCAGCGACTTCCAAATCACTAAGGCCGAAGTGACGATGAGTCCGAGGCTCACCAACTGAAGCAACAGTTGACGAAGGTTCATTGACTTCAGATCCGACAAAGCGGAGGTGAGTAAGCTGAGCATGCTTGTGTGAAGTCCTAAGTAACCCGACAGCGCCACGTACTGTGACCCAGAAGCCGCTGAACTATGCGTCAACCAACCTCCACGTGCGGTTCGCTCTGTTTGTCACTTGATTAGTCGCTTTCACGAGCCCGAAAACGTCGGCTCTTTTTCATCAGGTCCAATCTGATTTATTATTATTATGGGGTTTTTGTGGCAAAATAATCGGGTCTAAAATCGGTTTGAAAATCGGGTGGGTATTATTCTGGATTTCAACCGGGTATGCAAAAGTTTTAACTACGTACCTACCGGTGCTTCCAGTATGTAGCTACAAGTAGTTCCAGTAGCTACCAGTAGCTACCAGTAGCCGAGTACTGGTAGCGAAATTTTCGAAATCGCGAAATTTGCATTTATTCAAGACTGGGTTGCTAAGGAATTTACTACTTGCCACGTGGCAAGTATAGCTACCAGTAGCTTACAGTAGCTTACAGTAGCTTACAGTAGCCGAGTAGATTCTCCAAGTAGTCATTTTTACTACTGGTACTACTGGTATTTTTGCACACCCGGTTGAAATCCAGAATACTATTATCATACTCTCAAACGAATAATGACTGTATGTGTGTGCAGCAGTAAACGATAATACAACCTGTATTGAATTCTTTGTGACTACCTTCGTAAACATACGACTTCTCCAGCTTTGCTATCACTCGTCACTTCACGGCGCTTTGAGAGGACGAACGGGCTTTTCTTTCGCGCATTTGGTCGTCGAAACCCCCGTTCTCGCTCATCTTCATCTTTGCCCCCCGTCTTGCGGTGAATACGCGAGATATATCTTTGAGGACATCTTCTTCAGAAAGATCTGGAACTTCAGTCATTTCCACTCCGGTGATTTCTTCTATTTGATGAACAAGAGCAACATCAAACTGAGAAATAAGTGTCACGGCTCGACCCAACCTACCTGCACGAGCAGTGCGTCCAACGCGATGGACATAGTTTCGTGGGACTGCAGGTACATCGTGGTTAATGACTAGATCGACAGAAGGAATGTCGAGCCCACGTGATGCGACATCAGTTGCGACGAGCACGTTGACTTCTCCTGATTTGAAGCGAGCAAGGCTGGCAACCCGGTGTCGCTGTTTCTTGCACGCGTGCAACGCCACCGAGTCGATGCTAAGTAAGGTAAGGGTTTCCTGAAGCAGCTGACAGGTATGGACAGTACCGACGAAGATTATCATAGATCGCACACCCCACGTTTTTGCTTTGGTTATGAGGTGCACTAGATACACCTCCTTCACTTTCGCCGGGACAAAGCAGTACTCTTGTTTGCACCGCTCAACCACCTTTAGTCCTTCGAAAGCTTCAAAATGCACTGCCTTTTTCAGTGTAACTTCTTGCAGTGCTGAAATCGATCTTGTGATGGTAGCCGAAAAAAGTAACGTCTGTCGCTTAACCGACGGTAAGTTATGCATGATAATTCGAAGCTCTGCTTCAAACCCAGGATCGAGAAGTCTGTCCGCCTGTTCATGCGTGCAATTGTATGTGGGGAGAGAGTGACAAGTTAGCGATGAAATTGAAGCTAGTAAGAAAAGAAGTCCGGGGCCGCACCTCATCGAGCACAAGGCATCGGAGCTTAGCGAACGCCTTCGCGAGTGAGTCATCATACATGAAGTGTTCCATAAGTCTACCAGGGGTGGCGATTACCACATGAGGACGGGAAACCAGAGCCGCACCTTGGGTCCTGATATCCTCGCCGCCAACAACCACTTCGCAGTGAAGCGTCATACCCGCAGAGAAGGCATCGAACTGGTCAGCTATCTGAGTGGCAAGTTCGCGTGTTGGAGTCAGACAGAGGCAGAATACTCCGTATGGATCGTTGCCGAGAAGTTGCAAGATAGGAAGTGCAAACGCCGCAGTCTTTCCCGTTCCTGTTTGAGCTGTGCCAATGACATCGCGACCCGCCAGGATCGGTGGTATGCAGCCTCGTTGCACAGGGGTAGGTTTCGATATGCCCATGGCGACAACGTTACTGCTGAGCCATTGGTTCAAGCCTAATGCTCGAAACGAGGCTTCACCCGAAACAAACGTACTTTCATTCGTCTGCTCGGGCTTTATACGATATGATATCTCCCGGTCGTCACTCTTGGCTTCTTTACCGTCTGCACTTTTCTCCGTCTCGTGGTGTGCGCTTCTACGCTGCCGTTTTTTCGACGAAACAGAGAAGAGGGAGATGCCACCAGCGTCCACTCCATCTGCGCTTAAACTCGACTTCTCAACGCGTTCGCGAATGCTTCTTTTACTCTCACGCACGTCCATATTTATCAAGCACAAGATGCTAGCGCAGTAGCGATATCATATCCAGCGCGCGGCACTGTGTGAGCGACTAGACGTCGGCGGCAACAAAATGGCGGCCGCCAAATCGTTTTTGGAAAAACAAATAAAAATTCGTTTCGGATTAATAATATGTCATCATATTATTAATAGAATTTCATTAAATCCTCATCAAAATTGAGCAAGAAAAACATATCACTAGCTAGCTATTATTATTAGGAGAAAGAAATCCCTAAAATCGCCCTAAAATCGCCCTAAAAATTCTCTTGATTATTTATTTATTTTCGTCCTGCTCTATCTTCTTCCGATGGGGACAGGAGGAGAGCTGCAGAGATCCGGGGCATAGCACCTGCGCCCGGATCTCCACTCACCCGAACCGTCACGTCACCGTGTTACATTGTGCATCTCTATGAATTTCTATATTGTAGCGATTAAACCCTTGATTGATTTGAAGTGGGATGATGTTCTGTGTCTGGCTTGAAAGCATGCATCCATCAAGAGAATGGCCTGGCTGGGAGGTAAATTTTCCTTCATGGAGACCTCGTCTTGAGCTTGAGAAACGAGTTTGCAACCTGGGGCAGCGTTGATTTCTTCAGTAACGACTAGGCTATAGGTCATTTTGCAGATGTCGCTCCTCGCCCCCGCCCATATCACACCTCCAGCTTGTTACGGTCCATTATCTGTGTTTGGCACGGTGTAAACAAGACTTGTCTCGGGTCGTCCCGCGCCGCTGCCGCCGAGACAACCCTGCTGATGATGGGTTATGTACGTACGTGTCGAAATATTGATGGCACCACTGACGATCCATGCCTGTCGAACCTTACTGTGTGGACGTGGCCGAGCATGTTTGGCTGTCTTGCACCGGCTTCGTCGATGAGTCAAGCAGACCTCCGTGTACGTCTTTTTGAGTCGGGCGAGTGGCGTACGGCGCCCCGCAAACCGCCGAGCGGTCTCGTAACGACGCCGCACAGCGCCACTGGAAGGTTTTTGATGATACCTCGTTTTGTGTGTGGTCTCGACTTGCGGATCTTGTGTCAAATGCATGTTGTGACATACAGTGGTCGTCTCAGCGCTCTGTAGTAGCCCTCGTGCAAATGTGCTCATGATGTCAACCGCGGACGGAAGTGTCGCCAACCCCTCCCACAGCGCGCGGGCGGCACTTCGGCGCCGCCGCCGACTTTTCGCAGAACCTTTGTGCTTCGAAATTTGCTTTCAGATGGTATCTTTTCGTCCCGTGCACACGTGTTTCATGATATCTCATGCTGTTGGAGGCGTAATCGATCACCCGCCCCCGCCCCACTCGTCTTCGAATTTGATGTCGGTGACGGCGGCGCTCTCGGCGCTCTCGGTGTGTTCGGAGCGGCGGGAACGTCTTGGGTGAACTGCAGAACAGCGACTCGCGGGTAGACGCGTCGGACTTCGATACAGGTATTTCTTCACGTCTTACATACAACACATATTCTTATTCGTACTTGCTCAAGTGCTTGTCTGATGCTGGGACTTCCTCGCTGCATGCATGCTCCACTTCACTCTCGAGAGCATGCATGTTTGAGAGGTGACTCGAAATTCTCTCACTTTTTCCTCGATTCCTCCTCCTGCTGAAATCGTCATATCCTACGTACAAGCTTTGCCAGTAAAAAAGTCAAATTCGAAAACTCCCCTCCCCACTTCCTGGCGCGCGTCCCAGAAAGCATGACGTTCTCTGGAGGTTTTGGCGGCGGGGGAGCTTTCGGTGGCGGGAGTAGCCAAGGCGCATTTGGCAAGCCAGCTGGAGCCTTCGGTGCGGCTCCTGCGTCCCCTTTTGGCGCTCCAGCCGCCTCGCCTTCGGCGTTTGGCGCCTCCACAACCAGCTCTCCCTTTGGCACGACTACGACACAGCCGAATGCTTTCAACGCCCCTGGCGCATCTCCCTCGCCATTCGGAGGGACAAATGCATCAATACGGCCGCAGGGTTCTGTGTTTGGTGGGAATGGAACGATCGGTGGTCCGGGCGCTAGCCAAGCACGTACGTTCATACCCTGGCGTCCTCTTTCCGCTTCTCGAAATTTCTTGCGCCGCCCTCGCCTTCAAAACCCAAAGTTTAGATTTTAGATCTCACCAGGCCATTAGTTGAGGTAGCAAGACCAGACTGACCTAAACCTCCTCTTTTGTTCATGTCCCTGCTTTTCGAATTATCACGCAACAGCGAACAACGCTTGCAAGTTCTGGAACAAAGGTTCCTGTCGCTTCGGTGGCAGCTGCCGCAACCAGCATGTCTGCAGCACCTGTGGAAACTCTGCACACAAGGCAATAAATTGCTCCATGCTCCCAGGCGCCGGAGGTTATCGTGTCACGCGAGTCACAGACAAAGAGCTTCTCACGCAGAGTCAGAATTTCGCTATGATGCATTCTATATGTGCTATGCAGGAAAATCAGCATAAGTGTGTCGAGGAGATACGTTTCGATGCGTATGCAAAGGCTGGTGAGCCTTCTCCACAAGGAGCGAGCCCTGGAGCCTTCGGGCAGCCAGCAACTTCGGCAACTCCTTTTGGAGCGTCGCCCTCAGCTGGATTTGGAGCAAACGTAGGTACTGGTGGTGTCGGTTTTGGATCGACGGCTTTGAATCCTTCGCTTGGAAGTCCTAGCGGTGGATCGTTTGCACCTGGTGCAGCAGCCAGTCCATTCGGAGCGACAGGCAGCGCCTTTGGTGCCAGTGCTGGAAGTGCAAGTCCTTTTGGAGTGACTGCACCAAGTGCTGCTGGCGCCTTTGGTTCATCTCAAGCTGGCGCGTTTGGTGGTGCCGGCGCGACGTTGGGGGGAGGCGGAATATTTGGAGCTAGCAGCACACCTTCAGGGAATGCATTTGGAGCATCACCTGGGGCGTCTACGTTCGGTAATGCGCCAGCTCCAGCATTCGGTTCTACTACTCCAGGTCCTGGAGGCTCTCCGTTTGGCACCTCGCCTACAGCACCCGCGTTCGGTGGTGCGGCGGCAGCAACTTCCACAAATGTCTTCGGGGCAAGTATTGGTTCTGCATTCGGTGGCGCTGCATCGGCGCCAGCTTTTGGTGGCGCTGCATCCGCGCCTTCCTTTGGAGCCAGTGCGGGGGCATTTGGAGTGCCTCCTTCAACGCCTGCTTTTGGAGGAAGTACACTTGGTGGTAGTGCTTTTGGAGCACCGGCATCAAGCTCGGCATTTGGGGCAGCACAATCTTCTCCGGCTTTCGGTGGCAGCAGCGCCTTTGGCGCTCCAGCAGGTTCTATTGGATTTGGTGCTAGTCCAGCAGGCACAGGTTTTGGCGCGGCTGCATCGAGCTCGGCGTTTGGCGTAAACACGAGCACTCCTGCCATCAACCTTTCCCCATTGAGTGGTTCGACAAACCTGTTTGGAGCGTCTGCCCCTGCAGGGGGTGCATTTGGTGCACCTTCCCCTTCTACTGGTGGCGCTTCTCCATTCGGAGCTTCTCAGGCCAGTAATGGGCTGTTTGGTGCAGCTGCATCAGCTCCACAGGCAAGTTCTGGATTCGGTGCGGCAGCTACCACATCTTCCTTTGGAGGGTTTGCAAGCACCCCTGCATCTGCCGGTCTATTTGGAACTGCAGGAGCCCCAGCTACTGGTGCCGCACTTTCGCTAGCTCTGCCTGCGGCATCCACCCCTTCTTTCTCATTCTCTGCTGCGTCAGCTCCTGCCACAGGTGGTATATTTAGCACAGGAGCGCAACCAACAGGCACACCTGCATTCGGTGCCGCCCTGCCATCTACAACTCTTATTGGTGGAGGATCTGCGTTACCGTCTTCTCCGGCTCAAACACTCTTTGGAGCTGCTCCTTCATTTTCGGGTCCTCTTGGCGGAGGATTTTCTTCTGCAGGTGCTTTTACACCAGGAGCTGGTATCCATCCCTCGAGTCTTGCGCCTACAGGGATCTCGACCTTGGCCTCTCCAAGTGTAAACGCGGCACCTTATGGCAACTCCTTGGCTGTTCCTCCTCCTGTGATATCTCCAGTCTCCACCGCTAAGCAGTCTCATAAAAAATCTTTGCTTGGGAGCACATCTCCTAACACAGCTCATGTAGCGTTTCCTGTGCGATCGTTAACCCCTCGATCACCCTGGCTCACCACTCGTGGAGGACTTACTTCACGTATGAAACCTCGAGGATATTCCGTTTCACCTTCTCCTCATGGCAGTGAATTTGTCAGCGGCACTGTTGTGGATGCTCCAACTGGAACTGGTGGGAGCACGCCCCCAAAGCTTCAAGTTGCTGACAACTGGATGTTCAAACCTCGTGAGAATCCTCGAAGCTTATTCATACGCAAGCCGCCAGCTATGTCTCCGCCTACCTCCGCCTTACTTGCAGTAAATCCTGTCAGTGGTACGCTATCTCAAGCGACAGATTCTGATACAGTGATTCCACGAGTTGGTATTGGGAAGCACAATGAAACTCCTGAAAGAAGACACGTGCATTTCGAAGACGAAAATGTTGCTGACGACCCTTCAGCAGTTCAAAATACCCTTGAGGTTTCCAACAAGAGTGGTGAGAAGATCGCCTTGAAAGTTAACAAAAATGAGATACCTGTGATATCCACAAAAGATGGGTACTCGATAGAACCTAGCCCTGATGTGTTGCGAATGCTGCTGGAAGAGAAAGGAGAGAAAGCGCTTGCTCAGATTGAAGACTTTGTGGTAACTCGAAAAAACTTTGGCTCCGTGAGGTGGCTTGAACCTGTTGACGTTCGTGGACTGGAAATCGATCGCGTTGTTCGTATTGAAAGGGGTGTCATATATGTCTACCATGAAGATTCTGGTGTCCCGAGCCCTTCGCCTGGAGAAGGTCTCAAAAAGCGCGCTGAAGTAACTTTGTATGAGTGTCGGCCAAAAAAGGAAGGAGAGGCAGCAAGGGCTAAATTTGAAGACCGCATCCTTAAACAGACGCGTCGCATGGGTGGGGAACTTCAAGAGTATGACGCGAAAACCGGTGTGTGGCGATTTACTCTACAGCTGTGAAACTTTGTTTTAAGACGATGACCTAAGTTGATGCATGCATGTGGAGCGTGCCAGAAACATCTATTTCGAAACCCTTACAAGAGCTACACTACAGCATCTTCCGAATACGGCATATTCATGAATGAATACCGAATCCGAAAGTAGCTACGTATTCTGGATTTCAACCGGGTATGCAAAAAATTTAACTACCTACCGGTGCTTCCAGTAGCTACCAGTAGTTCCAGTAGCTACCAGTACGCTACCAGTAGCTACGTACCGTACCGGTACTGGTAGCGAAATTTTCGAAATCGCGAAATTTACATTTATTCAATACTGGAACGCTAAGGTAAATCGGGAATTTACTACTTGCACGTGGCAAGTAGCTTACCAGTACGCTACCAGTACGCTACCAGTAGCCGAGTAGATTCTCCAAGTAGCTAATTTTACTACTGGTACTACTGGTATTTTTTCAAACCCGGTTGAAATCCAGAATACCTTCGTAGCTACGTACTTCACATTAGTTTTCTTGAAAAAAATCCCGCGAGGCTCAGGCCGGCCACGACACTGCTCGCGCAGCTGAGACGCCTCTGAGGAGGCGGACTGGTCGGACTTGTGATCGCGGTTTAAAACTTGTAATCGATCGCGAGAGATACTCAAAACTATGTAGACTAGCTACTACTGAGAAAAAAATGTTTCGTGCACGGCGTTCACACGCCATAATCTTTGTGAGACCAGATTTTCTTTTTTTGTACATAGCTAGCTAGTCTACATAATAATGATCTAAATATCTACGTACATATTACGTAATATGTAGTCTATGTAGTAGCTATTAGCTAGCGCATATATCTGACTAGTAGCTATAGACTAGTAGAGCTAGCTACCTAGAAGGTACTACGTAGTAGCTAGTCTATCGTCTTTATCTACTCATCAAATGATGTTCGTTACATGTTCATTTATCATCGTTCAACAACTGAAATATGGTAGCAAAGTCTGCGGGAGGTTCGACGGCAAAGTCTAGCTCTTCACCCGTTACTGGGTGTTGGAAACCTAGAGTCCTGGCGTGAAGCATTGGACGGCTACATTTTTGCAAAATCAATTTCGCTTGGTCGATGCTCATCGCACCTTTGCGGTGCAACCTTTCAGCCGCAGATCGACCACCACCACCATATGTGTCATCACCCAATATAGGGTGTCCAATTTCTTTTGTATGAACTCGAATTTGATGCGTCCTACCGGTTTCCAGCTGCCATTCCACAAGCGCAGCGTTTCCTCGTGCAAGAGAGGTTCTGACAGAGAAATTACTTGCTGCGTGTCGGCCACCAGCCCCGTGCACTACTCCCATGCGAAGTCTATCCAAAGGATCCCGTCCAATAGGGGCACTTACCCTCCCTGATAAAGGATTCGGAGCACCGATGACAAGTGCTAAATACCGTCTCCTTACTGTTCTCGCAGCAAACTGATCACACAAGCCTGCATGCGTAAACGGATCCTTTGCAACTACCATCAAACCAGTGGTTCCTTTATCTAGGCGATGGACTATACCAGGTCTGATGATAGTATCCGGGAAATCCGCAGGATTTGCGAAGATCAGTGATGAATCAGCTTCGTCGCCGTCTGTTTTCTCACGTGCGCGCTGGTTACCTGACAAGACACGCATGGGAGGAAGCTGACAGTGGAAAAGAACTGCGTTGACAAGAGTTCCACTTTCATGTCCAGCTGACGGGTGCACAACCATTCCTGCGGGTTTATTCACAATAATCAGATGATCGTCTTCATAATGTACCTCTAGTGGGATGTCTTCAGGGTTTGCTTCCAATGGTGGTGGTGCTGGTATTTCACACACGATCCTGTCGCCAGCACTTATTTTGTGAGAGGGTTTCTTGACGTGAATGCCGTTGACAACGACGAGGCCCGATTTGATGCTAGCGACAATACGCCCTCGACTAACATCTGGAACTTTCACAGTCAGATATGCGTCCAGCCTCGATGGCTCCGGGACGACACCCAGCGCAGCACAGACCTCAAACACATCCGAGGTTGTTTCTGACTTCGCCGAGAGGTCGTTCGTGTCGTCGTGAGCTCGACAGAGTACAGGGACAACGGATCGAAGAGCGCGAGCACACGATGATTTCTTGCCACTAGAAACTCGCATATGTATCGCCAGCCGAGCTGCGACGAGCACCGACATAGAGCCTGATCCTTCCCGTTTACTATCTTTGACTGAGACACTACACACTACGTTAGTCGTTCTGTCGACTCTTG
>JACLAA010003888.1_pt1 | contig 19804 bp, 19 predicted proteins | sample 8027891 | NCBI WGS metagenome assembly JACLAA01 (sample SAMN15724900, study PRJNA655200) | protist metagenome | isolation source: fluorescence activated cell sorting (FACS) single amplified genomes of... | place: Spain: Blaines Bay Microbial Observatory, Mediterranean Sea | collected 2016-01-19 | reverse complement strand
AAACGCGGTGTACGTTACAAAATCCTTAGGCTGCACCAACGCAAGCGCATCCATACCAGCTTCCAAGACGCTAAATATTTTGTCTGTAATTACTTTATCGTTCGAATTACTTCCATTTAGCCGCCTCTTGGCAACTCTGAAAAATCGGCGAGCAACATCCACAGCTTCGGCAGATTTCCCTTTGAATTTCTTCGCACGTCTACTTACGTTGTCACAAAATTCTATCAGATCCGGATGTTTCCCGGAGTTATCTGCAACCATGATGGCATTATCTTCCCGTAAAGTTCCCGCAAGTTCCCACGCGAAAAGTGTAGCGAGCAAAGGTGTCGCATCTTCTAAATGCTTTTCGTTCGTCTTTGCCCACTCTGTGATGAAAACTCTGGCTTGAATACACGTCTTCGTCCACTCCAGCGGGATTTCGAAATTTGACTCTTCGCCGCTCCTATCGAGTGCTCGAATATCAATACACTTTGAGAGCAACACGCATAACCCGTGACGAAAATTGCTCGGCTTCGCTCTAGATGGAGGTATCCATTCTGTTGGATTAAACGCTTTCAAAAATTTTACTGCGTTTTGGATTTTCTCCTCGTCGTGTTCTATATTCACCCCAAAATTGTGCGTTTCCGCACCAGCTACCAAGCTAAGCTTTGCCCCAGAAACGGCAAACATGATCCAGTTTGCTTCTGTTCTTTGGTTTTCTGTCAGCCGACTTTTGAGCGCGCCTACGAAATAATCAAGCGCTTCATCGAATGAGATTGAGAACAAAGAAGCGATTACTCGCGATATTGCGAGTCCAACATCATCTTCCTCCCGAAATATCCTCAGCGCAGCCTCCTGGTCAATCTCTATATCGAGTTTCTTCATCGATCGCTGTTGTTGGAGCATAAACGATCCGGATGGTGTTGTTAGCTTCTCGGGGGAGTATTGCAGTGAACGATCTTTATCCTTCGAAGGAGTACGCATCAAAATATCTCTCATGTTCGAGCCTCCTCTTACCCTTTCATCTGGCGTCAGAAGATCTTTCGCTCTCGATTCTTTCTTGACCGTTTCGTCCAAGGAAAGACCATCTCTTTCTCTATCACTCAATCTCGCGTCTACTCGATGCTCCTCCACAGTCTTTTCTATGCTTGCTCTCACAAAGTCTTCTTTCAACCAAAATTTTCTCTTTGGCGCTAAATGGTGTCTCGCGCGTTCACACAAGTGGCCGAGCGCGAGCGGCGCAAGAAACTCTACGAACATTTTATTCGTCGTCGATTTATCCAATAACGTCGTTCCTTCCTCATTTACGACAACTGCATTCACTATTGCTTCAACTGCCAGCCATAGCGCGCACAAAGCGTTCTCTTTTTGTTGTTCTCCCCTTCCATTAATAGTATTCACGGGTTCGCCCGCGTTCGCGCGTTGCGAAATTTCCTTTTCCCAATTGACTAAGTTTTCGACTAAAACTCTCGCATGCGTTGGCGCTATCGCGGCTAAAGCATCCAACAAAGTCCCATACTTGCGCCGAATATCCTCCATTCGCGCCGAGGATGCAGAGGTACTCGCACTCGCAGCAGCACTCGTACCACCACCGACATCGTTACTGTCGTTACCCCCCCCGTGTGCTCCTACCGACGACGACGCGTTCAAAAACGACGGCGACAATCCCTCCAAAGATGTTGAAGACGACGCAAAACTTGAAGAATTCGACGATGAAGACAATGCCAAACACGCGGACGTGTATCGTCGAATCAACGCTTCCGCGATTGAGTAGTTCATACCCACCGCCGCCGCGTCCTCCTCCTCGCCATTTCCACCATCGGGAGAGGATGGCGCGCTCATCGTTTAAACAGAGTGTTTGTGTTCCTTAGAACCATTTCTTTCGCTTCTCTCTTCTCTTTGTGTGTGATGTGTGAGATGTTGTTGTGAGGTGAAAAGAGCAATTTCGAATTGTAATAAATAACCAAACGCGAAAGAAGAGACGAAATAATCTAATACACACCGCAAATTGCAGCAACTACGCGCACACACACACATTAAACGCTAGAATTATTACTAATACCGCTTCTTCTTCGGCTTAAAACCGGACAAGATCAACGCGCGATTAAAAAAATCAAACGCGACATCTTTCGTCGACTTTTTCTTCGACGCGGTCCGTCTTCCTTTTCTCGCTTTCAAATCTGAGCCGCTCGCGCGGCGGTTGATGGAAGGCGCGAGGACGAAGAGGAGATAGAATATAAATCCAAGGAATGTGAAAAGGGTGGATATAATGAGGAGAGATGATGATGATGAGGAAGGTGATGCGGAAGCGTCGATGTTCGTATTCGCGTTGCGAACGTGTCCTGGATACTTATACTCCTGTTTGCGTATATGCGCGAATGCATTCCGTCCATCTTGGTGCAAGCCAACGAAAGTGTCGCAAAATATGCTCTCAAACCGCCTCGCGTTCTTCTCTTGCACCTCAGACTCTGAACGTTCAGGAAAGCACATTTTCGTCAACGCGTAACAGTGGGCTCCGGCTCTCGTTTTCGCGGCATAGTCCTTCTCTCCGGAGGATGTCGAGGATGACGAAGACGTTTCTAAAGACTCGTAATACTCGTCGCACTGTAAAACGTCGCAATAATCTGCGAGACAGACATCTCCTTTCGTGCTTTTCAAAAAGCGTCCACTCAGGTACGCGTCGATATCCGCTTCAGATTTAAAGACCTAATAATATTGTTGTTAGACGACAGGAGGAGCGAAGATATTTACGAGAAAAAAGAAGAAGAAGAAACACCTACCTTTCCGTCCACGTCTTTCCACTCTTCCTCCTTTTTCCTTTTGTTATGCCGACGCGTTTTTCTGCTCTCGATTTCTCGATATACATCTCTGCTTTTCTTGAACGGACATCGTTCCGAGACCTCTTCTTTCTCGTTCGTAAACAGCGGGAAGAAAAACTATACTTGAGTAGGGGAATGCATTTGGTGAGCGAATGATGTTTACATGAAGAATAATAACACGAACCTCTTCTAACGCCTGCCTAGCTGTTCTCGATTTCCTCTGGTCGCAGATTTCTTCCTCGTCGTCGTCGTGAATACGACGACGTTCCTTCTCCATTATTATTATTATTTCTTCTTCTTCTTTTCCTCTTCTGTCGAAAGCGAAAGTGTGGTGTTCTTCGGTAAAGCTTGTTTCAGCGTGACCTTCCCTAAAAGTCTCTTCTTGCAGTCAACAAAACTCACATGAAAAATGGAGAAGAAAGTTGATTTTTAGTTTGATTAGTCAACACAAAAGAGGACGAAAAGTCATTCCACACTTTCATCAGAGGCACATAACGCACACACACACGCGCGCGCGCGCAAGTAAACGCAACAACAAACAAAAGAGAATAATAATGGGCACGATCAAAGCACCGCTGGAACAACCACCCCCGCTCGTCCCTGAATTTACCAACGAACAAGACGTTCTGCAACACTACAACAACCTCACGAGCGTGTGCGAGGAAGCTCGATCGAAAATCAACGAGCTTTCCAATCAAGCGAAAGAACACGAGTTAGTCGTGGATGCGATCAAGGATTTAGACCCGGAGAGGAAGTGCTTTCGATTAGTCGGAGGCGTCTTGGTGGAAAGGAAAGTGAAGGAGGTTTTACCCGCCGTGAAAGGGAATAAAGAAAAGTTGGACGGCGTGGTCGAGAGAATCAACGAGCAGTTGAACGCGAAAGAGATGGAGCTTTTGGAGTTGAAGAGAAAGTATCAGATTAGAGAGAGAGGAGAACAGCCGCCGCCGCCGGACGAGTAGAAGGACGCATAGCTTTTGTTGTATTCTATGGATTATTACTTGTAGTAATTTATCATTCTTCTTCTTCTCCTTCTTCTTCTTCTTCGTCGTCGACGTTCGCCGCCATCGCTTCCAACTCTTCCTTCAACATTTGTTTCGTCGTGTCTCTTTTCTTCTCTTTTATGGTTTTGTGTTGCGCACCGAACCCGGCTTCGAACGATTCGTCGTGTCTCGGACCGTGTTGCTTGTTCATTCGATACGCTTCGTTGGCGTCGTTAGTGTAATATCTAGACATACCGTTGGCGTCAGTGACCCATCGTCCGCTAAGTTTCGACGGCGGAGGGACTAACAAGTTTCTCGAACTGTGCGATTTGGCGTTATGCGCCGCGGCGTGTTCGTTCGCGGCGTGCGCGTGCGATGCCGCACCTTGCGCGTTCGCCGCTCTGTTCAACGCGCGTTTCTGTCGGTCCTTATCGGCGGTAGCTTTCGCCGCTTTCGTCGCCTCTTCTGCCTCTTCCGCCTCTCTCGCTTTCCTCTCGTCTTCGATTTCTTTCTCCCGGGCGAATTTCACCGCCTCCGCTATCGTCTTCTCTCTCTCCGCGGCTTCGCGCTTATCTATCTCTGCTTGCTGCTGCTTCTTCAACGTTTCTAATCGTGCGGCCATTTTCATCTCCACCTCCCGCTTCTCCGCCGCCGCTTTGGCCACGAGAGGATCTTGCAACGTCGCCGCTCTCAATTTCTCTTCCGCCAACGCTTGCTGTTGCCTGAGCTCGTCGATTTCTTTTTGTATCCGCTCTTCTTCACGTCTCTTCGCAGCATCTTTTGCCGCCGCCGCCTTTTCTCTCGCCTCCGATCGCATCTGCGCTCTTTTTTGGATTTTTTCCGACTCTTTGTGGTGCTGTTCGGCGTCTAGTCTCGCCAACTCTACTCTTGCCGTCGCCTCTCGTCTCGCCGCTTCCAATTTTTGCATCTCCAATCGAACTTCCTCCGCTCTCGCTTCCTCCAACTCCAACTGTCTATTAATCCTTTCCGTCTCTCTTTGCTCCGCCTCGAACGCCTCCTTGGCTTTTTGCTCCGCCGCAATAATCTGTGCCTGCGTGTGCGGCTTTTGCGGTTTCGGTTTGTTCAGCTTATGCGCCGCCGCGTTCGCCGCCGCCTCTTTCGCTCTTCGCGCTTCCTCTCTCTTCTTTCTCTCTCGCTCTCTCTCCCTTCTCGCTAATGCTTGTTGCCTCTGCGCTTCAAACCTGGCATTCAACGCCGCTCTCACGGCATCCCATTTAATTACTTTCCCGCTGTCGTCGTCGCCATCGTCCACCTCCACTTCTCTATCGTTCTCCGCTCGATCCAACACCAACTTCATCAACATTGCCGACGCAATATCTCGATCGTTCCCACTTTGCGCCGCGCGCTCCAACTCTTTCTCGTTCTTCACTCGCTGCTCTTTAATGTTATTGTTGCTGTTATTGTCTCGTAAATCACTCCCTTTTCGATTGATGTCTTTAGCGTATCTCTTTCGTAAAGCCACGGACAACTCTTCTAGCCTTTGCTCCGAGGAGTCCAAGTCATCTTGCGTTTGTTGTTCCTTTTCGTTGTCGTCGGCGTTGGTCTCCTCCTCCTCATCTCCTCCGGATAAATCTAAGCTCTCGTTGTCGTCTGTCTCGTTCCCTTCTTCTTCTTCTTCTTCTTCATCATCTTCTTCTCCTTTATTGTTGTTGTTCGCGCGATGATGATTACTCCGACGGTGGTTTCCGCTCGCCCCCAAAGTCGTCGAGATACGACTCTCACTCCTTCCGCTAAAGACGACGGAAAACAAAACCAGAAACCCAACCAACGTCAATAAAATCAGTTTCATCCTCCCTAATTTCATCGGAACGTTGAGCATGTACCGCACGTATCGATGCTTCTTCCCGTCTCCGAATAAATACTTTTTGTTTTCGTCGTCCTTCTCGTCGAAATCATCATCGCGATGTTTTCGATTCGATTCTGCGTCCCAGTTGTTTTCGTTGGGAACGTTCCGCGATCGCGCCGAACGCATGATAGTGTTCTTTTATGTACCTCTCTCTCTTTCTCTTCTTATTCTTACCGCTGCCTTTGCGTATGTAATAAATACTAAACTTTATAAATAAGAGAGAGAGAGGAGAAAATTTTATGTGGGTCTCGTTCCGTCTGTTTTTTTATCCATTTTGCTTCATTCCATACGAGAAAATAATGAACAGATCTTCTTCTTCTTCTTCTTTGGCGGCGGCGGCGGCGGCGAGAACGAGAACGATGGTATCCGAAGCCCCTCTGTTGGAACTTCCAAAAAGAATAAAAAGGAGAAAAGGGAAAGAGATTTGGCAAAAATCGTCCGCGGTGGTGTGCGTTTTGCGAAGGCCCGGGTGAGTGTTCTGTCGCGCAGAAATCCGTCGTCTGAAAGAAATCGAGAAGAAATTAAACGACGTGAACTGCGAGTTACACTGCGTTCTGAAAGAATCCATCGAAGCCGAAGTGATGGAGTTTAGCAGGGACTTCTGGAAGAGCGAGGAGAGGTTGCATTTGGACGAGACGAAGGCGTTTTTTCGCGCCGTCGGCGGAGGCGTTTTGAAAAGGTCGAGCTTGTTTCTAACTTTAATCAATCCAGTGAAGATGTATAAAATCGTGCAAAACTTCAAGAGTATTGGCGAGAGAACGCCGAGGAATAATTTGACGGGAGAGGGGTTGATTATGGGCGGGTTGATGGTTTTTAAAGAGGGGGGTGAAATCGTATATTCGCATCGCGAGAAGGAGTGGGGCGATTGCGCGCCGATTGAAGAGGTTTTAGAAGCGGCGAAAGCGGCGAACAAAACCACCGCGAATTAAGAAAAAGAAGCGTTTGAATGCATGCACAAAAATTTATTCCGTGAAGCTTTTCTCGCTAAAGCTCTCCTTATTATGAGAAAGAGAAGCGGGTTGAGTTGATACAATTTGAGTGCAGGCGTTTATCGACGTGAATAATTTCAACGCGGGAGCTTTGTTCTCTCCGAGTAAATGCGAGTTTGAAAATGTACTAGACAACTAGTAGAATGTATGTAGCTGTAGCGTTATTGTGTAGTTTTACCAGCCATAGTAGTAAAAGATTAGACGCGAGATGTTATTCACTCCAAGTCTTCGGTTTCTTTCTTAGACTCTTCCTTCTTGTACAACATCACCGGCTTTGAAGTGCGATGTAAGACGTAATTTGCGCACGAGCCGAGAAAAAATTCGTGCACTCTCGACTTGTGATGCGCCAACATGAAAACGCAACACACGTCGTGTTCTTCGCTTTTTCGAACAATAACTTCACCAATAGATCGTTCGCTCGGGTCGTAACTCACCATTTCCAAGCGGTTGTGCTTCGCGTCCTTCTCTTTCAGAATTGGAACGAGGGCTCTCTCGACAAAGTCTGCGCACTTCTCTCGCCACTCAAATTCGTTCTCCGGTTTCAATTGCACAACCATTGTATCGTGGTATACTCTTCGATAACTCGTCGGAACGACGTGCAAGAAAATAATCTCGTCCCCTTCGCCGCGATAGATGTGTTTCAAAAAGTACCGCAAAGCTTCCTGCGAGTCCTCTTCGTTCTCTTCGAACGGGAACAAGAACCTTCTCTCCTCTTTCCCTTTAAAGGAGCACGAGCACGCGCCTTTTTTACAGTTCAAGCAGACGGACACGATCGTCGGTTGCTGTCGATTTACAATCGCTTGCTCTTCCACCGATTTCATTCTCGGAGAAGTGCGTCGCGAGCAGCAGCAAAAGCGTAACTTTTGTGTCGTTTTTTTTAGATTTGATCGGCTCTCTCGCGTATTTTTTAACGAGATACAAAAATATTAGCACACAACAAAAAGAAAAGGAGGATGGAGTCATCCACGACGACGACGAAAATGACGACGAGGTTAAAATGCGTGGATTGCAAACTAGTCGATTGCGAATGTAAAGATAAGTGTTTCGACTCGCTGGTAGAGAGGAAGTTTTTGATACCGATTTCGGAAGCGGACGATGAAAGGAGCCACGGCACGTTGCTGTTCAAGTGGTTTTTGCCTTTAGTGAAAGTGAAAGAAAACGACGAGATCCGGCTCGTTCACGTATCGATGAACAAGAAAGAAAGCGTTTCCGAAGAAGATTACGTCTATGACGTGATAGTTCCGATCGTTAACTTTCACGGCGTGAAGAGAATAAAGTTGCTCGTCGAACAAACGGAAGGGACGGAGGAGGGTGAGATTGCAAAGAAAATATGCGAGGCTGCAAAGGACTGCGATATGATTGTGATGAGTGCATCGCAACAGCGAGGAAGGTCGAACAAGCACATCGGACGAGTGTCCGAGGCCGTGGTTCATAACGCTACGACACCATTGTTGCTGTGGAGAGATACGGAAGGCATGAGAGAGGAAGGAATGAACGACCGTTCGTTTCGCGAAGTATAAAAAAGAAAGTAACACAGTTCAATAAAACTCGCCTCTCGTTGTGAGAGTAAAGATCTTAACATTTTATTAAAAGCGTCTCTCTCTCTCTCTCTTTGTCTCTCTCGTTCGTCTTCTTTCGGCGTCGACTTTTACTAACCCTCTTGGAGAGTCGCCTTTTCAAAATCAATAGACGTCGTTTTGCCTTCCTTAGTTTCTTTTCTCGACGGCGACGCTTCTTTCTCCTTCTTCGAGATATCGCCCGTGTAATACTTTGTATTTATATCGGTCTCTTTCGGCCCTTTATACACAAGAAGAGGAACTTTCGAGTGATGAAGGCAATAGTTTGTCACTGAGCCGACAAAAAACTCTTGAAGTCGTCCCTTGCGATGACTCGCCATGACGACAAGATCTGCGTCGATGATCTTCGCTTTTTCGCACACGACTTCTCCGATGGACGTGTTGTTCATTTCGTACGCGATGATATCGAGCTTATACGTCACGTTACCACGTTGATCCAGGATTGGTAAAAGCGTCTCCGCGACGTACTTTGCGCAATCCTCGCGCCACTTCTTTTCTTCTTCAGGATCGGGAACTTCCACGAACGAATCGTCGTACATCCCCCAGGCGTACTGCGGGAAGCGCGCGGGAATCCTGTGTGTTTTTTGGTGTGTGAAGAAAGAGGGTGAAAATTTTCATCATCGTCACGTCCAAGAAGAAAGAGAGGGAGAGAGTGCTTATTTAAACAAGAAAAGACAAAACAACGCACACGTGTAAAAGGACGAGCTGATCACCAGCTCTATGGACGTTATCAAGTACCCACTTGATAACCTCGACGTCCTCGCCGGTTGAATCGATGGGTAACAAAATCCTACGCGTCATCGAGAGAGTCTTGTGCGTCAGCGTTTGTTGTTGTAAAAAGTGAAGCAAAGAGCCTTGTTTGAGAGGAAGAAGAAAGAAGAAGAATATTTTGTATCTGAAAAGCTTCTCAAAAATACGACCCAGACACACAAAAGAGGAAAAAAACGACTTCGTCTTCGTTTTACCTACCGTCTCAAAACCTTACACTCGCACTTTTCGCACTTGCAGTTTTTACACATGCACTTCTGCGGAGGCGATTCGATCGTGATCATGATTTCTTCTTCAAATCGTTCGATGATGATGTGTGTTCTTTTTCTGGACTGAACGTGCGTTGTTGGTTTTTTTTGATGTGTTTTTGTTTTTTTTTTCCATCAACACTCGTCATACAACTCGCGCAGTAAACAACTGTATTATAGTATTATTATTAGTATTACGAGAAGGCGCGATGACAATCACGATGGACATCGACGATAAAGAAGAAGAACAACGAGAAGAGAAAGAAGAAACGACGACGAGGAAAACGAAAACGAAAACGAAAACGAGAACGACGACGATTGATGATGCTGTTGAAGTCGACCAAGACGACGAACATCTTCTTCAACGAATTTTGCATTACAACAACAATAACAACAACAACAACGACGACGGTAACGATGAGAACCGACGACGAGAAGAACAAAAAAAAAGACTTCATCTCCTCTCGCAAGGCGCGGAAGCGCGAGTGTTCTCGACCACGTTCCTCGGAAAACCGTGCGTCGTGAAACAGCGATTCAGGAAAAAGTACAGACACCCAGTTTTGGACCAAAAGTTGACGAGAAGTCGATTATTCGCCGAGTGTCGATCGCTGATGAAGGCGAGAATTTTAGGCGTCCAAGCGCCGACGGTTTTGTTCGTTGACAAGCGGTCGTCGTCGATATTCATGGAACGGGTGGAGGGGAAGTCTTTGAAGGAGGTTTTGAAATCGATCGCGGCGGAAGAAGATGAAGAAGGAGAAGAAAAAAAAGAGGAGGAGAAAACTACGCCGCCGCGCAACGCAACCGCCGAGGACGCGACCGCCGCGCCTTCTTCTTCTTCTCCTCTTTCTTCTTCCGCACACCGCCGCGCGGTGAAATACGGTCGCGAAATCGGCCTCATCGTCTCCAAACTCCACGATGGCAACATCACCCACGGCGACCTCACCACCTCCAACTTCCTCGTTCACGCGCAAACTGACTCCATATACGTAATCGATTTCGGTTTATCCAAAACCCAAATCGTCGGTGAGGAAGATATCGGTGTCGATTTATACGTCCTCGAGCGCTCTCTCGTCTCCGCGCATTCGCGCGAAGGCGCGCGCGTCTGGCAGGAATGTTTGCGCACCTGGAAAGAGACGTGCGGGAAGAGTAAAGAGGCGTTTAAGAGGTACGAGGAAGTACGGGCGAGAGGCAGGAAGAGGAGCATGGTTGGTTGAATACTGATAGAAGAGAGTGAGAGAAAGAGAGAGAGAGAGTCTCGTAGTCTTGAGTAGCACCTCCCACTTACCACCCGAAAGAGTGGGAGGTATTTCGTAGTCGCGTAGCGTAGCAGCAGGTTGTAGAGAGGCAAAAGGAGCAGCCAAAAAGAAGATAAAATGGATGAGTATCAATCCCCCCGAATGCTCTCATAAAATAAACGCGCCGTTTTCTCACACGCTTGTAAAGACACACACGTAATAGTCTCACATGTCTTCTCCTTCTTCGGTATTTTGCCAGCAGCACGCGTCCCCGCGTGCGATGGCGTCTGCTGCGGCATCCTCGTCCTCCAGAACGAAACACTCGCTTCGACGTCATGATTTTTACAGCCATCATCGGGAAAAGCTTTTCTCATCATCATCTTCCCTGCGGCGACACCATTCAAACAACGCATCGTCGTCATCAATCGTGGTCTCCTCTTCCGCGCGAGAACAAGAGCAACAACCGTCGTCGTCTGAATCGTCCTCGTCGGAGAATAGTGTGTTGACGCGAACGGCAGAGGAGGCGATCAGAAACGCAGCAACAGCAACAGCATCATATAGGACTACTACTACTACTACGAACAAGTCGTCTAGTGTATCGTCTCAATCGTGGCAAATCGATTTCTGCTCTCGCCCTTTGAAAGACGACCGAGGGAAGAAAGTGTGGGAACTATTAATCACGGACGAAGACCGAACGTTCGAACACGCGGAGTTTTTCCCGAACAATCGAATCAACTCGGTGGAATTATCGAAAGCTTTGCAGAAAGTCGTCTCGAAACGAACGGAGGAAACCGGCGAAGGGCCGAGAAGAGTTAAATTTTTCCGGAGTCAAATGATGACGATCATCACGAGAGCGTGTAAAGAGTGCGAGTTGGAACCGTTGCCATCGAGGAGGTGTCAAACCATGCTGAACTGGTTGGAGGAGAGGATGGAGACGGTGTATAAGAAACATCCGGGGTACGATGCGAACTCGGCGCCGTTGATGACGTTCGACGCGCAAGCGCCAAAGCCGTTGCCGGACGCGTTGCGAGGCGAGTCGTGGGCGTTTGTCGCTTTGCCTTTGGTCGGGGTGAAAGAGGAAATGGAGAGCGTGGCGAGAGGTAAAGCGTTTGGAGATTTGTTAAACATCGACCCGGATTTACCGGACGACACGCTGATACCGGGCGTAGTCGTCTATACCGCGCGCGCGGCGGCTTTGAGCGGATGGACGAAAGGCTTAGAGTTGAGCGCGATTACGGTGGATCTGGAAAGCTCTTCCATCGTTTTGGAAACCGGCGTAAATGAAAGTTGGAACTACGCGTTCTTCCGAAGAACTGAAGAGTTGAGAGAGGAAGCCCGAGAATGGGAAGGCGTGAAGAGACAAACGAAAGGGTTGCACTTCTTAGCCATTCAAACCGACGCGGACAGCGAAACCACGGATGGATTTTGGGTGTTGCAAGACGTCAAAGGCGCGCAGTTTTAATACAAATTTGCTTCATCATCACACAAAAAGTCTTGAATGCGACATCATCATTATCCGGAACTCCACATAACTTTCACAACGTTTTGTTGAAAGTCTTCACAACAAACAAATCTTCACATCATCATCGCGTCGTTTTTTCTTCGGCCGCGGTTTCCCTCTCCAATCGATCGATCTGACGACGACGACGACTTTTACGATGATGATGCAAGACTCTTCTTCCTCTTCTTTACCTCCTCTCCTCCGTATCCTCTCCAAACTCAAATCAATTCTCGTTTCCAAAGAAGGCGTTGGAAAAGGAAAATTCGACCTCCTTTTCTTCGCCTTCTCGTTCGTGCTTTTGTGTTTGTTCTCGACGACTGCGCTGAGCAACCAAGCGTACGTGGACGAGAACGGATTGCTCTTAGGAAGCACGAAAACTGGGTTCGACCGCAAAAACGGCGAACGGGCGAGTAAATATTCGGAGTTGCTTCTGAAAACGGGAAGCCTGAGAGAAGCGAAAGAGGTTTTGGTGAGAGATATTTTGTTGGCGGATTTCGATGGTGTTGACGACTCGTCGGACGAGGTGACGGTGCGCGACTTCGCGGCGCACGCCGTCGCTCGAGCAAAGTTCGGAGACGGGAGAGAATCCATCGCAATTGTCGCACCGATCGGATGTTTAGAAGAAGAAGAAGTTAAAGGAGGAGGAGGAAAAGGAGGTGATGATAGAATTAAGGAAGAAGAAGCGGACGCGGTCGCGTTGGCGTTGGAGGTGTTCTTTTACGTCAAGTCGCGAAAGGTGAAATGGTTGGGACGGGACGTGGTGTTGGTCGTACCGACGTGCTTTGCGTATTTGGAAGAAGGACAACCAGTTTCGAAAATTCGCGCGACGGAGAAGTGGGTGGAGACGTATTTAGAGGGCGAAGAAGAAGAAGAAGAAGAAGAGGATGGTAGTGGCGGTGGAGGTAACGCTGCGGGTAATCGAAAAAACAAAAAGAAGGATGTCTTTTTTCGCGCCGGGCAGATCCACCAAGCGTTTGGCATCGAAACCCCAAACGGAATGAAAAGTTTTAAAAGGTCGAGATCGACGATGTTCGCTAAACTTCACGGATGGAACGGAGCCTTGCCGAATCAAGACATATTTGAAGTGGCAAAGTTTGCCTCGCGAATGGGGCGGGGGACGTCGGCGGGATTTAGCGTACAAGGGACGCACGTCATTGATGCGACGAAGAAGACAAAATGGGAGAAGTGGATGGAGCACACGAAAGCGTGGACATCGTTTGCGAAATTATCGGTAGTTGGTAAGCCAACCGGTGTTCACGGTGCGTTTAAAGTGAAATCGATAGATTCGTTTACAATGGTATACGATAAAGAGGAAGGCGGCAGCGAGGTGGATGACGAAGGAGCGAAAGGTGGAGACTATCGCATAGAAAATTACCTCGCCTGCGGCATCGCGTTAGAAACGGCTATTCGAGCGTGTAATAATCTCGTCGAGCAGTTACATCACGCTCGGTTTGAGTACGTGCTCATTGGGAATGACAGATATGTAGGCGTTGCTGAGTTGGCTGGAACGCTCGGCGTCATGCTCGTCGCGTTGGGCATCAAGACGTTGAAAGCGTACGAATATGAAAAATGGGTGATTTTGTCTTCTTCATCTTCTTCATGGTCCGTTAAAGAGGTCTTCACTGCGGTGAAAATATTCACATTCGTACTCTTAATGGTTGTGTTAATCGCGTTGGCGTATTTTAACATCGCCTTGGGTCTTTGCGTAGCAACATTGGGCGTGCCAATTTGCTTAGCCGTGCCCGAGACCCAAGAGGAGAAAAAGAAGAAAAAGAAGGAATAAAGTCTAGTAGCAGCAGCAGCAGTAGTAGTAGTAGTAGTAGTAATACATGTAGTAGTAATGGTGGCGATGATGCGATAGCAATTTCTATGATATCTAAGCATAATTATGATACGATGACATTCTAAGCTGTGACTTCGGCCGGAGCTTTAGATATTGTGGCTCTCGTTGTATTCGCCCCTCTCTTCGTCTTCCATTCGAGCGCGTGGACTTCAAAGAACTCCATGGCTACTTGATCTGGCCAAGGAGCACCCCAAGGCGCTTCAGCTCCCGCTGTCCATCCCAAATGCCCACCACTCTCCGTTTCTAATAAAATAACGTGCTCGTTGCTCGCAATTGCCTCTCTAGGTATCGCTTCAATTGAAGCGATTGGATCGTCCTTCGCTTGGACGCATAACAACGGGACTCTCACGTCGGCAATCTTTCTCTTCGATCCGCTCGCTTCGTAATACGCGTCCACGGAAGAAAATCCAAAAGTCACTCGCGTAATTGCCTCGTCAAAATCTCGAACCGTTCTCGCTTTCCTGACCAACGCCGGTTCGTATTCTCTCAAGCCTTGGAACAAATGTTTATGCGGTTCGAACAACTTGCGCATGTTATTCGCCATCGATTTCGAATACAACTTGCCCCAAAATCCTTTCTGTAAATTTTCGTCGCACCTGTTCAAATCGAACGGGTTACACATGCTACACGCAGCATCGACCAACGCATCTTCTCCGTCTTCACCTAACGTGTTCGTCAGAATATTCGCTCCTAACGACCAACCGACGGCGAATAAAGGCGCGTTTGGAAACCGCCTCTTCATCTCCTTCATCACCGCCCTCGTATCTCCGGTGAAACTCGCGCTATAAAACTGCGGCGTCATCAATGGCGACTCGCTCGTCCCTCTCGCGTTGAATGCAACTACTCGATACCCTTTCATCACCGCCCTTCTCAGCATGTGTTTCAAATACTTATCGTGCGATCCGCCGGCTATGCCGGACATCAACACCAACGTCGGCGCGTCCTCCGGTAACGTCTTGTAATGTTCCTCCAACACCCCATCAATCTTCGGCGTTTGACTTGGTATCGATTTTCTATGCGGCTCGAAATCTTTATCTAAATTCCTCGTCTTTTCCAACATCTCTGGCGTGCGTTCGCGATACTTATGCGTCTCGTCGTCCACGGACAACGGCCAATCCAAAGCGACGACGCCGCCGCACGCCATCGGCAACAGCTCTCTCTGATATTCCACCTCTACATCTTTTCTAAAAAAAGTCGCCAATATTGTCGACATGTGCGGGTTTCTCAATACCGTAATCGCATCGTACCCAACTCGTAACGTGTGTAACATTTTCAGCACGGATGCGTTTTTCTCCGTGTTTTGGCAGGAAACTGAAACGTCGCTCAACGTTTTGTGATTGAAAACTGTCCGCATCACCTGCACGAGCACGCATCCAGACGTGACAAAGAGCGCCGCTCGAGCTGGTTCAGAAGCAGCCGCCCCACTGCTAAACATAGAAGAAAAAGAAGTAGCAGCAGCAGCGGTTGCGATTAGAGTTGTTCTCGATGATGACGACGATTTGCGCATGATGTTGGATAAGGAGCGCGAAGAAGAAGAAGAAGAAGACAAAGAAGAAGAAGAAGAAGAAGACAAAACTCTCCTCCTCCTCCGACCAAAACCACCACCGCAACAATACCTACTCCCGCTGCTCAACCTGTTTCCAAATGTACAGTAAACGCTGCTCTTTAGAGGAGGAGGAGGAGGAGGAGGAGTACGCATGTGTTGCTCGTTTACGTCTAAAAGTAGTTGTGTGGTGAAAAGCGAAGACGGACGAAATTTTTTTTTTTTTTGTTTTTTTTTTTTCAGAAGCTTTTTGTGTGTTTTTTTTGTCTCGCTTCTCGCTTCTCTTTATTATTATTTATTTCATCGCACATTTCGTTTTTCTTTACCCCCAGAGAGAGAATCAACTTTTTGCGCGATTTTAAAAGAAACTCTCGTTCGTTCGTTGTTGAGATACACACACACATACAGAAAGAGTGAGTCAGAGAGTCAGAGAGAGAGAGACAAACAACGCGCGGTGCTTGTGCTCGTGCTGCTGCTGATAAGAGAAGAATGGGTGGCGACGAGGAGTTAGCGAAGCACACGAAGGTTAAAATCATCGGAAACAATCGAACGAAACAAAAACTGGTCGGCTTAAACGCGACGGTGAAAAAATCAGTCAACTTGGGCGGCTGGCACTGGTTACTACTCGAAAACGGAAAAGAAGTTCGCTTACAAAAGAACGCGTTGGAAGTGATTTCACTACCCACGGGCGAGGAAGAAGATTCGATCGAGTTTCAAACGAAAGAAGACGACGACGGGTCGCACGTGGAAAGCGGGGAGATCGAAGAGATGGACCAGGAAGACGAGGAGATGAAGGAAAGGAACGAAGATGAGGAGAACAACAACGAGGAGAAAGAAGAGAAGGACGATGGAGACTCCATGGAGGATGAGGACGGGAATGCGAACGAAGAAGAAGGCGATGATGAAGACGAAGAAAAGAAAGAAGGCGAAGGGGATGCCGAAGACGGCGACGGCGACGAAGAGGACGAGGAAGGCGATAAAGAAGGCGGCATGAAAGCGAGGTTACGACGACCGACGAGAACGCCCGGGAATGGACCACCGAGTCAACAAGCCGCGGCGGCGATGAAACGAATCGTGGATAAAAGAAACGCCGGGAAACCGAACTGCAACGTAAACTTCAACAGACTCACCGGTCCGACTTTGCTCAAGTATAAGAAATTTTACCAAATGCCAGGCGCGGAGACCGACGACGTTATTAAAGGGAAAGCAAAGATGGTGGATGAAGTCACTCGGCATTTCATGTCGCAAAAAGTGGACGAACAGAAGTGCTTGGCGCAGTTCGTCGCGAGTTTAGCGAGCACGACGCGTTGAAAGAAGAAGAATTTAAGAAGAAGAGAGAAAACGTCACGTCCTTCTAAAATAATCAAGATATACAATCACGCTCCTTCTATTATTGTTTTAATTGTATTTTTGTAGTAAACACTTACACGATCACAAACTCGCTACATCTCTATTCTTTTTAATTGTTGTTGTTGTCGTTGTTATTGAAGTTCACACTACTACAAGCGCTTAAGCAAAAATTTTTTCGCTCACTCGTTCTTATTATATTCGCTCGGCAATACCCCGGTTTCCATCGCTTTTTCGAGCAGCGTAATTTCTTCCAAAGTTGTCGCGTTCGCGATGGCGGCTTTAATCTTCGCCAACTCTGCCTCGTCGTGCTTCTTCCCTTTTTTCCCCTTCTTATTTTTCTTCTTACTCTCGTCGTCTTTCTCCTCTTCTTCGTCTTCTTCGTCTCTTCCGCCTCTCTTCCCGACTGTAAATGTCTTCGCCTTGGCCGCTTTCCCGTCGTCTCCTTCGAACATCTTCTTCGCCTCTTCTCTTTCTTTCGCGTACACGCGTTCAAAATCTAACATTCTCAATCCATCGTTCAACTTATACACACAATACGCCCGATAATTCTCCAAAGCGCACACCGGGTTCCCTTTCAAAATCACGCATCGCAAACGTTTCATCTTCCCTAATTCATCGATGTCCACCAAATTTCGAATCTTATTATTTTGCAGCATCAACCACTCTAACTTCGGCACATTCTCGCTCAAATTCGTCCCGTTTATCTTTTCGATCTTATTCTCGTTCAAATTGATCGTGTGTAACCTTTTGAGCTTTGGAAACCCTTCCAACTTTATAATCTCGTTCTTGCTCAAATCGATCGAATCGAACTGATCGCACGTGCCGCCTAAATTTTCAATCGTTTTTATCCCTTTCTTTTGCAAGTCTAACTCGTACTCTCCGATCGCGTTTAACTGTTGGTTGGATTCTAGGATGACATCGACCGTGAGTTTTGTATTTCCTTCGAAAACTTTGCCGGAAAGTTCGTCCAGTAAGAGCGCGTGCGTGGACATTTTTTTATTCGCCGTTTCTTTGTGTTCTTCTTTAAATGCAACAACGCATGGTCTCTGCTTTTTTCTTCTCGTACTCGTAGTAGTGTGGTGTGTTGTGTTGTGTGTTGTGTCAATTATTGTTTCAATTAAGGAGGACAGAATTTCAATGTTGAATTTGGTGCTTTTTTCACCTGATTTTTTTTTTTGAAAAAAACTTTTTCTGTTGTTTTTTCTTCTCTTTTTTCTCTTCTTTTCTCTTCATTTCTTTTTGTCGCAACAACAGAAAGGAGTGAACGACATTAACAACACAACTTAGTATTATAAAACAACTCTACTATATATAATACTACTAATCCTAAATTACAGAAGAAGAAGAACAACGACGAACGCTGATAAAGTCTTCCTCTTCTTCTTCTTCTTCTTCTTCTTCTTCTTCCGAGTTATTATTATTATCATCAGAGAGAGAGAGAGAGAGTTTTATTTTAACGAAGAAGAAGAAGACACAAGAGAGAAAGCGAAGAAATGACGACTAAAAAAGAAGCGAGAATCTACTGGGAGAAACAAACGCTCGCCTTGTGCGGACACCACTCGTTAAACGCGCTACTCCAAGGCCCTCACGTTTCGACTCAAGATTTACAAAAAATAGCGGACGTGTTGGACGAGGCGGAACGGAAATTAGGATTAAAAGACGAAAACGGTCCGAGCGAGAACGTGGATGTGAACACGGGGAACTATTCCTTGCAAGTGTTGGAAGAAGCGCTAAAGAAAACGTTTCAGTTGAAGTTAACGTCAGTGTTTAAACGAACGGAGTTGAACGAAGCGGCGAAGAATAAAGCGTTTTTACTGAATGCACATCAACACTGGTTCGCGATACGAGAAATCAGAGGGCAGTGGTGGAATTTGAATTCGCAACTCGCGGCGCCGTCGAAAGTGAACGGGGAGATCGTGTGGTACCTGGAAAGTATGATTCAAAGAGGGACGCAAGTATTCGCGGTGGTCGGCGCGTTGCCGCAGGCGCACGAGATTTTCGGGCAGAAAGACGGCGAGTACGGGAACTGGATAGCGGAGAGCGAGTGCGAAGAGATGAACGAAATAATGGCGAGAGCGGAGAGAGAAGGGAAAACGGTGGAAAGAGTGAAGGAAGAGATGAAGGAGGAGAAGAAGAGGAAGATGATTTTTAGCGGGAAGGCGAATACGTTGCGCGGAGGGGATTCGACGAACAACAATAACGACGACGAAAAAGACGACGACGACGCGATAGTCATAGACGACGCGGATATTGGTGTCGACCGGAACGAAGACCCGGAGTTGTACGCGGCAATGAAAGCGTCGCTAGAAGAAGAAGCGAGGAAGAGAAAGAAGAATAGCAAAAGCGTTGGTTTTTACGGCGGCAGCAAAGAAAATCGAGAAGCTTCGGGTAGAGGAGGAGGACAACGACAAGAAGGAACTACTTGGCAAAGTTTAGGCAAAGAAAACGGAAACGACAACAACGGAACGATGCAACTCGAACAAGAACCAGACGAAAGCCCGGACACGCTTTCCGTCGCCGTTCGCTTGCCGGACGGCGAACGGCTCAAACCTAGACGTTTTCGTAAATCCAACTCGGTCAAAGACGTGGAAAACTGGATCGTCAGCGAGAGCAACGCTAAAGTCACGTTTAAGTCGCGAGGAGGAGATCAGTGCTTAGTCTTAGTTCACTTTCCCAAACGCACGACCTTGGACGATCCGGGGAAGACGTTAGAGCAGTGCGGGTTTGAAAACAGGGAGATGTTAACCTTCGCTTAATAACACATTTAATACATTATTTTTTATCATCATTCGCAAAAAGCATCGTCATCGTCATCGTCGTCGTCGTCGTCATCATCGCACTCACTCGCGACAGACGAGAGAGTCAGAGAGACGAGAGAGAGAGAAAAGTTTGTTTGAGAGAAAATTTTATGAAAATCGAATGCAAAACTCGTCGTCGCATCGTCGCAAAAAAACCGCAGAATATAGTACACTACTACTCTATTATTATAGAATGCTTTTCACGTCTTCGGCAACCTTCGTGGGCGCGTTCGCCGGCGTCTGCACGCAGATGTACGCCTGCGCTTTGCGGAAAGTGCCTTTGTTTCACCGTGAGTGCTCTCTTTCT
>JACLAA010002649.1_pt1 | contig 19808 bp, 14 predicted proteins | sample 8027891 | NCBI WGS metagenome assembly JACLAA01 (sample SAMN15724900, study PRJNA655200) | protist metagenome | isolation source: fluorescence activated cell sorting (FACS) single amplified genomes of... | place: Spain: Blaines Bay Microbial Observatory, Mediterranean Sea | collected 2016-01-19 | reverse complement strand
CGCCAAACGCCATCATCGGCACTTTCCTGCGCGCGTTGTATAAAAGAGTTGGGATGAAAACGACGAAACACGTGTACGTGACGAGGCATCCAATAGCGAACGCGATGGCGCTGAACGCGATGAAAGAACTAAACGGACGAGTCACGATTGTAGAATTATTGGACAATTACGTAAAGCTCCACGAGACGGCGCAGAGAGACGCGAAAGCGCTAGGTAAAGATGCTTTGTACCCGTTGCGCATGGAAGATTTTATTCGCGAACCCGAGCGCAAGGCGGAAGAAATTTTCTCTTTCATATTCGATGAAGAAGCAGAAGCAGAAGCCGAAGTAATGGCAGAAAAAGAAGGGGAAAAAGGAAAAGAAGAACAAAAACGACGCGCTTTCGATTTATGCGTGGCGAAGATTGAAGCCGATACCGGAAAGCCGCTGTCGAGGACCGATCCAAACGAAAAGTATCGCAAAAAGTGGTGCAAGATGCTCGAAGAAGAGGAAAGCGCGAGAGCGCTGAGTACGTCCCTCGCGGAAAAGTACCAGGGGAAATTAGACGCATTAGGCTTAGAATACGACATCGCAACGTGGTGCGACGACGACGATACGTACCGGTAGCATTTATATATATTTATGTAGTAGATTGTTTTTGTTTTGTTATATTATATAAAGAAACACACGCATTTTTAGAGTTGGGAAGATAAAATCCGCCGACGATTTAAATAATAATAATAATAGTACATTATTATTAATCATCGAAATCTGGATCCCCGGTCACGTAACCAAAGTACTGTAACATCGGCACCACGAACGAAATCACCAACAAACCGACGACGACGTTCGAGAAAACCTCTCTCTTCGCGCCGGTTTCTTCCTTCGTTTTGAACGTTCTGCTGTTGTCCTTCTCAAACTTCGCCGGAGGCCCCGGATCCGGTTTCCCCTCCAACACCGCCGCAATTCTATCCACACTCGACGTCAACGCTTCGTTAAATTTCTCGTACTCGAGGTTAATCGGCACGTTCTTGCTCAACACCGACTCCAAAACGTCGTCGCCGACCGCCTTCAAAAATTTCGGTCCACCAACCACCGCCGCCTCCTTCGCCGTCTTCACCAACAAAAAGTTCCCTTTATTGTTCCCTTCCTCTAACGTCGGGTACCAGGTTTCCAAAACCTTATCCCCAAACGCGTACGGGTCTTGTTCGAATACCAATTTTCGAACCGTAATCACGTTCAAGTGATAGCCGGTTTGATCTTCCAGTTCTTTCAGAGTTTTGTTGATCGACCCTGCGGATGCTCGAGACATGATTCCCGCGTCGTCGACGATATACCCGCTCGTCGGTGCGGGCGTTTGTAAAATCTCAATCTCAGACGCGTTCGCTGAATCAACAGAAATTGGTGATAAACTCATCGCGGACGCCAACGCGAACGCGGAGACTCCTTGACCGAGTTGTTGCACGAAATGTTGTTTTTTCTTTATTATCTTTTCATCCTCGTCGGAGGAATGTGTTGACGAGGTTTGATGATGATTTTGAGACGATGATGTTGTTGTTGTTGTCGCGTGCACTCTGGAGCAGCTTCTCTCGCGTCGTCCTTTAAAGGCTTTAAAGGTTCCTGTTGTCCTCGTCGCTGTTGTTGTTGATATCATCATCCTTCTCTCTCTCTCTCTCTCTCTGATATTCTCTCCTACACTCAAAGAAAAGAAAAGAGGGTGCGGGTATGACGAGAGAAAGCACAGGAGACAGAGAGATAAAATCTTTCCGAGAAGAGAAAATTTCTCTTTAGGGTTTCAGAATTTTTCAGATTCGAGATTTCTTTTTCAACAATTCAACCACACAAAGAGAGAAGAGAGAGACATTTTTTTAATAAGAAAATGATGATGAGCACGACGACGACTGTTTCTCATCTGTGTAGCGGAAACGAAAGGAGGTGCGACAGGAGGAGGAGGAGGAGGACGACGACGGCGACGAGTTTCGGGTTTTCTTCTTTTTCTTCTGAAAGGAGGAGGAGGAAAACGAAGATGATGAGCCAAAATTGGGACGCCAGAGATTTCGACGAGAGGCGAAGCAGCAACAGCACGAGTGGCACGAGCAGTAACAACAACAACGATCAAAAGTTCATACCCTTGGAAGCGGAAACCGAGAAACAGTTTCGCGAGCAATCTTTAAATCGATTGAAGCAGTTCATCGACGAAACGGCGTCGGATCCGGAAAAAGCGATGAAAGATCCGAAAACAGTTGGACAGAAAGTGCTGAACTTGATTATAGAAACGTGCGAGATTTGGAACCCGCCGAAGTTTTTATGGCGAACGGCGGCGACTTTGTTGTTAGCCGGGAACGTCTGTTATCGGTTACTGTTGAAACCTTCGGTGAAACTGAAGAAACGGATCAACATGAAACAGACTGTGGAGCAAATCGCGAGAATTGGGCCGGAGACGTTAGGCGTAGCGATGATGACTTCGTCCTTCGTCGGCTTGGTGTTTACGATTCAGTTTTGCAAAGAATTTTCCAAAGTTGGATTGAAAAACGTCATCGGCGGTTTGCTCGGATTAGCATTCGCGAGAGAGTTGACGCCGGTTATTTGCGCCATCGTTCTCGCCGGTCGCGTTGGGTCCGCCATCGCCGCCGAGTTAGGGACCATGCAAGTCACGGAACAAGTCGACCAACTCACCGTTTTAGACACCGACCCGGTGGATTATTTGGTCATCCCTCGCGTCTTAGCGTGCATGATCTCCCTCCCTATTTTATCGTTAATCTCCTTCGCGCAATCGATGGCGGCGTCCATTATCCTCGCCGATTTCCGTTACGGCGTCTCCCCAAACGTCGTCATCGACTCCGCGGCAAAGTATTTAGAGTTGAGCGATATCGGCGTCATGTCCGCCAAGAGCGTGGCGTTCGGCGCGGTCATCGCGGTCATTTCCTGCGGGTGGGGGACGACGACCATTGGCGGCGCTAAAGGCGTCGGGGAAAGTACCACCGCATCCGTGGTTATTTCTTTGGTGGCGATATTCGTCGTCGATTTCGTGTTGAGCATGGTGTTCTTTAACAAGTAGTGAGAGAAACGTTTGATGACGATAGTAGATAGTAGAGAAAAATTTAGAACTTTTCGCTTTGGTGGTTCGTGTCCTCCATTACTGAGACGCTTTGTTGTAAACATGAGCGCGAAGAGTATTAGTGCACAAACTCGGACAACGATCGCGTCTTGTCGTCCTCAAAACTCGAACAAGAAAAACCTCTCCTCCACTCGCAGCTCATCATCGTCTCAAAGTCAAAGAAGAAGAAAACGTCTCGTTTCCTCTTCTTTCAACGGTGGTGGTGACGACATCACAATAATCCAAAACGAAATCATCAAAGAAGCCGAACCTCTCCTGTCTCAATCCTCATCGTTCTCTGACTCCCTCCTGGAAGCAGGCATAGAACCGTGGCAACTCTATTTCGGCTTCTTCGCCGGAATAGCGCCGTTTCTCATCGCCGCGTACGAGTTCGGGAAACGGATTTTAATCCAACGCAAATGCGCAATGTGCCAAGGCTCAGGGCTGATTAAAAAAGGAGAATATGCGAGAAAGTGCACCGCGTGCGGAGGATTCCTACCCTGGGAATCCTGGGAACGGTTTTTAGACGTAGGAACGACCACTAAAATAGGCAACGGAGGACGAGTGCGCGTTCCCGAAGGACAAACGTCGGTGTTTTACGACGTGGAGAAAACCGTCCTGGCGAGCGAGAAGAGGAAAGCGCTTGAAGACAGCCGCCGAGTCGCCGCCGCCGAGAACCCGCCCGCTGTCGAGGACGAAAGGAAAGAGAGCAGCACAAAATAACACATTGAAAAAGAGTAGTAAATTAGAAGAGAGTCATCAAAATGTAATGCTAATACTGATAGAATGCGTGCGTAGTTTAAAGCGGATCGATTGGATTGATGTCAGTCGTGAACTCTGTTCGTTATCCTCACTTTTTACCCCCAGAGGTCGAATTCGAACACCACTTACTCTCTACTACAATACGACGACACACAATCATGCGAACGCTCGTCGCGTTTCAAGCGGTCGTCGTCAAAGAAACGTCCTCGCTCCCACGTCGGTCTCATCTTCTTTTCGGACGAGGTAAACGACACAGGCGAGGCGCGATGATGATAAAAGTTGCTCAACAACAACAACAACAACAAATGCACTCGTCTTCGCCGCCGGATTTAGCGAAACTCAACGAACTCTTCCCGTCCTCCGAGGCGTATTATCAATCGATATCGAGGCCAAAAACGATCGCAAAGCCGGATAAGATTGCGCTGAAATCAATGACGAGAGATGAGATGAAAGATTGGCTGGTATCCATCGACGAGAAGCCATCGAGAGTGGAACAGTTGATTGAATCCATGTACAGGAGAAGACAACTATCGCCAACGAAAACGAGGGGAGAGGAGAAAGACGACGACGGGAATTCTTCTGTTTCCAATTACTGCAACGACGTCGAAGACATGTCGTCGGAGATATCTGCGAAATTTCGAGCGAAAATGCACGAGTTGGCGTCGTTTGGTGGGGATTTAACTTTAGATTCCATCAACGTCGCGAAAGACGGGACGAGGAAAGTCACTTACGCTCTGAGCGACGGCGGGATCGTCGAATCGGTCATCATACCGCCGTTACCAGGAGAAGCAGAGGAGGACGGGAAAAAAGGACGAACGACGGTGTGCGTCTCTTCGCAGTTAGGGTGCGCGATGAACTGTCAGTTTTGTTTTACCGCGAAAATGGGTCTGAGAAAAAATCTAAACGCGAATCAAATCGTGCAACAAGTCGTCAACGCGAGAGATATCGCCGGAGAAGACGTCACGAACGTCGTGTTCATGGGGATGGGCGAGCCGTTGCACAACACAGAAAATGTTCTGAAAGCGGTGAAAATCATGACCGATCCGAAAGGGTTGAATTTTAGTAAGAACAGAGTAACGGTATCCACGAGCGGATTGATCCCTGGGATTGAGCGATTTTTGGACGAGTCCGATTGCATGTTAGCGGTATCGTTGAATGCGACGACGAACGAAATTAGGAATTGGATCATGCCTATTAATCGGAAATACCCGTTGGAAGATTTGTTAGGGGTGATCCGGGAAAGATTTAGCAATAATAGTAGTGGTGGTGGTGGTGGTAGTAGTAGTAGTAGTAGTAGCGACGAGCGCGCGAAAAGATCTCGACGACAGGAAAGAGTCTTCTTCGAGTACATCATGCTCGCGAACGTCAACGATTCGTTCGAAGACGCCGATCGAATCATAGAAATCTCCAAAACGATCCCGTGCAAAATCAATTTGATTTACTTCAACACGCACGACGGCAGCGAATTCACGTGTTCCAATCAAGAGCACATCTTGGCGTTTCGAAACTATTTACTCGAGAATGGAGTTTTAGCGACGATACGAAAATCCAGAGGAGATGAAGAAATGGCGGCGTGCGGGCAGCTCGGGAAACCGGAGGATCAAGCAAACTGGAAGCCGCAGCCGCCGAGAATGAAACCGCCAAAAAGTATGTCCATTTGATGAGATTAGATTATGTTACACGCATTTTTGATTCCTACTTCACAACATCTATGAAATTTTACACTATACTCTTCCAGTCACACACACACGCATCATAGTACTACGGTCTTCAATATAATAAATATATCTTAATAATAATCGGGATCTGGATCGCCCCTTTTCCTCGTGATATTCTTCTGACTCAATCTCGAAGAAGGCCGAATGATTTTTTTTCCATCTCTCGTCGAATCTTCCCCGTTGCTTGAATCTTTACTCCGCTGTTCGCTTTGTTTACTCCTCCCCGAAAAACTCGGTTGTTTCCTTGGCGCGTTTCCTTCGCCAAAAAGACCGCCTCTTTCGAACTCCCGTTCACTGGCCGTCTTCAACATCCCAGCCGCTTCCGTTTGCCCGTTCTGCTCGGCAATATCTAAAGCCGTGGCAGAATCGTTTCTTCTCAACCCGCCTTCGCCACCGCCGGCGCCGACCATCGGCTCTTTCGATTCCAACCGAATATCCGCGCCGTGATCGACCAACGCGCTCAACGAGCTCGAACTCCCATTCTTCGCGGCTAAATGTAACGCGGAATACCCACCTTTCATCTCCGCTTTCTCTCCAGTCACCGACGCCCCCCAATCGCACAACAGTTCAATCATCTCCGTATTCCCCCCGTGACTGGCCACGTGTAACGCCGTCGCCCCCAACTCGTTTTTTGCATCCACGTCGCAATTCTTATCCTCCAACAAAACTCTCGCGCACTCGATGTACCTCTCGTTCTCCGTCACGTCTCCCCTGCACACCTCGTGCAACGCCGTGTCTCCAACTTTATCCTTATGGTTCACGTCTGCTCCGTTCTCTAACAAAATTGCCATCGCATTCGCGTTCCCCCAAGTCGCGGCGTACGTCAACGGCGTCATCCCGGAATCGTCCGTCTCGTTCACGTTCGCGCCAATCGTGATCAACGCGACGATCGTTTCCACGTCGTCTTCCTCTGCCGCGTCGTGGAGTGGTGAAGACGTCGAGTGCTGTTATTGTTTGAGAGAATTTATTAAAGGAAAGAGAGAGAGAGAGAAACATGTCAGCGCCTGCAAAATGTCCGCTCCTTTACTCAAAGTCACATCTCAACATCTTTCGTATTTTTTCCATCGTCGGAGAAAAGAAGAGATTGAGCGTTGGTTTTTATTCCAATCGCGCATGTGTCGCGAGAGACCAAGAAGAAGTAAAAGAAGACACAAAACGTAAAAACCACCAATAAAGCTCTGTTATTCGTTCTCTGACGGTGGCGTGTGCTCTCTGAAGAGCATCAAAAGAGCGCGAAATGATGAGCACATTTTTAACAGCACAATGCATTACATTTCCAATACGATAGTAAAAAACCACTCTTACCATGCTCTCTTCGATGTTGAAACTCTCCATCGCGCGTTTCATTCGCTGGTACGAGTCCGTTCGTTCGTGTTGGACGACATTTTTACTACTCGTTTGCGTCTTCATCTTTGTCTAAGAAAAGAGTAGTATATACTACTGCTACACAGAAGTGTGATGAGTCAGAGAATTCTCCAAAAGACTGACGTTTTAGAAAAAGCGCAGAGAAAGAACAACATTAAAGCTTTGATAAAAACCATGTACGAGTGGACTTAAAAGAAGAAGAAGATGCGAGACACTTGAAATTGAACGTGAAGTTGTAAAAAAATGGGCGTGAAAGACCTGTGGACGATCCTGGAACCGTCCGCGGAGCGCGTCAATTTAGACGCCTTAACCGGGAAAACCATCGCCGTGGACGCATCCATCTGGATGATGCAATTCCTGAAAGCGATGCGAGACGACCGAGGGGAACCGATCGCAAACGCACACATATTAGGCTTTCTGAAAAGAATCATAAAGTTACTCCATTTACGAGTGTTTCCGGTGTTCGTGTTCGACGGGAAAACGCCGGGGATTAAACGAGCGTGCGTACGGGAAAGGAAGAGGAAGAGTTTGGAGGCGAAGTTGACGCTGAGGAAAGCGGCGGAAACGATCTTGATGAACGCGATCGAGAGGGAGATTTTGGAGAAACAACTGGAAAAGCGCGTGGAGAGAGATATGGATAAGGATGAACGGTTTTTTAGGGAGAAAATGGTTGGGGAGATGATGATGTTTGACGACGACGACGACGCGGGAAAAGAGAAGAAGAAGAAGAAGCGGAAGTTTATAATCGATCCGGATGATGATGATGATGATGATGATGATGAACAAGCAGAAGAACACGCAAAAGAAAAAAAAGAGACGGAAGAGAGCGAGACGGACCCGGACGAGGATTTCTCCGCCTGGGATGTGGAACTCCCGACGGATGAAGACGGTAAGATTGACCCGACCGTGCTCGGCGCGTTGCCGGTTTCGATGCAACTGGAGATGATGAAACGGATCCGAGACGAAAACGTAGGGAAGAATCGGTCGCAGTTTCAAGCGGTAGAGAAAGATTCGATGAGCTTTTCTCAATTACAAATAGAGAAGTATTTAGAGAGCACAAAGTTGAGGAAAGAAATGGATCGGACCATGAGGCAGAACGGGGCGAAGAGTAGCGGGAACAATAACGCAGGGGACGTGTCCAAGAAGATTGCCGCGCACGACGGGTTGGAGTACGTGTACCATAAAGGAGAAAGTGATGTTGGCGGTAAAGGAAGTGGCGTGGGTACTCACAGCAAGTCAGGAGGAGGAGGAGGAGGAGGAGGAAACACTACTGGCAATAAGATCTTCCCAAACGGCCAAACGAGAGATATGCTGGAGGATTCCTACCGAGGCTTCGCCTCGTTCCAAGCGGGCCAGACGACATTGCTCAACAACCGTCCGCAGGTGCAATCGTTTTACCAAGAGAAGAAGCGTCGGAAAGGGCAACAATATTTATCCGCGCCTCGATCGGATTTAATCATTTCCTCGGCGTTGAACGAACACTTGCCGGGACCGACGATTGCGAGATCGGTGGCGGAAATGCCGCACAGAAATAGTAAGAATCAAGATTCGAGTAAACAGGAACACTTATCATCGGAAGAGCGGATCCAGATATCGAAAAAAGAGCTCGAGGATATAAAAACGGTCGACCCACTGTTTGCGGAGGAAGGCGAAGTAATCAAAGAAGAAGAAGAAGAAGAAGAGGAGGAGGAGGAGGAGTGGGAAGATGTCGAAGACGACGAAGATGCAAGACACTTGAAAATTGTCGAGCGCGTGCTCGAAGAAAAGTCCGAGCAGAAGAAGAAAGTGTTCAAAGACGAAGAAGAGTACGAAGACGTTGAAGAAGAGGCACCCGCCAGCGGCGATGGAGGAGGAGGAAGCGCGATGAAATCGAGGAAAGATGTGTACTCCATGACGCACGGATTCGTTCGCGGGAAAAGCTTAGAAGAGTGGCAAAGCGACGAAGAGAAGGAAGAAGGAGAAGAAGGTGAAGAAGAAGAAGAAGAAGAAGAGGAACGGACGAAAGCATTACCGGCACCACCAACGATGGGTGTAAACGCGAGAGAAGAAGAGGAGAAACGGGAAGAAAAAGACAAAGAAGAAGAGCGCATCAAAATTCCATTGTCGTCATCGTCGTCGGACGACGAGGATAAAGTCGACAACGTCGATATAAAAAAAGCGTACGAAGCGAAACATTTGAGCGACGACGACAACGACGACGACGAAGAAGAATACAACAACATCGACGTCGATAGCGAAGACGATGAGGGCGCTTTACAACGCGCAATTTTCCTTTCGCTCGAACGAGACAACCCCGGTCGCGTCGGTCGAGGATTGCGGAACCGTCCAAAAGGTAACGACGATGAACGCGACACGTACGAAGACATGAAGAAAGCGGCGGACGAGGCAAAGATTCTGAGCGAAGAGAAAAAGGAAGACGAAGAGGCTGCTGAAAAGGCGTCTCGGGAAAAAGCCGAGGGGAAGAAAAAGGAGAAGCAAAAGATGGTGACGTTTTTGGAAGAGGAAGGAGAAGAAGTGGTAGAAGAAGAAAAGATTCTTCAAAAACCATCGTCGGCTCCGCCCCCGCCTCCGCCTCCGCCGCCGACCTCGTACCAACCGTCCTCGTTCCAAACCGATACTCCGGAGAATGAGTTTTTCAAAAATTTCCGCATCAAATCGGACGTGGAAGATGAAATCGAACGAGAAATGGCGCAAGATGACGACCTGTTCGCGAACGCTGCAAAGGAGATGGAGAACCACGAGCGAAGGAAAAAAATCAACACCATGATTGAAGAGAACGAGAAGGAACGGCAGATTCTGGAAGAGAAGCGGAAGAAAGCGCAAAAAATCTACGGCGAACAACCGACGCCGCAGATGTATCGCGAGGTTCAAGAACTCTTGATGCTCTTGGGCATTCCATACGTGGTTGCTCCGGAAGAGGCTGAAGCCGAGTGCGCGCATCTCAACAGAACTGGTAAAGTCGACGGCGTCTTCACGAACGATAGTGACGTTTTCTTATTCGGCGCCACTTTAGTCTTTCGCAACGCCTTCGAGAATACGAAAGCGATTCAAATGTACAAATCTTCGCGCATCGAGAAACAGTTAGGATTGAATCGCGAACGGATGATTCAATTAGCGATGTTGCTGGGATCGGATTACACCGTTGGTATCGATGGTATTGGTATCGTCAACGCGATGGAAGTCTTGGCCGGGTTTTCAGACGCGGACAAAGAAAACGGCGAGGAAAGTTTAGAAGGATTGAAACAGTTCAAGAAGTGGACGGAAAATCAGACGCTGAGTTTACCGGGCACGAAAGGCGCGAAAGTGAGGAAGCACTTAGAGAAGATTAAAGTCGAGGAAGAGAAGGTGAAAGTGCAGATCGATGACAACGGAGATTCAGTCGCTCTCGTCGTCGTCCCAGACGATGATGAATGCGAAGCAGAGAAGAAGAAGCAAGACGACAATCCGGCGGAAACCGCCACCGAAACTGCCAGCGCGGCGCGCAAGCGCTTCTACCAAGAACACCAAACGAAGAAAACGACGTGGAAGTTTCCACCATCTTTTCCGGACGACGCGGTTCGAGCGGCATACGCTGAACCTAAAGTCGATCCGTCCGAGGAAAAATTCGTTTGGGACCAAACGCCTTTGGAACGCGACATTCTCGATTTCTTTCGCGAGCGGTTAAACTGGCCCGAGGATTTCACCTCAGATACGCTCAAGCCGATGTACGATAAAATCAAAGAACGCAACGAAAAGTACAAGCAAAGAACGATGCAGGATTACTACGAGAGTTTGGTGCAAAAGTCTGACGGTTTTACGAAAATTAAGAGTAAGCGTTTGGCGCTGGCAGTCGCGGATTTAAAAGGAGAAGATTTTGACGCGAGCATCGTGTTTCCGGATAAACAACCCGGATCGAAGAAGAAATCGACGACGACAAGGAAGAAGAATTTAAAGAAAAAGAAGACCGCGGTAGACGAGAATAGGGAAGGTGAAGAAGACAAAGAAGAAGAAGAGAGTGACGACGAAAATGCAGTAACAGAACCGGTCCCGTCGCCGTTACAACTCGCCGCCGCGGCGCCGCAAAAGAAGAGGAAGAAGAAAGCCGCCGCGGCGCCGAAGAAGACAAACGAGAAACCTTTGGCACTCGCCCCTAAGAAGAAAACGGTGGCCAAGAAGAAACAGAAGAAGAAACAATAATGAATAGAGTAGTAAATAGACAAACGCGCAAAAACGCTGGTGAAAACCAAGCGAATTGCGCGCGGGCGCGCCCGCTCTTGCGGATAACAAAATAGTAAACATCAAATACGCAAAGCACTCTAAAGCACACGCGCGGCATAAAACCACCTCTCATCATCCCACCGCTAACACCGCGCTCAACACTATAAACCCTCCAATCAACGCGTACGTCACGTAATCCACCGCGCTCTTCGCGTTCTTCGCGGAGGAAAACACTCGCTTCTCGCTCAGCTTGTTCACCACCCCGTCCCCTTTTGGGCCTTGGAAGAGAATCAGCGCGATGGCGCTCACCGCGACGACGAGGCGGACAGATTCTAACCCCGCGTTGCCGGATGAACTCGTCGTCGTTTCCATCATCGTCGTTCCGAGATTTGATGATGCTATCGCCGCCTCTGCGTCATCAAACGTTTCCGCCGCGTTTGCCATCGCGATGTTTTGTGTCGTCATCCAAAACGCCGCAGCCGTTGACAGTGATGTCATCATCTCGTTTCCAATTATTCGTCGTCGTTGTTCTCCCTTCTTTATCTTCCTCTCCTCTTCAAACTCGTCTCGTTCTTCTTCTCTCGTTGGTGCGTGTGTTGCCGTTGTGCAAAGGCTTTTGCTCTTTTCCCTTCTTCTTGGTCGTCCTCCTCGAAGAAGAAGACTACCACGAGCAGTAGCTCTGCTCGTGCTATTATTACTCTCGCTCGAATAAGACTCACTAGACGAGGAGACCATCGACGATACAGCTGATATCGTAAACATACTTGTGTGTATCTAAATGAGGAAATTTCGGATAAAATGGAAAAAACCTCATAATAAAGAGTCACCGTTAGAGTGAACTTGCTTGCGGAAAGAGAGAGAAACAACAAGTCTTCCGTTACGTCACAGATACACACAGACAGAGAGAGAGAGAAGGAGAGAGAGAGAGATGATGATGTTTACGAGTAGTCACAACACCACCACCGTCAGTCTTTGCCCGCAAAGACACAACGGGCAGCACAAAAAGCAGTTGAGGAAACACCAACAAACGACCAACAAGAAGACGACACAAATGATGATTATAAAAGCGATGGCGAAGAAAGGAGGAAAGAGCGGCTCGAACAACGATGAACCGGAAGGGTTCGGGTTTCCCAAGAGGTGCGATTCTTTTCCTTCTTCTTCTTCTTCTTCTGTGACTTCTTCTCGGAGATGAGAGATTGAGAGACAAAATGCGTTCGTTTCCCCCAAAACCTCCTTGTGATGCCTTCGAAGCGAGGACGAGACGTAAACACTTCTCTACCCACGACGACCGTTTTCTTTTCTCTCTCTCTCTTTCGATCTTTTTTACTGACCTTCGTTTTTCGTTCCTTCTTTGCATGATGATAACAACAACAGCGGCGGCGGTTCCTCGTCCGACAAAGGTCGCGGCCCCGGTTCGGCGCCGCTCCGGATGGAAACGCAGGAGCAACGAAAACTCGGGTACGGCGGCGACGACGGCGGCATGGGCGGAGGTGGTAACGGTGACGACGGCGATGACGGCGATGACGGCGATTACGACGACGGGTGGAATCCAGGAGGCGAAGGCGAACCGAGCACGATGGGTCTCGGCATCCTCCTCGTCGCCGGCGCCTGGGCGTTGTGGGAATACAAAAGACCGGGCGGGAGTTTGAACCCGCAAACGAAAATCGACCAGCAACGCGCGCGGTACGAGAAGGCTTTTAAAAATAAATACGGGTACTTTCCAGGGGAGGAACCTGCGAGGAGACTCGGGAGTAGTGGGAGCAGCTCGATCACCTTCGGCGGGAGCGCGGCAGCCGTAGGAGGAGGAGGAGGAAGAGGAGCGAACGACGACGAAGAGTACGAAGACGGGGAAGAGGAGGACGACGACGACGACGACGACGACGACGAATAATAAAAACAACATAAACAACAAGATAAACACGCAAACAGTAAACCATTTTTAATACTACTACGAACCACAAGAATCAATACGTTCATCGACGAGCGCTTCTGTTCTTTTCTTCAATTGGTCTCCTCTTCCTTCGTTTCAATCCCCCACATTTAGGAATCATACATGACGCGCGTGCAAAAGAAGCACACCACCAGAACCGAGAAAACCCCTTTCCCTCCTCGCGGGAACCTCGATTTCGATATCGACGAAGCAGTTAAAGAAGACCAAGACACAAAGAAACGTAAAGAAGGTTTACTCCCGTTAACGGCGAGGAATTCCACCACGGGGAAAACCAAAGACCGGATCCTTTTGTTACTCAGGACGAGAATAAAAAGTCTGCGAGAGTTGCGAGAGTTTTTGCAGAACAAAGTGAACGAGCTGAAAATCGAAGAGCGAGCGTTGCAGGAGAGAGTGACATCATCGGCAGAGGCTCTCGAGGAAGGAGAGAGGAGGAGGACGAAGAAGAGCAAAGGAGGCTCCTAAAGCGTGTAGAGTTGGTATACAATTAAAGAGCAAAACAACGACAGCAACACAACAAAGAGTATGCCATCGATAAACTTGAACGCGCGAATCAAATGGAAACGAGGGAAGCACCGACAAGCGCGAGAGGCTCGAAATCCAGAGTCTATAATTTCTGAACTCGCGAACTGCGTCTTTCGCGGCGCGTTTCATCGAGAGAGCGTGTGGGTTTCGTGCCCGAGACGCGTGGCGAGTTTGTTCGATCAGTTGAACATAGGGAGAAGAGTAAGAGAGTGCGTCGCGAGGGACGTGCCTTTTGTGCATCGAGATGTGGTGGCGTTGAGATTATCACCAGAAGATGCGTTTTATTTACACGCCGTGGTTGGGTGTTTGGTCGTGTACGCGTACGAGGAGAGCGTAGTAAATAGCAATAGCGACGACAAGAATGATAACAACGACAACAACAACAACAACAATAACAAAGGTGGACGACACGTGGAGCTTTCTCGTGAGCAGTTTTGGACGCTGTTGCGCGAGACCGCCGGTGCTGCGTTCGGTTTAAAGTGCGTAGCTACGTGTCACTTTCGGTTGCAAGGATGGTTGCCGAGATCCGGTTTGCAATACGGCGCGGATTTAGTTTTGTATCGTCGACATCCGTCGTTGGTGCACTCGGATTGCTGCGCGTTAGTTTTGCCAGAAAACAACGGCGCGAGAAAATCGTTCGATGTGTTTAGTGAGGGTAACGCGTCGGAGTCATCCTTGAAAGAAAACAACAGAGGCGAACTCACGAAATCGTTTCCGAAATGGTACGAGTTGCAGTCGCTCAGTCGATTGTGCGTCCAAGTGAACAAGAAACTCATCCTGTGTTCGATATCGGTTCCCGAGGCGTGCGATTGGAACGATAGCGGCGTTATCGCCGAAGCAACGGTAAAAGAGACGGAAATATCGAGGTTCAATCAATTACGGATTAAGAATCTCGCATCGTAAGAGTAATAGTATTAGGAATGTACTACGAAGCACACGGCGGCAGATTAATCAATTAGGTTTAGGTAACATGTCATTTTTTTTAAATCCATCGCCTTATTTTGTAATAGCAAATGGCGAGCAACTCTCTCACAAAATCAAACTGTCCAATCGCAAACTCTCTCGTTCGCTCTCTCCCATCCTTATGCCTCGAGTAACTCGATTCTTGCACTTGCTTCAACATTTTCACCTTTACTTTGCTCAATCTCCTCGTCGCGATGGCTTTTAGGAAGACGCGTTTCGATCGAAATTGATGAAAGTGCGACGTACTCACCGCCACAGAGTTCCATTCTCTCGTCACAATCGCATTCAAACTCAACTCTGCGTTTTCCTTCGTCGAAAAACTCTTCTCTTCCAACACCCACATGAACTGATTCCCGTTTTTATCTTCACCGACGTAATACGCGTTCCCGTTTTCGTCTCTTTTCGCCTCGCTAAACCGTTCGCGTTCAATCGGACAGCGATACTCTTCCGCTTTCCTTCCACTCATTTTCGGCGCTCTTTCCACCGTTGCCAAAGCAAATTCAAACATCGCAGCCGCTTCGCTCGGCCTTTTTCTACCATCCCCGACGACTTTCTTTCCAGAAGCGCCGCTAAAAATCAAATGTTCCACTTCGCCGTAGCAGAAACCATCCAACGCGTGTCTCACTCGTGACTGCAAGCGCAAAGAAGGCTGAAAATCCGTCTCGTTTAATCGCGCGCCTAAGACCACGCCGACGTCGAATCTGTTCTGATTTCCACCAAGTTTCCTACCGATGATAACTCCCTCGGGATCCGATAAGTATTGATGCGCTTTCGCTAACACGCGTTCGAGCGGTAAACTCTCTTGCGCGATTGGGGGATTTCGCGCGTAAAATCCAATCACCAAAGAGAGGAATACAACGCTCAATGTGAGCGACCAAAGAGGCATGAAGGCGTGCGGTTGAAACTCAGACGGGTCGAGTTTACCATCTTTGGTGAGTTTTGGTATGCGATTGAACTTATTCTTCGGTCTGTTTGGCATTGATGTTGTGATGTTTACGTGTTATATTCTTGTTGTAAAACCGTCGTATTTCCCCTATATAAGTTGTGAGGATGTGAGCGCTAAGACTGTAAGACATATAGACAAATGAGAGATGACACGTATGAAACTTCGAGGCAATCTGCAAAACTAAACGCAAAATCATTTCTGCGACGAGCTACTGCTACGACTAATCTATTAGCGTTTCTTCTTCAAAGGAAACGCGTAAATCTCTTTCTTCGCGACGCGATACCGCGCGCAGACTCTGTGCTTCTCCTCTTCCTCCTCCGATTCGGCTATGCGTAAATCTTCCTTCACCGTCGTGCAAACGAACGGCCCGTTGGTTAATATTTCGTGGCATCGCTTTTGGATGACGATCGCTCTTTGCGATTGGTTCAACTCGCACGCGTCGAACGCTTTGGAGAGGTTCGATTCGATTTTCCCGTTGGCCGCGATGGAGAAGGATTGCGAAGAGGATGAGGAGGAGGTGGACGAGAGGATGCGAGCGGCTAAATTGTCGGTGGTTTCGTTTCGACACAGATCGCTTTGGATCTCTTCACCGGCGAGCTTCAAGAACTCGGATAAATCCTCCACGGATTCAAATAGTACCGCGGTGTCGTTGTCGTTGTCGAAAGGAACAAAGCCGAAATACGAAAAGTAGATGTCGTTCGATTGATATCCGTACGAAATGGTAATCTCCTCTCCTTTCTCGATTGGTTTAAATCGGTCCGGCGAGACCTGCAGTTTCATTTTCGTTTCCTTTTTTGCCAAGTCGTCGTTATCTTTAGGAACCTCCGAGACGAACCGGACGATACAGTTCGCTTTATCCCCCGCGTGGTTACACAAATCGATGCCGGGAGCAGTCACACGAACGCCGCCCTGTTTGAAACATCTCGATTCCATCAACCCAGCCGCCCAATCTAAATCTGCCTCACTACACCCTATGTTCGCTAATCGCTCGTTCAAGAGCCGCTTACTCTCTTCGTGTCGCTCTTTATCCTTCAAAGCGTTCATCACGCACGGAGGGTATCGAATCAGTCTCTGAATCTCCTCCTCTGTCATTGCAATCCCGGGTAGAAACGGTGCATCCACCGGTAAGCTCTCGATCCATTTTTCATACCTCTCCGACTTTTCTCCTTTCGCTCTCTCCTCCAATAACTTCATCCCCATCCTCGCCGACCAACTTAAAGAGGACTCGTTCTCGTAATCGTCCTGGAAACAATACCGCAATGGAATCTCGAAGATAACTTCCCCGGGGGAGAGTTGTTTTTGCGAGACGAGACCTCTCACCCCAAACGCATTCGTTTCGATGTTTACTCTGCTCTCGCACGGGTCGGACGTGACCGAAGATATCCATTCGACTATGTTTTGGTTCGTGGAGGAGCAAACGCGCGAAGATGAAGACGAGAGTCTGCGTTGAATGATGTGCGCGTTTGGATTAGGTATTGGTGAGTTTTTCGCGTGTAAAAGCATGATGCTGCAAAGTGAAGAAAGGTCTGATTAAACTCATGATCTTACATGTGTGCAGCAATGTTTGTTCTCTCTCTTTCTCTCTTTCTTTCTGATCTGATATACAATTTTCAGTATTTTCTAATACACGGCCAAATCGTCCAAGAAGACGCAATCGGCGTCTTGGAGTTGCGTGTCCGCGCTGACCATCACTGAATTCACGTTGACGTATTTGGAGTCGACGACGAGTACTTTTTTCGCTTTCTTCTCATCGTCGCCGGAGGAGGAGGAGGATGAGGAGGAAGAGGAGGATGCGGAGGAGGAGGAGGAGGCTTCCAACGCCATTTGGTTACGAACTGTACCGGCTGTGGTACCGGGTTGGAACGCGCGGAGCGCTGGAGTGGAATCGTCCCACGTGACGACGAGCAAACCTTTGGAGGTTAAATCGACCGTGGCGGATTGGAGCGCTCCGCTTTTGCCGTTGCGTTTGGTGGAAAGCGCGAGTTCAGCTTCGAGTTTCGCGGCTTCCGCTCGCGTGAATTGCACTTCACTAGGAGAAGTAGGTTGTTGCGGATCAAAATAAGGTCCCGGCGCCGGCGGCTGCGACCTTGCGAGCGCTTGATTCCATCCTTGCGATCCGGATAAATAAGCTTCTTTGTCGATATCGGTGTTGCTCATTTTCTCATCAAACTCATCGCGTAAACCTTGGGACCGTATGATACCAAGAGGCTGATTTGTTTTCTGCCATTTCATAATTATGCGTTTCATACGATCGGGCGCCTGCTTCTTGACTATCTGTTTGTCTCGGCTCTCAATCTTTTTCTCTCCTTTTTCATCGTCCAATTGAGCGAAAATGTCCAACAGTTCCATGGTAATCATTCCAGCCTTCCCGAGTTGATCTTGCTCGTGCCATCGACCGTCTTCGTATAAACAAAATTCAAGAATGTAGTATTCTTTTGTTTCTTGACGTGCACCTTTTAACTTCTTCTTATTCACTTCATTAAGTAAGATTTCGTGCCCGTTCAACTCGAGCGCCCATTCGGACGCGTCTGGCGTATGAGCGCCCCGTCGAGACGAAGTCGGTTTCGCAACCGTGCACCGACCAGCCGATTCGACACCGACAACAACGCCGCCGCCGGCGCGACTGGTCGGTGAAATAAGTTGCACGACCTGCCCAAGTCGTGGCGTCGTATCTTTTTCTCCCTCGTTGCCCTCGTTCTTTTGACCTTTCTTTGATGATTTTTTTGAGGACTTATTCTCCGTTCTCGTTTTGTAAAGCCAGTGCGCGGCGACGCCCCACTCCGCGGCATCGTGCATACCTCGCGTCCGAATTTGAACCTCTAGCGGTTTTCCATCGTCGCCTAAAACTGCCGTGTGCAAACTTTTATACCCAGACTTTTTTGGCTTTGTGATGTAATCATCGTACTCACCATTGATGGGACGGTTAATCTTATGTACCGCGTTCAATAGCGCGTAGCACGCTTCAATTTCGCTCGGTAAACCAGAATCGAGTTTATCTTTATCGAAAAATTCCGATGCACTACCTTCACCGTCAGAAGTCATCGTTGACGCCGATACTGGATCGCCAATTATGATTCTCGTCGCGCGTCCGTCGTACACTTCGCTGAACGGAACGTTCTTTCTCTTCATCTTCTCGCTCGTCGAGAATAAACTCTTCAGTCGAGAAGACATTCGCACGTTCACGTTCAAAACGACGCCGTCCAGCCGCAACGCTTGAAACATCTTATTCTGCCATTGGGCGAGTGCTTCTAAGGATTTTTTCGTCGCTGGACGCATCGGCGACTCACGTAAAACCTTTTCGTCGATACGCATGGCTCCTCCGTCCCGCGTCGTCAACGCTTCAAACGGCTGCACGCACTGCAAACGCCTTCGTAAAGCTCTTTGCGTTTCGTTCAATCTCGTCCAAGAAGGGTCACGTTCGGTTTCGTCTAAAGCATCCATCATCACGTAATTATTTTTGTTTTGGTTCGTTTTGAATGCCAAAGCCTCCTTCTCCGCCTTTTCTTTCTCGTTTCTCTCTTCTTGTAACTCTGGAGCAATCGTGCCTCTAAAATTCTTCCCGCGAAACCGTCCCCGCTTCGATTCCTCTAACCAAAAGTCGTCTCTGCTTTGCACGATTTCCTCGAACCGTTCCGGTTCCAAAACTGCGAAACACATGTCCTCCAATTCAGATTTCACGGTCCAAATGCCCAATTTTTCAGCAAATGAACACCAAACGCGCAGAGTTTCATCCGCGACGGTCTCCGCCTTTCGCGGGTCCAAGGCGTACAACGTTCGCATGTTGTGCAATCTCTCTGCGATTTTAATCAAAAATACTCTCGGATCTTTCACGACGTCCAAGAGTAACTCTTCCAACTTTTCGTTATCGTCGATTTCTTCTTTCTGTTCTTCCTTTTGTGCTTCTATTTCTTCTTCCGATGATGATGTGGTGCTATTATTCGCGCTGCTACTCATCATGCTATTTTCTCTTCTTTTCCTCCGCTGTCGTCTTCGGACACCCGCCATCAATTTACCCATCCTCGCCGCTTGCAGAACGAGCTCAGCCGTCGCGTCTCCAAAATTTTCCTTCAGCTCATCTTTTATCCTATCGTTCGTTTCGCCTTTCAATAAATTGCTGCTCTTCGAGTTTGGATCGTCCAGGGTCGCCACTAACAGGCACGCGCTGATAGTTTCTCGCAATTTCTCTCGCGTCGTCGAGCCGAATTTGTTCTGATCTCTGGGTTCAGGTAACGCCGCAGCTAATATTCTCGCCGCTTCCACTAAATGCGTCACGTACGGTTCGCCCGTTTTCCGACTTTGCCCTTTGTGC